>Ga0114939_10000627_pt1 | contig 29504 bp, 26 predicted proteins | sample AshMeaCrysSpring_FD_87196 | JGI IMG/M metagenome (GOLD analysis project Ga0114939, IMG submission 87196) | Groundwater microbial communities from Big Spring, Nevada to study Microbial Dark Matter (Phase II) - Ash Meadows Crystal Spring | ecosystem: Environmental > Aquatic > Deep subsurface >...
CGCGGTAACTTCGTGCTCGCCGTGCCGCTGCAGCGGAAAGCCGTGAGGCTCGCCCCGGAGAATGCCTATCTGCTCGGCACGCTCGCCCAGCTCCATTTGGACCTCGAGGACGATACGCGGGCAGCGGAGCTGCTCGACGAAGCCGTCAATCGCTGGCCGGACCGGACCAACGTGAACGTCATGGCTGCCTTGCTGGCCAGATACCGGGGCGACCAGCTCTCGGCGACGCGGTATGCCCGGAAGGTCCTGGAGACGTCGCCAAAACACCCCGCCGGGATCCTTCTCCTCTCGGAGGCCGACCTGGCTCGCGGTGATGTCGCCGGCGCCCGCGAGAAATTCGCGTTTGCCTATCCGGAGTTCTTCGCACCGGTCCCTCCCGAGATCAACGCCGGTAATCGAGGCCTGGCGATCGCGGCCGCGTCGATCCTGCTGGCGGCCGGCGACCCGGGCCGTGCCCGGGTGCTGCTCGATCGCAGCGAACGTTCGCTTCGGGGCCAGCTGCGCCTCGGCGAGCAGGGATACGCAATCGCCGACGCGCGCATTTGCGCGCTTCGCGGCGACCGGGCTGGCGCGCTCCGCGCACTGCGGGAAGCGGTGAAAGCGGGCTGGCGCGGTCCGGCCTGGAGGATTCGCCTGCTGTATTCCCGCGATTTCGTTGCATTGAGCGGCGAGCCGGAATTCAAGGCCGCGATTGCGGAGATACGTCGCGACCTCTCGAGTCAGCGGGCCGAGCTCGAGAGGCTGACCGATCGGGCATCCCCTGTTCCCTGAGGGCGGTCAACGGCCTCGCGACGAACTAGACTCCGGTCCCGGGGGCGCAATCGACGTGACAGAGCGGACCAAGAGAAATGGCGAAGGCACCTGGGCGAGACTGAATCGCCGCAAGGTCGTTAAGTGGGGTATCGCATACAGCGCATTGGCCTGGGGCTTCCTGCAGGGCCTTGAGTACGTCAGCGAGGCTTTCGGTTGGCCTGGCCAGATCCGCCAAGTTGCCATTCTGGCGTTATTGCTCGGGCTGCCGATCACCGTCGTCATCGCCTGGTATCACGGGGATCGGGGTGAGCAACGCGTCGTTGCCAGTGAGGTCGGAATCATCACGCTGCTGCTCTTTCTGGGCGGCGCGATCTTCTGGCGTTACCAGCAGGTAAGTGAACACTCCACCGCCGAGCCCGCAAGGAGCACGCCGGCCGAGGCCGGTCGAGCACCGATGGATACCCGACCGTCGGTGGCCGTGCTGCCGTTCGTCAACCTGACGAGCGACCCTGGAAACGAATACCTCGCGGACGGAATTGCCGAGACACTCCTAACGATGCTTGCGCAGGTGCGCGAGCTGAAGGTCATCGGTCGTACCTCGTCATTCTCCTACAAAGGCCAGAGCGTGGATCTGCGTGAAATCGGTCACCAGCTTGGCGCGCGCGCATTGCTGGAGGGCAGTGTTCAACGTGTCGGCGACCGATTGCGGATTACGGCGCAGTTGGTGACCGCAACGGACGGCTCCCACCTATGGGCGCAGACCTACGATCGACCGGCGACGGACATTTTCGAGGTACAGGACGAGATCGCGAGGAAAGTCACACAGGCTCTCTCGGTCACGCTTGCTGGAACGAGCGAGAGCGGGTCGGCCGGAACGAAAAACTTCGAGGCGTACGAACTCTTTCTGCGCGGCGGCCGGCTGATCTGGGAACGCGGGGCGGCGTCAGTGCCGGAAGGCATCGCACTCCTGGAAAAGGCGGCATCGCTGGACCCTGCCTATGGTCAAGCGTGGGCAGCGTTGTCGCACGGATACATCGAATCGTCCGCCGGCGGTGGACCTTGGCATACAGGCGGCGCCCTGCCCTACGAGCAGGCCAGTGCATTGGCATTGCGCGCTGCGAGACGAGGAGTCGAACTCGCCCCCGACGACGGATGGGCTCACGCAGCGCTTGCCAAGGCGCTTGGTTTTGCGCGCCAGGATGGCGCCGACGCGGAGATCGCGAAGGCCGTTGCGCTGAGTCCGGAAGACCCTGACATCCTTGCGATGCAGGCCTCGTTTCTGCGCCTCGGGGCGGGCAAGTGGTCCGAAGCGGCCGAGATGATGCGGCGAGCACTCGCGGTCGATCCAAAGAATGCCGAATTGCAACTGCAGGCCGGGATGGCCATGGACGCATCGGGCGACCGTGAGGCGGCGCTGTGGCATTACAGGCAAGCCATTCGCCTCATGCCGGATTCCAGGAGAGGATACTTCATGGCCGGCGTCACGCTGCAGACGCTCATCGGCCGCGAAGACGAGGCTTTGCGCTTCCTGCTCAAAGTCGCAGCGCTCGACCCGGATGACAAGGGCATCAATGAGACTTTGGCCATTTCTGGAGCGTCAATTGGTGAAACTGTGCTGGTTGACCAGCAGTTGCGGCAACTGCGTGGCGGAATCGGATCGGGCACCGACCTGCTCTTCCGGGCCGAACTGGATCGGCTCGCGGGCCGTACGGAGTCCGCACGGCAGCGGCTCCTGGAATCGCTCGAGCTGGATCCGGACAACGACAGTGCGCTCATCAGCATGGAGTTCCTGAGAACGACCCGCAGCAGGCCCGAGGCGAGCGCCGTGCTGCAGCGGATGCTCAAGCTGGATGCCGCGTGGCTCGGCAAGGCCGAAGCCTCGGAGTTTTACGCGCCAATCTGCCTCCTGGCTTGGAGCGGCGACGTGGAAAGTTCGCGACGCGTCCTTGCAGCACGCGAAACGGGCTGGCGTCGCAGGGCCGCGTACTCCGTGTCCACCGGCCTCGCCGGTCGGGGCGACAAGCTGGTACGGGGCCTGGCGTGCACCGGAAGGACTGAAGATGCACTCACCGAACTCGAGGCATTGATGGACGCAAACTACGACCTTGGCGGGTCACGTAGCCTGTCCGCCGACCCCGCCTTTGACGACCTGCGCGACCACCCGCGCTTCAAAGCGATCATGGTGCGTCTCGAGTCGGCCGAACTCGGGGAACTGGAACGATTCCGTGCGCGACGCATCCTGACCGATGCCGATGTCGAATCGCTTGGCACTCGAGTTGCTGCGGCTCATCCATGATCGACGCACGGAAAGGATGTGCTCGGCCCGTACGGCTAACCGCGTCGGCCTACGACGCGAGGCCGGTCTGCAGCGACTCGATGGTCTCCATGTCCATGTGGTTGGTGGGCTCGTCGAGCAGCAGCACGCCTGGCCGCGAGAACCGCACCTGCGCGAGCAGCAAGCGCAGTTTGAGCCCGGGCGGCACCTCGCGCATCGTGAGGTTGTGGCGCCACTCCTCAATACCGGCATCGATCAGGATGCTGCCGGCGCGGGGCTCGGCCGTGCAGCCGCCGTGCTCGGCGAACCGGCTCTCGAGTTCGGCGGCGTGCATGTCGTCGGCGACCATCGCCTGCGAGTCGGCGTAGATGCGGTCGCCGCCGTGGCGTCCGTATGCGACAGGAGCGGCCACCCCCTGCCGGGGGGCCGAGCCGGGCCGTCTGCGCTATGATGCCAAGTCCTTCTTGCGCTGCGAAAAAGGGCCGCCCATGACCGCATCGACCTCCGCAGGCGCCCGGCTGCGGGCTGCGCTCGCCCAGGAACGTCCGCTGCAGGTGGTGGGCACCGTCAACGCCTACAGCGCGCTGCTGGCCGAGCGGACCGGCTTCCGCGCCATCTACCTCTCCGGTGCCGGCGTCGCGAACGCCTCCTTCGGACTTCCCGACCTCGGCATCACGAGCCTGAACGACGTTTGCGAGGACGTGCGCCGCATCGCCTCGGCGAGCGATCTGCCGCTGCTCGTGGATGCCGACACCGGCTGGGGTGCGGCCTTCAACATCTCGCGCACCATTGCCGATCTCGTGCGTTCCGGAGCTGCGGGCTGTCATCTCGAGGACCAGGTCCAGGCCAAGCGCTGCGGTCACCGCCCGGGCAAGGCGCTCGTGACCGCTGCGGAGATGGTGGACCGCATCCGAGCTGCCACCGACGGCCGCAGCGACGGCCACTTCGTGATCATGGCACGCACCGACGCCCATGCCGTGGAGGGCCAGCAGGCCGCCATCGAGCGCGCGCAGCGTTACGTCGAGGCCGGCGCCGACATGATCTTCGCCGAGGCGCTCACCTCGCTCGACGAGTACCGCCAGTTCACCGCGGACGTGAAGGTCCCGGTACTCGCCAACATCACGGAGTTCGGCAAGACGCCGCTGTTCACGGTCGCCGAGCTCGCCAGCGCCGGCGTGCAGCTCGTGCTCTATCCGCTCTCGGCCTTCCGCGCCATGTCGAAGGCCGCCGAGGTCGTCTACGGGGCGCTGCGGCGCGAGGGCACGCAGAAGAACGTGCTCGAGCTGATGCAGAACCGCGCCGAGCTCTACGACGTGCTCGGTTACCACGATTACGAGCGCAAGCTCGACGAATTGTTCAGTCGCGAGGCGAGAGATCCATGAGCAGCGAAACGACTGCCGCCGGCGTCAAGCCGAAGAAATCTGTTGCCCTCTCCGGCGTCACCGCCGGCAACACGGCGCTGTGCACCGTCGGCCGCAGCGGCAACGACCTTCACTACCGCGGTTACGACATCCTCGACCTCGCGGGCAACTGCGAGTTCGAGGAAGTCGCCTACCTGCTGATCCACGGCACGCTGCCGAACGCGGCGGAGCTCAGGGGCTACAAGGCGAAGCTCAAGCGCCTGCGCGGCCTGCCCGCCACGGTCTGCGATGCGCTCGAGACCCTTCCCGCGGCGAGCCACCCGATGGACGTGATGCGCACGGGCGTCTCCGTGCTCGGCTGCACGCTACCCGAGAAGGACGACCACAGCGTCGCCGGCGCGCGCGACATCGCCGACCGGCTGATCGCGAGCCTGGGCTCGATGCTCACCTACTGGTACCGCTTCAGCCACGCCGGCGAGCGCATCGACGTCGAGACCGACGACGACTCGATCGGCGGCCACTTCCTGCACCTGCTGCACGGCGCGCCGCCGCCGGCCTCGTGGGTGAAGGCGATGCACACCTCGCTCAACCTCTACGCGGAGCACGAGTTCAACGCCTCGACGTTCACGGCCCGCGTGATCGCAGGCACCGGCTCCGACATCTATTCCTGCATCACCGGCGCGATCGGTGCGTTGCGCGGGCCGAAGCACGGCGGCGCGAACGAGGTGGCCTTCGAGATCCAGCAGCGCTACGGCACGCCGGAAGAGGCCGAGGCCGACATCCGCCAGCGCGTCGCCAACAAGGAGGTCGTGATCGGCTTCGGCCACCCCGTCTACACCGTCTCCGATCCGCGCAACAAGGTCATCAAGGAAGTCGCGCGCCAGCTCTCGAAGGAGGCGGGCGACCCGAAGATGTTCGGCATCGCCGACCGGCTCGAGACGGTGATGTGGGACGCGAAGAAGATGTTCCCCAACCTCGACTGGTTCTCGGCCGTGGCCTACAACGTCATGGGCGTGCCCACCGCGATGTTCACGCCGCTGTTCGTGATCGCACGCACGTCCGGCTGGAGCGCGCACGTCATCGAGCAGCGTCTCGACGGCAAGATCATCCGGCCGAGCGCGAACTACACGGGGCCCGACGACCGCGAATTCGTGCCGATCGACAGGCGATGAACACCGCGCATCGCAAGCCGCTGCCGGGCACCGGTCTCGACTGGTTCGACGCGCGCGAAGCGGTCGAGTCGATCCGGTCAGGCGCCTGGGACGGGCTGCCCTACACCGCACGCGTGCATGCAGAGAACCTCGTCCGACGCTGCGACCCGGCGATCCTCGACGAATGCCTCGCGCAGATCGTGGAGCGCCGGCGCGAGCGCGACTTTCCCTGGTTCCCGGCGCGCGTCGTCTGCCACGACATCCTCGGTCAGACCGCGCTCGTGGACCTCGCCGGACTGCGCGACGCGATCGCCGGGCAGGGCGGCGACCCGGCCAAGGTGAACCCGGTGGTGCCGGTGCAGCTGATCGTGGATCACTCGCTCGCGGTGGAATGCGGCGGTGACGACCCCGACGCGTTCGCGAAAAATCGTGCCATCGAGGACCGACGCAACGAGGACCGTTTCCACTTCATCGAGTGGACGAAGAAGGCGTTCCGCAACGTGGACGTGATCCCGCCGGGGAACGGAATCATGCACCAGATCAACCTGGAGCGGATGTCGCCGGTGGTCCACGCACAGGACGGCGTGGCCTTCCCCGACACGCTGGTCGGCACCGACAGCCACACGCCGCACGTCGACGCGCTCGGCGTGATCGCGGTCGGCGTCGGTGGCCTCGAGGCCGAGAGCGTAATGCTCGGACGCGCCTCGTGGATGCGACTGCCGGACATCGTGGGCGTGACGCTGACCGGCCGTCCGCAGCCCGGCATCACCGCCACCGACATCGTGCTGGCACTCACGGAGTTCCTCCGCAAGTCGAAGGTGGTCGGCGCCTACCTCGAATTCCACGGCGCGGGTGCTGCCTCGCTGACTCTCGGCGACCGCGCGACGATCTCGAACATGGCGCCGGAGTATGGCGCCACCGCGGCGATGTTCTCCATCGACGACAACACGCTCGAGTACCTGCGGCTCACCGGCCGTGAAGAGCAGCAGGTGAGGCTGGTGGAGACTTACGCGAAGCAGGCGGGCTTGTGGGCCGCAACGCTCGAGCAAGTGCAGTACGAACGCACGCTCGAGTTCGATCTCTCCACGGTCGTCCGCAATGTCGCCGGCCCCTCGAATCCGCATGCGCGCGTCGCGACGACCGATCTCGCCGCGAAAGGCATCGCCGGACAGTGGCAGGAGACGCCAGGCCAGATGCCGGACGGCGCCGTGATCATCGCGGCGATCACGAGCTGCACGAACACCTCGAACCCGCGCAACGTGATCGCGGCGGGGCTGCTCGCGCGCAACGCGAACCGGCTCGGGCTCACACGCAAGCCGTGGGTCAAGAGCTCTCTGGCCCCGGGCTCGAAGGCGGTTGCGCTGTACCTCGAGGAGGCCGGCCTGCTGCCCGAACTCGAGAAGCTTGGCTTCGGAGTGGTGGCCTTCGCCTGCACTACCTGCAACGGCATGTCCGGCGCGCTGAAGCACGCGATCCAGCAGGAGATCGTCGACCGCGATCTCTACGCGGTTGCCGTGCTTTCGGGCAACCGCAACTTCGATGGCCGCATCCACCCTTACGCGAAGCAGGCTTTCCTCGCCTCGCCGCCGCTGGTGGTGGCCTACGCCATCGCGGGCACGATCCGTTTCGACATCGAGAAGGACGCGTTCGGAACGGACAGCAGCGGCAGGCCGATCGCACTGAAGGACCTCTGGCCGTCCGACGCGGAAATCGACGCGATCGTTAAAGCGAGCGTGAGACCGGAGCATTTCCGCAGCGTTTATGAGCCGATGTTCAGGGTCGCCGTCGAGAGCGGCGAGAAGGTGAGCCCGTTGTACGACTGGCGCCCGCAGAGCACCTACATCCGTCGGCCACCGTACTGGGAAGGCGCGCTGGCCGGCGAGCGGACGCTCAAGGGATTGCGACCCTTGGCGGTGCTCGGCGACAACATCACCACCGATCACCTTTCCCCGTCGAACGCGATCCTGCTCGACAGCGCGGCGGGCGAGTACCTCGCGAGCATGGGTCTCCCGGTGGAGGACTTCAATTCCTACGCGACCCACCGCGGCGACCACCTCACCGCGCAGCGTGCGACCTTCGCCAACCCCACGCTGATGAACGAGATGGCCGTCGTGGAAGGCAAGGTGAAGAAGGGATCCCTCACGCGGCTCGAGCCCGACGGCAAAGTGACGCGCATGTGGGAGGCGATCGAGACCTACATGCAGCGCCGCCAGCCGTTGATCATCATCGCCGGTGCCGACTACGGCCAGGGTTCCTCGCGCGACTGGGCCGCGAAGGGCGTGAGGCTGGCGGGCGTCGAGGCGATCGTGGCGGAAGGCTTCGAGCGCATCCACCGCACCAACCTGATCGGCATGGGCGTGCTGCCGCTCGAGTTCAAGGCGGGCTGCAACCGCCGCACGCTGAGTATTGATGGCACCGAGACCTTCGACGTCATCGGCGGGCGGCGGCCGCGCGCCGACCTGACGCTGGTGATCCACCGGCGCAATGGTGAGCGCGTCGAGATCCCGGTGACCTGCCGGCTCGACACCGCGGAGGAAGTTTCCATCTACGAGGCGGGCGGCGTGCTGCAGCGCTTCGCGAAGGACTTCCTGGATTCGGTTGCGGCCTGACGCCGACCCGGCGCTGCAACCCGCCGCGCCGCCCTCTTCGGAACCACCACCCATGGCCCACGCCCCACAGGTCCGCATACCCGCCACCTACATGCGAGGTGGCACCAGCAAAGGGGTCTTCTTCCAGCTGCATGAGCTTCCCGAGCGTGCGCAGGTGCCGGGGGACGCTCGCGACCGGCTGCTGCTGCGCGTGATTGGCAGCCCCGATCCTTACGGCAAGCAGATCGACGGCATGGGCGGCGCGACCTCGAGCACCAGCAAGACGGTGATCCTGTCGAGGAGCTCGCGCCCGGGCCATGACGTGGACTACCTGTTCGGCCAGGTTTCGATCGACAAGGCTTTCGTGGACTGGAGCGGCAACTGCGGCAACCTTTCGGCGGCCGTCGGTCCCTTCGCGATCGCGAAGGGGCTGGTCGACCCGGCGCGCATACCGCGCGACGGCATCGCGACGGTACGCATCTGGCAGGCCAACATCGGCAAGACCATCGTCGCGCACGTGCCATTGACCAGCGGCTCGGTGCAGGAGACGGGCGACTTCGAGCTCGATGGCGTGACCTTTCCGGCCGCGGAGATCGAGCTCGAGTTCCTGGAGCCGGCCGCCGAGGAAGAGGGTGCGGGTGGGGCGATGTTTCCGACCGGGAATCTCGTCGATGAGATCGAGGTGCCCGGTATCGGCAGGCTGGAGGCCACGATGATCAACGCGGGGATTCCCACGATCTTCGTGACCGCCGAGGCCATCGGTTACACCGGCACCGAGCTGCAGGACGCGATCAACGCCGACCCGATGGCGCTCGCGATGTTCGAGACGCTGCGCGCGCACGGGGCCCTGCGCATGGGCCTGATCAAGTCGCTCGAGGAAGCCGCGAAGCGCCAGCACACGCCCAAGATCGCCTTCGTCGCGCATCCCGCGGACTACGTAGCATCGAGCGGCAGACGCGTCGCCAAGAATGACGTGGACCTGCTGGTGCGGGCGCTCTCGATGGGCAAGCTGCACCACGCAATGATGGGCACCGCCGCGGTCGCGATCGGCACGGCGGCGGCAATTCCGGGAACGCTGGTGAATCTTGCCGCGGGCGGTGGCACGCGCAACGCGGTGCGCTTCGGTCATCCGTCGGGGACGCTGCGCGTGGGTGCCGAGGCTCGCCAGGTGAACGGCGAGTGGATCGTGACCAGGGCGATCATGAGTCGCAGTGCGCGCGTGCTGATGGAAGGCTGGGTACGCGTGCCGGGCGATGCCTTCTGAGCATGCCGGTGCGGCGTCGCAGTGCTGCCCGTACCGCAGCGGGTTGGCATGCCGGGTGAACCCGTGATGCTCGCCGATGGCGCGCGCTCGATGGGCGTAGAGCTCGACGACGCGCAGCTGCGCGCGCTGGTCGCCCATCTCGACCTGCTCGACGAGTGGAACCAGCGGATGAACCTCACGGCCATCCGTGATCGTCCCTCCCAGATCACCAAGCACATACTCGACAGCCTGAGCGTGCGGCCGTACCTGCGCGGCGATCGCATCGCCGACGTCGGCAGCGGCGCCGGCTTTCCCGGCATCCCGCTGGCAATCGTCGAGCCCGGGCGTCGTTTCACGCTCCTCGAGTCCACGGGCAAGAAGTGCCGGTTCCTCGAGCATGTGCGCGATAGCCTCGGCCTCCTGAACCTGGAGGTCGTGCAGTCCCGAGCGGAGTCGTTCAGGCCCGAGCAGCGATTCGATACCGTGATTGCACGCGCCGTCGGGCCGCTGGCCGATCTCGTGCGTTATGCGGGCGCGCTCCTCGCCGGCGAAGGGCGACTGCTCGCGATGAAGGGCCGCTACCCCGCGGACGAGCTTGCAGCGAAGCTCAACGGCTGGAAGGTCCTCGCGGTGCACGCGCTCGCCGTGCCCGGCCTCGACGAGCAGCGCCACCTTGTCGAGCTGGTGCGCTCCCACAACCGGACGACATAGTCGAACCAACCCCCTGCGGTCCGCATCCAACCGCAGCGGCCGTTTCCGGGGAGAGAAGCATGCGGCATCCGCCGTTTCGGAAAGCATCGTTCGCCGTGATCGGCGCGCTGCTCGCCGCGGCTGCCCCGCGCGGTGAAGCCGCAGAGCCGCCTCCCGCCGCGAACGGCCTGTCCGCTGAGGACTGGCGAGTCGACCTCGAGTTTGCTCGCGCGCAGATGCCGCTCCGTCACGCGAACCTGTTCCATACGATCACACCCGAGCAGTTCGGCGCCGCATTCGACCGGTTGACCGCCGACCTCGACCGACTGGCAGAGCACGAGGTGATCGTCAGGCTCGCCGAGATCGTGGCAGCGGTCGGTGACGGGCACAGCCGTCTGACGCTGCCGATGGATCCGGGCACCGGCTTCTTCAGTGGCCATACGGGCACGGCGGCGGCGCGCGTCGCGACTTTCCGCCAGCTGCCGTTGCGATTGGCCCGCACCGGGGAGGGCTACGTGGTCACGGCAACTGATCCTCGCCACGCCGGCCTGCTCGGTTCGCGGGTGGTCGATATCGACGGCCGGCCCATCGCCGAGGCGGACTCGGCGGTGGCACCGGTCGTGAACCGTGACAATGATCACCAGCTGGCGGACCTGTTGCCGTGGTTCATGGTCGTGCCCGAGGTCCTGAACGCGCGCGGCGTGAGCCCATCGATGGAACGCTCGCGCTGGCGATTCGTCGACAGCTCAGGGAGAGTCCACGTGCGGGAGCTGCAACCAGTCGCGCGCGGCGTCGAGACCCAGTGGCAGGTTCTGCCTGCGGCGGACTGGCCGGGCGGGCCTCCGGAGGGCGCCTCGCCGAAGCTCTGGTTCGCCGACATCGAGCGGCCCTCCGCCGTCTACGTGCGGGTCGCGGAGATCGCCGACCAGCCGGAGACGTCGTTCGCTGCCTTCGCGGCGTCCCTGCAGGCGCATCTCGCGGTGACCTCGCACCGTCGCCTGATCCTCGATCTGCGAGGCAATCCCGGCGGTGATAACTCGCTCAACGCGCCGCTGGTCCGCAGCCTGGTCCGAACTCCGTGGGTCAGCGACCCTGCGGCGCTGTTCGTCCTCATCGACGGCGGCACGTTTTCGGCCGCGATGAACCTGGTGGAGGATCTCGAGCACTGGTTGCCGGCGGTGTTCGTCGGGAGCGGGACGGGAGCGCGGCCCAACTCGTACGGCGACGCACGCAAGCTCGAACTGCCCCGCTCCGGACTCACGATCCGCCTGTCGAGCCTCTACTGGCAGAATCACCCGAACGACAATCGCGCCGCGATCGAGCCACTGATCCCCGCGCAGCCCACGCTCGATGACCTGCGCGCGCTGCGGGATCCCGTGGCAGTGGCATTGGCCTCGCTCGACGAGGTCCCGGCGACTCTCACGGGAACCTGGCGGGGCACGTTGTTCGTCGAATTTCGCCACGTTTCCGTGGAGCTGATCGTTCCGGGCTCGGCGGCCGGGCAGGGCTCGCTTTCGATCCGCGATCTCGGCGTGGACGCAGCGGAGATGCATGTCGTTGAAATCACGGGGGGCATGCTGCGTGGCACGGTTCAACGGCGTTCCACCGAACTCGCGACCGCGGCGCGGGCGGGCGGGGATCGGTTGACAGGCTGGATCGACTATCGTGGCCAGCGCTACCCGATGGTGCTGGCGCGGCAAGCAACCGACTGAGCACGGATTCGCGACCTTCGGCCCCGGCCGTGTGCCCGCCGGCGATCACGGCTATCCTCTGCGGCCCATGAAGCGCGTGATCGCAGTCGCGAACCAGAAAGGCGGGGTCGGCAAGACGACCACCGCCGTCAATCTCGCGGCCTCTCTGGCGGCGACGCGGCGCCGGGTGTTGCTCGTCGACTGCGACCCGCAAGGCAACGCGACCATGGGCTGCGGAATCGACAAGCGCGCTCTCCAGCGCTCGATGACCGATGTTCTGCTTGGCGAGGCGCAGGCCGCCGCCGCCCTGCTGCCCGTGGAGCCGGGCGGCTTCGGGCTGCTGCCCGGCAACCAGGATCTCGTCGCGGCGGAGGTCCGCCTGATGACGCAGCCTGGCCGCGAGACCCGGTTGCGCGAGGCGCTCGCGCCCTTGCGAAATCTCTACGACGTGATCGTCATCGACTGCCCGCCGGCCCTGAACCTGCTAACGCTGAACGCGCTGGTCGCCGCCGACACGGTCCTGGTCCCGATGCAGTGCGAGTATTACGCGCTCGAGGGGCTCTCGGCGCTGATGGACACCGTCGATCAGATCCACGCGAGCGTGAACCCGCGGCTGGAGCTCGAGGGCATCCTGCGCACCATGTTCGATCCGCGGAACAATCTTGCGAACGAGGTCTCCGCGCAGCTCATGATGCACTTCGGCGACAAGGTGTTCCGCACCGTGATCCCGCGCAATGTGCGCCTCGCGGAGGCGCCGAGCTTCGGCCGGGCCGTGATGTATCACGACAAGGACTCGCGCGGCGCACTCGCCTACCTTGCGCTGGCAGGCGAGCTGATACGCCGGGACGAGGAGCGCCAGCTCGCTGCAGCGGGTTCGGCGTCGGTAACGGAGGTCACTGCGCCGGTCGAAGGCTGAGTCCTGGGACCGCCGAGTGGCATCGACACGCGTAGGACCAGCACCTCCGTGCCCGGATTGTGTTCCGACAGCCCGGCGTTCGACAGGTGATCGAAGGCCAGACCGACTCGCCAGCCACCATCGATCCACCGCCCGAGCTCGATGCCGCTCTGGAAGATGAGCGGATGACCGAGCTGGATCTCGCTGCCGTCATGGAAGTATCCCGCGCCGAAACTGATCGTCGCAGTCCAGGCCCGCCCTAGCGGGATATCGCGGTTCAGGTTCGCATAGGCGTAACGCGACTGGTCGTCGCCGGCAACCAGGCCGCCGCCTGGCACGAGCCCCCAGCGACCCACCGCACGCCCGCGGTATTCGAGGCCCATGGCGAGCGGCGTGGCGACGTCCACGACCCCAAGGGCACCGGCCGACACGTCGAGCCGCGGTTTCATCGAGGCCGAGTCCGTCGCAACTGCGGGACCCGCACAAGCCGCGATAGCGGCGATCGTGAGACCAGCGGCGACGAGGGGGCGGGGCACCGGCACAGTCTGCGTCACAGCGTTGGCGATCGCGACAGCTCGCTTCTCGCAATGCGATCGGGGTCATGAACAGAAGGTCGGCCGGCGACCGATCGCCCGAGGTGATCCGCTAGACTGCGCGCATGGCAACCAAGCGACCCAGTCTCGGCCGCGGCCTCGAGGCGCTGCTCGGCACGGTTTCGACGTCGGCGCCCGCCACGCCGGCCGAGCGCGCTCCGGACGCGCCGGCGCCGCCGCGCGACCACGACCTCGCGTACATCCCGGTCGACCTGCTTCAGCGAGGCCGGTATCAGCCGCGCCTCGACATGCGTCCCGAGAGCCTGCAGGAACTCGCGGACTCGATCCGTGCCCAGGGCGTCGTGCAGCCGATCGTCGTGCGGCCGCTCGTTGCGCATCAGGCCGGCGAGCCGCTGCGCTACGAGATCATCGCCGGCGAGCGCCGCTGGCGTGCCGCGCAGATGGCGGGCCTGCACGAGGTGCCGGCGGTGATCCGCCAGGTGCCGGACGAGGCCGCGGTGGCGATGTCCCTGATCGAGAACATCCAGCGCGAGAACCTAAATCCGCTGGAGGAGGCCCGCGCGCTCGATCGCCTGATCCGCGAGTTCGACATGACCCACCAGACCGCGGCGGATGCGGTAGGTCGATCGCGAGCCGCCGTCAGCAACCTGTTGCGCCTGCTTGAGCTTGCCGAGGAAGTCAAAGCGCTGGTCGAGTCGCGCCAGCTCGAGATGGGCCATGCGCGCGCCCTGCTCGGATTACCGAGCGGTCGCCAGCAGTCGGAGCTCGCCGCGCTGGTGGCCAAGAAGGGACTCTCGGTGCGAGAAACCGAGGCGCTGGTACGACGACTCGCGGCCGGCAAGGCCAGCGATGGCGAGCGTGTGCCGCCGCGGCAGGATCCCGACGTTGTGCGTCTGGAGAGGACACTCGCCGAGAAGCTCGGGGCGAAGGTGCAACTGCAGCAGAGCGCGAAAGGTCGGGGCCGACTGGTGATCGCCTACAACAGTCTCGATGAGCTCGACGGCATCCTCTCGCACATCCAGTGACGGACCCGCGCAAGCCGCCCATCGCGGCGTGTGCCGGCGACCCAATCGCGATCGCTCGATCCGTAGGACATGCCGCCAACAGTCCGCTCCGGGGCATGCGCCAGCTCTGGCTACAATGTAAATTTTCTAATTAACCACAAGACAGATGGCTCTTTGATGCCATGGATTGATTAGTCCGTCACGCCGGCTGGTCGCCTGGATCCCCCGGCATTACAGACCTTGCATGCTGTGCAAACGTAGTTCCGGCGGGCCTGCCAGCGCTGCGTCGGTCACCCAGTCCCCGCCCGCCGGCGCGACGGTTTGCCGCATTGAAGCACTGCAAAAAGACCGGGTACAATCTCGCTCCTTCCGGTGGCTGTGCAGTGCAGCATGGCCGACCCGGGTAACGGTTCGAGCAGCCACCCGTGGCCGGAAGCGCCCGGCCCCAGCAGTGGCTTTTTTGTTGCCCGGACGGTTTTGAGTGAGGCCTTGAGCAACACGGAAATCCAGCAGAGCCGGCGCCAGGCACTGGCGGTCGTGCTCGGACAGGGGTTGCTCGGGGCGGTCGTTGCGATCGCCTGCCTCGTCGTGTGGGGGCCCCGCGCCGGCGCGTCAGCGCTGCTCGGGGCCGGGGTCGGCATCGCTGCAACGTCGCTGATGGCGTTTGCGATGCTGCGACACGGCGCAGAAGCGAATGCGCAGCGGGTGGCCTGGAGCTTCTTCTCCGGCTGGCTGGTGAAGGTGGCCTTCACGCTGGTCATGCTGGTGGTGGCGTTCCGGTCGCCGGGGGTCGAGGCGGCGCCGCTGCTGGTGGCGTACGTGGCGACCTTTTTTGGATACGGGATCGGGGCCGCCCGCGGGGGCGGGCATAAGACGAAAGAAACGCTTGGAGTGGGTAACTGACTATGTCCGCCGCAGAGCACGCTGCCGCCACAACCGGTCCCGCGAACAGCACCGAATTCATCACCCACCATCTGACCCACCTCTCGGTCGGTGAGGGCTTCTGGACCTGGCACATCGACACGATTTTCATGTCGGTGCTGACCGGCGTCATGGCGCTGGGGCTGTTCTGGGCTGCCGCGCGCAAGGCGACCTCCGGCGTCCCGGGCAAGGGCCAGGCGTTCGTCGAGATGGTGGCCGAGTTCGTGGACACGCAGGTGAAGGAAGTCTTCCACCTCGACCGGCGCTTCCTCGCCCCGCTCGCCCTCACCATCTTCCTCTGGGTGTTCTTCATGAACGCCATGGACCTGCTGCCGCTCGACGTGCCGGGCAAGATCGCGGGCTGGTTCGGTCTCCACTACTGGCGCGTGGTCCCGACTGCCGACCTCAACACGACGTTTACGATGTCGCTCTCGGTGATCGTGGTCGTGCTGTTCTTCTCGGTGAAGGTCAAGGGCGCGGGCGGCTACCTGCACGAGCTGTTCACGGCGCCGTTCGGCTCGAACCCGCTGCTGTGGATCCCGAACTTCCTGCTGAACGTGGTCGAGCTGCTCGCCAAGCCCGTCTCGCTCGCGATGCGACTGTTCGGCAACATGTACGCGGGCGAGCTGGTGTTCATGCTGATCGCGCTGCTCGGCGCGGGCTGGGCTGGCTTTACCTTCGGCAGCAGCCTCGGGATGATCGGGCAGATCCTCGCAGGGTCTGCCTGGGCGATCTTCCACATCCTGATCATCACGCTCCAAGCCTTCATCTTCATGGTGCTCACGATCGTCTACGTGGCGATGGCCACCGAGCACCACTGACCCGTCCACCCGTTCAAGCAACCGCACGACTGATTGGAGACGACACATGGAAACGGCACAGTACCTCGCCCAGATCCAGGCCTTCACCGCCCTGGGCATCGGCCTGATCATCGGCCTGGGCGCGATCGGCGCCTGCATCGGCATCGGCATCATGGGCTCGAAGTTCCTCGAGGCCGCCGCGCGCCAGCCGGAGCTGATCCCGACGCTGCAGGGCCGCATGTTCCTGCTCGCCGGCCTGATCGACGCCGCGTTCCTGATCGGTGTCGCGCTCGCGATGTTCTTCGCGGTCGCGAACCCGCTGCTGTCCGTCATCAAGGGTTGATGCGCGCCTGAAGCGAGGACGTCGCCATGAACATCAATGCGACGATCATCGGCCAGGCCATCGTCTTCCTGATCCTGATCTGGTTCAGCGTCAAGTTCATCTGGCCCCCACTTCTGAAGGCGATCGAAGACCGCCAGAAGAAGATCGCCGACGGCCTTGCGGCCGCCGAGCGTGGCCAGAAGGAGCTGCACCAGGCGAGCGGCGAGGCTGCGGCCATCGTCAGCGAGGCGCGCGAGAAGGCGCTCAAGATCGTGGATCAGGCGAACCGCCGGTCGAACGAGATCATCGACGAAGCCCGCACGACCGCCATCGCCGAAGGGCAGCGGCTGGTGGGCGACGCGCGCCAGGAAGTGGCGCTCGAGCAGTCGCGTGCCCGTGACGCGCTTCGAAAGGACGTGGGACAGCTGGCGGTGGCCGGGGCTTCGCGACTCCTCGAGCGCGAGGTGGACGCGAAGACTCACGCCGACCTGATCGAGAAGCTGGCCCGCGAGATCGAGGGCGCCAAGGCCTGAGGGCCGTGGCGTCCCGGGCACCCGGAGCAACATCATGGCCGAGAGAGCCACCATCGCGAGACCCTACGCCAAGGCGGCATTCGCCCACGCGCGCGAGCAGGGCCGGCTGGCCGACTGGTCGGCCTGGCTCGCCACCGCGCGCGATGTGGTGTTGAGCGAGGAGTTCCAGAAGCTCGAGCGCAGCCCGGGGGTCTCCTCGGCACAGCTCGAGGAGCTGGTGGCCGGCATTTGCGGCGAGCGCATCGACGCATCGGGCCGGGCGCTCCTGCGACTGCTCACGGAGAACGGGCGGCTCGATTTCCTGCCGGAGATCACCGCACGCTTCCAGGAGCTCGAGGCCGAGGACCGCAACGTCGCTGACGTCGAGGTGATCTCGGCAAGCGGACTCGACGCGCGCCAGCAGGCGCGCCTCGCCTCCGCCCTGCAGACGCGGCTGCGCCGGGACGTGCGGCTGCACTGCTCGGTGGATCCGGCGCTCCTCGGCGGCGCCGTCGTGCGCTCCGGCGACCTGCTCATTGACGGCTCGCTCCGCGGCAAGCTCGAGCGGCTCAAGACGGAATTGACTGGCTGAAGAGATTCAACCGGCCCGGCCGCCTACGGCCCCGGCCTGCAGAGGGTTCCTCAATATGTCCATCAAGGCTTCCGAGATCAGCGAACTGATCAAGGCAAGGATCCAGAACTTCACCGCCGCCACGGAGGCGCGCAGCGTCGGTACGGTGGTGACGGTGACGGATGGAATCGTCCGCATCCACGGCCTGCAGGACGCGGTCCAGGGTGAAATGCTCGAGTTCCCGAAGAACACCTTCGGCCTCGCGCTCAACCTCGAGCGCGACTCGGTCGGCGCGGTGATCCTCGGCGAGTACGAGCACATCTCCGAGGGCGACACGGTCAAGTGCACGGGCCGCATCCTCGAGGTGCCGGTCGGCAACGAGCTGATCGGGCGCGTGGTCAACTCGCTCGGCCAGCCGATCGACGGCAAGGGCCCGGTCGAGGCCAAGGAATTCGACGTCATCGAGAAGGTGGCTCCGGGCGTGATCGCCCGCAAGTCCGTCAGCCAGCCGGTGCAGACCGGCCTGAAGTCGATCGACGCCATGGTGCCGATCGGCCGCGGCCAGCGCGAACTGATCATCGGCGACCGCCAGACCGGCAAGACTGCCGTAGCGGTCGACACGATCATCAACCAGAAGGGCAAGGACCTGATCTGCATCTACGTCGCGATCGGCCAGAAGGCCTCGACGATCGCCAACGTGGTGCGCAAGCTCGAGGAGACCGGCGCGATGGCGTACACCATCGTCGTCGCCGCCTCGGCCTCCGAGTCGGCGGCCATGCAGTACATCGCGCCGTACTCGGGCTGCACCATGGGCGAGTACTTCCGCGACCGCGGCCAGGACGCGCTCATCATCTACGACGACCTGACCAAGCAGGCGTGGGCATACCGCCAGGTGTCGCTGCTGCTGCGCCGTCCGCCGGGCCGCGAGGCGTATCCGGGCGACGTGTTCTACCTGCACTCGCGCCTGCTCGAGCGCGCCGCGCGCGTGAATGAGGAGTACGTCGAGAAGTTCACCAAGGGCGCCGTCAAGGGCAAGACCGGCTCGCTCACCGCGCTGCCGATCATCGAGACGCAGGCGGGCGACGTCTCCGCGTTCGTCCCGACCAACGTGATCTCAATCACCGACGGCCAGATCTTCCTCGAGACCGACCTGTTCAACGCCGGCATCCGCCCGGCCATCAACGCCGGCATCTCGGTGTCGCGCGTCGGCGGCGCGGCGCAGACCAAGGTCATCAAGAAGCTCGGTGGCGGCGTCCGCCTGGCGCTGGCGCAGTACCGCGAACTCGCGGCGTTCGCCCAGTTCGCCTCCGACCTCGACGATGCGACCCGCAGGCAGCTCGAGCGCGGCAAGCTCGTGACCGAGCTCATGAAGCAGCCGCAGTACTCGCCGCTGTCGGTGGCCGACCAGGCGATCACGCTGTTCGCCGTGAACAAGGGATTCTTCGACGGCGTCGAGGTCAGCAAGGCGCTCGCGTTCGAGTCCGGCATGCGTCAGCACCTGCACGCCAGATTCAAGTCGCTGGTTGACCGTATCGAAAGCACGAAGGACCTGACCGCGGACGACGAGAAAGCGCTCGCCGACGCAATCGAGGACTTCAAGAAGAACGGCGCGTACTGAACCCCGTTCCGCACTCGTTGCACAGGTAGCAGAAAGACATGGCCGGAACCAAGGAAATCCGCCTCAAGATCAAGAGCGTGCAGAACACGCGCAAGATCACCAAGGCGATGGAAATGGTCGCTGCCTCGAAGATGAAGAAGGCGCAGGACCGCATGCGGCGCGGACGTCCGTATGCCCAGCGCATCCTCAACATCGCGATGCACGCGGCGCGCGCCAACACGGAGTACAGGCATCCGCTGCTGACGCGGCGCGAGACCGTGAAGCGCGTCGGCGCCGTCGTCACCACGACCGACAAAGGCCTGTGCGGCGGTCTCAACACCAACCTGTTGCGCGTGGTGCTGAACCAGCACAAGGAATGGCTGGCGAAGGGCATCGAGGCCGAGTACTGCACGATCGGCGGCAAGGGCCTCGGCTTCGTCAACCGCATGGGCGGCAAGATCGTGTCGCAGGTCACCAACTACGGCGACAACCCGACGATCGAGCGCCTGATCGGTCCGGTGAAGATGCTCATCGACGGCTACCTCGAAGGCCGGCTCGACGAGGTGCACATCTTCGCCACGCGCTTCGTCAACACGATGAAGCAGGAACCGGCGCAGGCCACGCTGATCCCGATCCCGCAGGAGTGGGTGCTGCCGGGCGGCGAGGTCATGAAAGACACCAGCGTCGGCACCGGCAACTGGGACTACCTGTACGAGCCGGATCCCAAGGCGGTGCTGGACGAGCTGCTGATCCGCTACATCGAGACGGTGGTGTACCAGGCGGCGTCCGAGAACATCGCCTCCGAGCAATCGGCACGCATGGTGGCCATGAAAGCCGCCTCGGACAACGCCCGCAACATCATCGACGAGCTGCAGCTGGTCTACAACAAGAGCCGGCAGGCCTCGATCACGAAGGAACTCTCCGAGATCGTAGGCGGCGCGGCGGCCGTCTAGGCACTCCTTACTGGTCACTACCCGCTAGTCACTAATTCACATCCCCAGGCAAACGACCATGTCACAAGCATTCGGCACCATCGTCCAGACCATCGGCGCGGTCATCGACATCGAGTTCCCGCGCGACGCGATGCCCCGGGTCTATGACGCGCTCGTCCTCGAGGACAGCGGCAACGTCCTGGCCGAGAAGGGCCTCACCTTCGAGGTCGAGCAGCAGCTCGGCGACGGTGTGGTTCGCACCATCGCCCTCGGATCCTCCGACGGCCTGCAGCGTGGCATGAAGGTGCGCAACACCGGCGCCGCGATCTCGGTGCCGGTCGGCCCGGGCGTGCTCGGCCGCGTGATGGACGTGCTGGGTCGTCCGATCGACGAGCGGGGGCCGATCAAGTCCGATGAACGACGCAGCATCCACCAGACCGCGCCCAAGTTCGACGAACTGGCGCCGTCGGTCGAGTTGCTGGAGACCGGCATCAAGGTCATGGACCTGATCTGCCCGTTCGCCAAGGGCGGCAAGATCGGCCTGTTCGGCGGCGCCGGCGTGGGCAAGACCGTCAACATGCTTGAGCTGATCAACAACATCGCGATGCAGCACTCGGGCCTGTCAGTGTTCGCCGGCGTCGGCGAGCGCACCCGCGAAGGTAACGACTTCTATCACGAGATGTCCGAAGCCAGGGTCATCGTGCAGGAAGACCTGAGCCAGTCGAAGGTGGCGATGGTGTTCGGCCAGATGAACGAGCCGCCGGGCAACCGCCTGCGCGTCGCGCTCACCGGCCTGACGATGGCCGAGCGCTTCCGCGACGAAGGCCGCGACATCCTGTTCTTCGTCGACAACATCTACCGCTTCACACTGGCCGGCACGGAAGTGTCCGCACTGCTCGGCCGCATGCCGTCGGCGGTGGGCTACCAGCCGACGCTGGCCGAGGAAATGGGCCGCCTGCAGGAGCGCATCACCTCGACCAAGGTCGGTTCGATCACGTCGATCCAGGCCGTGTACGTGCCTGCAGACGACCTCACCGACCCGTCGCCCGCGACCACGTTCGGCCACCTCGACGCGACCGTCGTGCTCTCGCGCGACATCGCTTCACTGGGCATCTACCCGGCCGTGGACCCGCTCGATTCGACCTCGCGCCAGGTCGACCCGAACGTCATCGGCCAGGAGCACTACGAAACGACCCGCGCCGTGCAGGCCGTGCTGCAGCGCTACAAGGAACTCCGCGACATCATCGCGATCCTCGGCATGGACGAGCTGTCGCCGGAGGACAAGCTGGTGGTGGGCCGCGCCCGCAAGATCCAGCGTTTCCTGTCGCAGCCGTTCCACGTCGCCGAAGTGTTCACCGGCAGCCCTGGCAAGTTCGTGCCCCTGAAGGACACCATCCGCGGCTTCAAGGCGATCGTGAACGGCGAGTACGATCACCTGCCCGAGCAGGCGTTCTACATGATCGGCGCGATCGAAGAGGCCGTGGAGAAGGCCAAGACGCTGCAGTGAACCTGCGGCGATAGGAGCGACCATGGCTGCAACCATCCGCATCGATGTCGTGAGCGCCGAGGAGTCCATCTACTCCGGCGACGCGGAGTTCGTGGTGCTGCCGGGCAGCATGGGCGAGCTCGGCATCTACCCGCGCCATGCTCCGCTGATCACTCAGATCAAGGCGGGTACGGTGCGCATCAAGCTGCCGGGCAAGGACGAGGAGGAAATGGTGTACGTGCAGGGCGGCTTCCTCGAGGTGCAGCCCGACCACATCAACGTCCTCTCCGACACCGCGATCCGGGCCGCGGACCTCGACGAGGCCAAGGTGCTAGAGGCGAAGCGGCAGGCCGAGGAGGCGATCCGTGCCCGCAGCGAGAAGCAGGAGATCGCCACCGCAGAGGCCGAGCTCGCCGCGATCAGCGCCCAGCTGCAGGCGATCCAGAAGCTGCGGCGCAAGCGCTGACGACGGAACAGGGAACAAGGGGACGCGACCCTTTTCTCCGGTGCTTAAACAGGGAAGGGCCCGCATTGCGGGCCCTTCGCGTTTCGGCCGACGTGCCGCGGCTACTTGAGGATCAGCTGCTGGATCATCTCGCTGCCGAGCTGTGTCCGCATCTTGCCCCGCGCGACCATCGCGGCGTCCTGTGCCGCCTGGTCGCCGAAGACCTTCTGCTGGATCGCATCCATCCGATCGCTCAGCCCGTCGAACGCCGCCATGTTCTTGTAGGTGACGACGAGATAAAGGTTCGGATCGTTCGGCCCGCGCGGCATGGTCTGGTACACGGCGTAGTCGACGACGTGGCCTGCCTTCTTGGCGTCCTCCATGAGCTGCTTGTAGGTCTTCGCTAGATAGCTCAGGTAGTTCTCGAACTGGCCGGGCTCGGTGCGGATCGAGCTCACCACCGAGACGGGCCCTTCCGTGTAGGGCCGGTCGGCCGCGGCGGAAGTCCCGGTGATCGCGACCAATGCAAACATGCCGGCGAGCGCGCCGAGCGCACGATTCTTCAGCCTCATCTGTTACCCCCTGGATTGACGCGCGTGGTGGTCCGCGCTCGTTATTGCGGGGACGAATTTCCCCGCGGCCGGCAATCTACTCCTCGCTCGATCGGTCCGCCACGTCGCACTGCAGTGGGCGTCACGGCCCGGGGGCGGCGGTTCGGTAGAATGCTGCCCCATCAATCAACCCCGGATGCCCCCATGCCTCTGTCCGTCGTGATCCTGGCTGCCGGCCAGGGCAAGCGCATGAAATCCGACCTGCCGAAGGTGCTGCAACCCCTGGCCGGGCGGCCGTTGTTGGGGCACGTGCTCGACACCGCTTGCGGGCTCGAGGCCGCCGCCACATACGTAGTCTACGGCCACGGCGGCGAGCAGGTTCTCAAGGCCTTCGAGGGTCGCGACGTGCACTGGGTGCTGCAGGCCGAGCAGCACGGTACCGGCCACGCGGTCGCACAGGCCGCGCCCGGCATCCCCGACGACCACATGGTGCTCGTGCTCTACGGCGACGTGCCGCTGGTGCAGCTCGACACGCTGGCGCGTCTCGTGGCGGCCGCGGGCCCGAATGCCGTCAGCCTGCTATCCGTGATGCTTCCCGACCCGACCGGCTATGGCCGCATCGTGCGCGACGGTGCGGGCAACGTCGTTCGCATCGTCGAGCACAAGGACGCGAACGCGAAGGAGCGCGCAATCCACGAGTCGAACACCGGGCTCATGTGCGTCCCGGCCGGGCGGCTCAAGGACTGGCTCGCCGCGCTAAGGAACGACAACGTACAGGGCGAGTACTACCTCACCGACGTCATCGTCATGGCGGTGAAGTCGGGCTGCGAGGTGCATGGAGTCGTGGCGCCCACGGTCACCGAGGTGCTCGGCGTCAACGACAAGGTGCAGCTCGCCGAACTCGAGGCGGCCTACCGTCGCCAGCGCGCGACGGCACTCATGCTCGAGGGCGTGACGATCGTGGACCCCGCGCGTTTCGACGCGCGCGGACCGGTGAGCACTGGCCGCGACGTGCTCATCGACGTGAACGTCGTGCTCGAAGGCGCGGTAAAGCTCGGACATCGCGTGCGCGTCGGACCGAACGTACTGATCCGCGACAGCGAGATCGGCGACGACGTCGAGATCCAAGCCAACTGCGTGATCGACCGCGCCACCGTCGGCGCTCGATCGATCGTGGGACCGTTCGCACGCCTGCGCCCCGAGGCGAAGCTGCACGAGGAGGTGCACGTCGGTAACTTCGTCGAGGTGAAGAAGTCCGAGCTCCGGCGCGGCGCCAAGGCCAACCACCTCACCTACCTCGGCGACGCGACCGTCGGCGAGAAGGTTAACGTCGGCGCCGGCACGATCACCTGCAACTACGACGGCGTGAACAAGTGGCGTACCGAGATCGGGGCGGGCGCCTTCATCGGCTCGGGCACGATGCTGGTCGCGCCGGTGAAGGTAGGTGCGGGCGCCACGATCGGCGCGGGCTCGACGATCACCAAGGACACGCCCGACGACAAGCTGACGCTCGAGCGCAGCAAGCAGGTCACCATCGACTCCTGGAAGCGGCCGGAAAAGAAATGCTGAGCGTCCGCCGGCCCGGGTCCGCACGGCTCGAGCGGATCGACGTGCCGGAGCCGGGCAGCTGGCTGCATGCCGTTGCTCCGAGCGCGGCGGAACTCGAGGCAATCCGCGACTTCGGCGTGCCGCCGGAAATGCTCTCCCACGTCGACGATCCCGACGAGCGCCCCCGCGTCGAGCATGCGGGCGAGGTGCTGCTGGTGGTGCTGCAGTGCCCGCTGCGCCGCAGCGTGAGCTCGTCCGGCGCGCCGTTCGTGACCGCGCCGCTGAGCGTGTTCCTGCTGCCGCAGGGCGTCGTGACCGTGGCGCCGCGCCCGCTCGCATTCCTGGAGCCACTGCTCGACGGCGCGGTCCCGGGCCTGACGCCGAGCCGGCCGGCGGAGTTCGTGCTGCGCGCCTTCCGGCAGGTCGCCGACGCCTATCTGGTCGCCGTGAGGGAGATCAACGTGTCGGTCGAGCGGCTGGAGAACGAACTCAAGCGCTCGCTGCGCAACGAGGAGGTGCTCGGTCTGCTCGACTACCAGAAGAGCCTGACCTACTTCACCACCGGCATGGGTGCGAACGAGCTGGTGCTGGAGCGGCTGCAGCGCGCGCCGGCGCTGCGACTCGGCGATCAGGAAAGCGAACTGCTCGACGACGTGCGCGTCGAGGTCAGGCAGGCGATCGAGATGACGGGCATCTCGGAGAACATCCTGAGCCAGATGATGGACGCGTTCGCCTCCATCGTCTCGAACAACCTCAATGGCGTGATGAAGGTGCTGACCTCTGTCACCATCCTGCTCGCGATCCCGACGCTGGTCGCGAGCCTCTACGGCATGAACGTGCGCCTGCCGGGCGCGCAGCTCGCGCACGCCTTCGGCGCGATCGTGTTGCTATGCCTCGGGCTCGGTGGACTCCTGTTCGTGATATTCCGCCGTCGCAACTGGCTGTAGCCGGTCGGAGACGCGCGCGTACCAGCGGCCCTGCCACCGCGCGAGCCTGCGGTGCATGGCGCCTACCTGCCCGTTCCTTGCGTGGCCAGGTACTTCGACAGCCAGGCGTGGACCTCCTGGTAGAAGTAGCGGCTGTTCTCGCCCTTCAGCACCCAGTGGTTCTCGTCGGGGAACACCACCAGCCGGCTCGGTACGTCCTGGCGCTGCAGCACGGTCCAGAACTCGAGCCCGTTGTTGAGCGGCACCCGGAAGTCCTTTTCGCCGTAGGTGAGCAGGACCGGCGTCTTGAGTTTCTCCGAGCGATAGAACGGGCTCTGCTCGCGCCACAGCGGGAGGTTGTCCCAGGCCGGTCCGCCGATGTTGCGCTCGCGGTTGTATACGACGTCGCTTGTGGTCCACTGGCTGCGCAGGTCGTAGAGGCCCGCGTGGCTCACGAGCGCCTTGTAGCGGTCGGTCGAGACCGCGAGCCAGTTGGCGAGATGACCGCCGTAGCTCGCGCCGCCCGCCGCCTGACGTCTGCCGTCGATGAATCCGTAGCGCTTGATCGCTTCGTCCGCCGCCTGGTTGATCTCGCTGGCCGGGCCTTCGAGCGGGTCGCCCTGGATGGCGCGCGCGAAGTCCTCGCCGAAGCCGGTGGAGCCGCTGTAGTTGGTGAGCAGCACCACGTAGCCCGGCTGTGCGAGCAGGTGGTAGTTCCAGCGGACGACGAAGTCGTCCTTCCACATGTTGTGCGGCCCGCCGTGGATCACGACGAACAGCGGGTACTTCTTCCCGGTGTCGAAGCCCGGCGGCTTCACGATCAGGTTGTGGATGCGCTTGCCGCGGCGCGAGGTGAACCAGAACTCCTCCACCGGCTGCCAGTCGATCGAGGCGGCGCGCTCGGCGTTGAACGAACTGAGCGCCGACCATCGACCGGTCGCGAGATCCACACGGCCGATCTCGTGCGGGCTCACGGCACTCGACCAGATCGCCGCGAGCGCCGGTGTCTCGGCACTGCCGCCGACCGCGATGCGCGTGTAGGTCCCCGCGGCGAGCGGCCCGAGTTCCACCGTACTTCCGCCAGCGAGCGGCACTTCGAACAGGCGGTCGTGCCCCGCCTGCTCAGCGACGAAGAACACGCGGCGGTTGTCGGGCGATGCGACGTACTGGCCCACGCTCTCCGCGAAGCCCTCGGTGATCACGGAGCGTCCCTCGAGCGACGGCCAAGACCAGCGCACCAGCCGGTCGGCCACATAGACCCAGCGCTTCGAGTTTGGCTGCACCTTGGCGAGCAGCGTCGAGCCGTCGCGCGTGAATTCGGGGGCGGAGTAGTCGCCCTCGTCCGAGGTCAGACGTCGTGCCGCACCTCCTTCAACGGACACGAGCCACAGCGAGAGGTGGACCTCGGCGCGGGCGCCAAGGTCGCGGTTCGAGGTGGCCGCGAAGACCACGCCCCGGCCGTCGGGCGTCCACGTCGCATCGAGCGCATCGCCCTCGTTGCCGAGCCGGCCGCCGTAGCCGCGCTCGCGCCGCAGCGCCGTGTCCGCGAGCAGGTCGCGAGCGGGCGAGGCGCCGTCGAGCGGCTGCACGACCAGCGTGGGCCGCAGTTCGTCGAGCCAGCGGTCCCAGTGGCGGATCGGGAAACTGTCGTACGCCCGCACGTTGTACTTGCGTGCCTTGCGATCGGCCGCGGCCTTGCGGTTGTCTTCCTCGGTGAGCGCACCGGGGTAGGACATGCCGGTGAAGAGTATCGAGCGGCCGTCGGGGCTGAAGCGCGGAGACTTCGCGCCGCCGGGCCAGTTGGTAACGCGCTGTGCCTCGCCACCGCCGAGGTCGAGGACGTAGACCTGCGCGATGTCATCGCCCTCGCGCTTGGCGGAGAAGGCGATGCGCGCCGAGTCAGGGTTCCAGGCGGGATCACCCTCGGAGCCCTTGCCTGAGGTGAGCCGTCGCGGCTTTGCGCTGCCGTCGGCTGGCACGATCCAGAGGTCGCTGCGCTTCTGTTCCTCGTCGTAGGCGGGCTCGGCCACCGACGCCACGATCCAGCGGCCGTCGGGACTCGCGGCGAGCGCGCCCGGGCGCAATGACAGCCAGACGTCCTCGTGGGTTATCGCACGGCGCGGCGCGTCGCCGGCCAACGCCGGGCCGGCGACGTCGGTAAGCAGCCACAGGATCGCAAGGGCACGGACGACGGATGGAATCATCGTGGGCTCGCTCCAGGAGTGGGCCGAGGCGGCCCTGCCGGGGCCGCCCACGGGGCGCGCAGTGTATCCGTGTCGACGAATCACGGGGTGATCGCGGTCGGCCAGGACCTTCGGGGGCCGATGGACGCCAGATTCTGTGAAACAGCCGGCAGGGGGTACAGGAGAGGCAGGTTAGAATCCCGATCCTCACGTGTGCCGAGGAGCACTGTGCCGGCCGCGTCTAGACACGTGATTCCACGGACATTCCTGCTAGCCTCGCCGCCCCCCCAATAAGGTAACCCCCATGTGCGGAATTGTCGGAGCCGTCGCCGACCGTGACATCGTCCCGATCCTGATCGAGGGGCTGCGCCGCCTCGAGTACCGGGGCTACGACTCGGCGGGCGTCGCCGTGCTGAACGGCGCGGGGACGATCAAGCGCCTGCGCACCGTAGGCAAGGTGAAAAAGCTCGAGGACGCGCTCGACTCCGATCCGACGCACGGGGGCCTCGGCATCGCGCACACCCGCTGGGCCACGCACGGCGTTCCGAGCGAGCGTAACGCGCACCCGCACATCTCGAAGGACGGCATCGCGATCGTCCACAACGGCATCATCGAGAACCACGAGGAGCTTCGCGACGAGGCGAAGCGTGAGGGCTACGAGTTCTCTTCGGAGACCGACACCGAGGTCATCGCGCACCGCATCCACCACCACCTGAGGGTGACGGGGGATCTGTTCAAGGCCGTGCGCGCCACGGTGGCCGAACTCGAGGGCGCCTATGCGCTCGCAGTCGTGTCGCAGCACGAGCCCGATCGCATCGTCGTTGCTCGCGAGGGCTGCCCGGTCGTGGTGGGCCTCGGCGACAAGGAGAACTTCGTCGCCTCGGACGTAGCTGCGCTGCTGCCCGTGACGCGCAGTTTCATGTTCCTCGAGGAAGGCGACGTGGCGGACATCCGCCGCAGGAGCGTGCGCATCATCGATCGCGAGGGCAACCAGGCCCGGCGCGAGGTTAAGGAAAGCGAGCTTTCCGCGGACGCCGCGGAGAAGGGCGAATTCCCGCACTACATGCTCAAGGAGATCCACGAGCAGCCGCGCGCCGTGGCGCAGACGCTCGACGAGCGCGTCGCCGGCGGCAAGCTGCTCGAGGCCGCATTCGGCCCCGCCGCGCAGGCGGTGTTCGCGCGCACCGAGGCCGTGCGCATCGTGGCCTGCGGCACCAGCTTCCACGCCGCGCTGGTGGCCAAGTACTTCATCGAGCAGATCTGCCGCCTGCCGTGCTGGGTCGAGATCGCAAGCGAGTACCGCTATCGCAACCCCGTGGTACCGAAGAACACGCTGTTTGTGAGCGTGTCGCAGTCGGGCGAGACCGCCGACACGCTCGCGGCCCTTCGGCTCGCAAAGCAGGGCGGCTATCTCTCGCAGCTCGCGATCTGCAACGCACCCGAGAGCTCGCTGGTGCGCGAGTCGGAGCTGGTGATGCTGACACGGGCCGGCCCCGAGATCGGCGTGGCGTCCACCAAGGCGTTCACTACCCAGCTCGCGGCGCTCGACATGCTGGTGGTGGCGCTCGCCAAGTTCCACAGTGCAGATGCAGAGCGCGAGCGCGGCCTCGTGCAGCGCCTGCTCGGCATCCCGTCGCTGATCGAGAGCACGCTTGCGCTCGACGGCACCATCCGCAAACTCGCCGAGCGCTTCGCCGACAAGCACCACGCCCTGTTCCTCGGGCGCGGCGCGATGTACCCGATCGCGATGGAAGGCGCGCTGAAGCTCAAGGAGATCTCCTACATCCACGCCGAAGCCTACCCTGCTGGCGAGCTGAAGCACGGCCCGCTCGCGCTGGTGGACGAGGACATGCCGGTGATCGCGGTGGCGCCCAACAACGACCTGCTCGAGAAGCTCAAGAGCAACCTGCAGGAAGTGCGGGCGCGCGGCGGCGAGCTGTACGTGTTCGCGGACCCGGACTCGGGCTTCGAGTCATCCGACGGCGTGCACGTGATCAAGATGCCGCGGCATGTGAGCTACTTCCAGGCGCCAGCCGTGTACACGATTCCGCTGCAGTTGCTCGCGTATCACTGCGCGATCCTTAAGGGGACGGACGTCGACCAGCCGAGGAACCTCGCGAAGAGCGTGACGGTGGAGTAGTTCTCTTAGGGGGTAAATGTCGTTTGGCAGGAGACAATAAAGTCTTTAACTCGACAATAGAGCCTTTAACTCTGGCCTACCCGGCTGACAATAAAGCCTTTAACTGCGGCCGGTAGTCGGGGGGGGGGCAGAGCCCGTACGCAGCAGAGGCCGCGCGAACCGAGTGCAAGTCGGTCCTACTCGTCCAGAGCGGCGAACGACCGCTTTGCGGCCGTTGAGAGACCGGCAGGAGTCGGCCAGAACCGGCCCTCCAAGAACACGGCGACAGCGTCCCGGAAGCGGCCATTGCTTGCGCTTGTCCCAGAGCACTAGCGTGAAATCGATTCCCATCACCCGCTCCAATTTCGTGCCGCCAATTCGCGGCA
>Ga0114939_10000629_pt1 | contig 29477 bp, 17 predicted proteins | sample AshMeaCrysSpring_FD_87196 | JGI IMG/M metagenome (GOLD analysis project Ga0114939, IMG submission 87196) | Groundwater microbial communities from Big Spring, Nevada to study Microbial Dark Matter (Phase II) - Ash Meadows Crystal Spring | ecosystem: Environmental > Aquatic > Deep subsurface >...
CAATTAGATGAAAGTTTAAAATTAACCAAAAAAGCCTTAGAAGTATCTGAAAATATTGCAGCCTTTGATATTGCTTATCAAGCTTATTGGCAAGAGGGCAGAATTTTAAAATCTCAAGGGAAAAATCAAGATGCGATTAATTCCTATGGTGCAGCAGTTAAAACATTAAAATATATTCGTGCGGATTTAGCTGGAATTAATAGAGATGTACAGTTCTCTTTTCGCGAAGCTGTAGAACCTGTTTATAGACAATTTGTGGAATTATTATTAGATTCAAATCCCAGTCAAGATAATCTTCAACAAGCGAGACAAGTTATTGAAGAATTACAGATGGCCGAATTAGATAACTTTTTCCGCGAATCCTGTTTACGTGGTAAACCAGAACAAATTGATAGCATTGATAAAAACGCTGCTATTATCTATCCAATTATTTTAGGCGAACGCCTACAAGTTATTCTCTCTTTACCTAATAAACAGTTAGTTACCTATTATATTAAGATAAATAAGGAGGAAATAGACAAATCTTTGAAAAAAATGCGACAGTCACTAAATCCAGCATTTTCTAATCAAGAAAGAATACAAGTATATCAACAATTATATGATTGGTTAATTCGTCCAGGTGAATCTGAATTAGTAAATAGCGGCATTAAAACTTTAGTTTTTGTTCTTGATGGTTCTTTAAGAAATTTACCAATGGCGGCTCTATACGATGGGAAACAGTATTTAGTCGAAAAATATAATGTTGCCCTTTCTCCTTGTTTACAGTTAATGCAATCACAGGATTTAACAAGAAAAAAATATCACATGATTACAGCTGGTTTAAGTGAATCTCGTCAAGGTTTTAAAGCTTTACCTGGTGTCAAATCAGAGGTTACAGAAATTACCAAGGAATTATCATCTAAGTTACTACTTAATGAAGCATTTACCGATAAAAATCTACAAGCAGCAATTAAATCAACTCCTTTTTCTGTCTTACATTTAGCCACTCACGGTCAATTTAGCAGTAAATCTGAAGACACTTTTATTCTCACTTGGGATGGCAAAATTAATGTCAAAGAACTTAATGATTTACTTCAATTTAGAAATGAACAACAATCAAAGCCATTGGAATTAATGGTTTTAAGTGCTTGTCAAACAGCAAAAGGTGATAATCGAGCTATTTTAGGTTTAGCTGGAGTTGCAATTCGTTCGGGCGCCCGCAGTACATTAGCTACTCTTTGGGCTGTGCAAGATGAGTCTACTGCCAAATTTATGGTGAAATTTTATAAATATCTTAGTTCGCCTAATATTACTAAAGCTGAAGCTTTACGACTCACTCAAATAGACTTTTTACAAAATCCTGATTATCAGCATCCTTATTATTGGGCACCTTTTATTTTAATTGGAAACTGGCTGTAATTCACATTTTTAACTTATTTTTTTGAACTTCTAGGACTTACATAACTGGTAAAATATTACAATAACTGCTAAGCATTATCTTCTATTTCAAATAAGTCTCGGATATCTACATTCAGTTCTTGGCACACCTTTAAAATTCTAAGAACAGCACCAAGATTCCTACCATTTTCCCAATTTTGAATAGTAGTTTTTGTCAAACCAGAGAGTTTAGCTAGGTCATCTTGACTCAATCCTTTTCGCCTTCTGTACTCAGACAACTTTGATACCACTTTTACATTCTCACTTTTTTCAATAGTCATAATTATATTAACCAAAAATAATTAGCTAAACTAAATTGACAAGGCTAAGTGAATTTGGCTAAAATAAATTTGTTGGCAATAGTTCCTGTCCTGACAAAACATAACTACCGCGTGACAAGTCCAAAAACACTTAGCTAAATCAACTTAACCAATTATGGCTTAAATAAAGCTTCAATACTCAGCGATTTATTGACTTTTCTATCAAAGGCAGGTGTTGCGGATAGTACTTCTGTTTTAAACACGCCTTCATAAAGTTACAATCAAATGAAACAAAGCACATTAAACGCATTAGTGCGAACAGTTGAAGGATTGCAAGACCTAGCGGAGGAATTATACTTTGAATTTCAAAGAGCTTTTGATAATGAAGATTATCTTGATGCTAGTTTGTTACAAAGTAGAGCCGATAAACTATATGAAGAAGTAATTAGTATCGAGACTGTTTTACTTGAACTGGAGGAAGAATGAAAACAACAGAAGACTTGAAGAGTCGTATCAAAGAACTTGCTTCAGAAATAGTTGACTACAGTCAGCGTTCGCGAGAAATTCGTGACACTGACCGTGAAGAAAGCCGAAAATTATTCCGCTTAGCTTATGAGACTAGTCAGCGTTGTAAGATTTTAATGCAGGAGTTTAACCGAAGACGAAAAATGGAAGAATGATTACAATTTAATAAAATAGTTGTAACTCATAAATAACCCATTACAGCAATAGTTATTTATGAGTTATGAGTTTTCTCAATCCATCAGCCATCACTGATTTTCATATTCCCCGTTGCTTTAAATAAAGACAATTTCAGGAGTTCTAAAGTATGCAAACTCCTGAAAAAATATGGATATTAAGAACCCATAAAGGTAAATCCAGCCCAATCGATGGGATTTGGATGCTTTTTCATGGTCGTTAACATAGCTGACCTTAACGCCATTGCTTTATTCGGATTTTTCTGTAGATTTTGGTAAAATTCAATCATTAGCTCAGATGTTGCTGTATCAGGCACAGCCCATAAAGAAACAACTACACTTGATGCACCAGCGGTAATGAGCGATCGCGATAATCCGATTACTCCATCACCTGTTATTTTTCCCCTACCTGTATCGCAGGCACTTAACACAACTAAGTCAGCATTTATAGATAAATTCACTATTTCCCCAGGAGTTAGCAAACCATCATCACTCTTGGAGGGTGCCAGGGCGATCGCTGTGGGTATGCTTTTATCTTGAGGGTCTTCTAATAATCCATGAGTTGCTAAGTGAACTATTTTACTATTCCCTAATTTCTGTTTTAAAAATGTTTCTGTTGCTTCTTTGCCTATAATTGCCCTAGTATTTTCTAATTTGGCAATTGTTTTAGCTTCTTCTTCTGCACCTTGTAAGCTTTCTAGTTGTTCTGGTGGATTGCCGACTTTTGGCATAATCGGATTTCCTACAACTAATATGTCCTTACCCCTGGGTTTTTGTTTCTGCTGATAAGTTAAGCCTAATATTTGTATGGCAGGAGATGTGGAAATCGTATGTTTTTCTATCAGATATTTACCATTCTCATCTTGTAATGCAGCAAAGGGAACTAAAAATAAAGACTCATGGGGTATAAAAATAACATTTTCTTCTGGATTATTTGGAAGTAGTTTGGCGATGGGGCTAATTAATAATTGATGCAGTTGACGTAAGGATTTACTAGTTTTTTGATTTGTATTTTGATTTGTATTTTGGTTCGTATTTTGATTTGTATTATCGTTAGTATTCTGGCTTATACTTACACCAAAATTTTTACTGCTATTACCTTTTTTATTTATATTATTCGTCACAGGAGTGCCTCGACCTCCAACTCCTAAAGATTTACGACTTTTGGCAACAAGATTTGCAAGAGATATATTTGAGGATTTTAAATCTACTTTTTTAAAATCCATTTTCCCCGTAGGTTTAACAACCCAAATATAAAGCTCATCACCTGTAATCGAATATTCAACTAAAGTGGCTTTTTGCTGCTTAGCAATTTGTTTAATTTCCTGTATTTGTGGTGGTTTATTACTAGCAGGTGCCTGAGAATTTTCAGATAATTTAAAAGCAAGTAACTCGACAAAAGCCCTCGCCCTTCCTCTCTCTGCGACTAAAAGTGCTTCTGATGGTTCGTTTTTAGCAATTAAAGTTTGTTGTAATAAACTATAGGCATAGGTTTGAATCTCAAAGATAGAAATTTTATTATTATCAGTTAACCCAGCCCGTAGAGATTCATATAAATTGATGGCATCATATAAAGATATACTAGCTTTGTTATAATTACCTGTATTTAAGTAAGCTGCACCAATTTGAGTTAATATATTTCCTGTAATCACTTTATCTTTAGTCTTATTGGCAAAGATTAAAGACTGTTGATAATATTCTAAAGCTTGGGAATAATTCTGTTTTGTCTTATGATATTCAGCTAATCTAAATAATGTTTGGGTTTGGGCTTGGGGATTGCCAATGGATTTTGCTAATTCTGCGGCTTTGTTATAGTATTCCAAAGACCGATTACCTGAATTAGAAACCTTCGGCGTAACACCCTGATTTTGTTTTTCATAGACATTACCTATATTCATTAAAGCATAAACTTCTAACTCTCGCTTACCTAAGCGTTGGGCAAATGCTAATTCTTGTTGGGCTGCTTCTAAAGGATTATCAGGCTTTTTATTTGGATTTGATGCAATATCATCTGTTATATTTTTATTTTTAGAGCAATCCTTATCTGTTTGACCTGGTTGACCTAATAAGGCATAAACATAGGATATTTTTACACAAGCATTTTTAACTCCTAAATTTGCTTGAGTTACTTCTATTTGTGTTATCAATTTATTACTATTAGTATTCTTTTCAGCTAATGCCAGCACAGATTTAAAAGCCTCTATAGAATCTTTAGAAACTTCTAATGCTTCTTGATACTTACCTGATTCTGCATAAATATCTGTAATATTTACTAGAATTAATCCTTTTTGATTACCTTGTTTAAGTTTATCTTCTGATGAATTAACAGGTTCTGTCTTGGCAATTTCTAAAGCTTTTTCTAGATAACTAAGAGCTTCCTTTGGCTTTCCACTATTCTTATATACTTCTCCAAGGCTAGCAAACGCCTCACCTGCCCGCTTTCGAGAATTTTTATCTTTTAAAAAGGCTTCTGCGGATTTTTGAAAAGATTCTGATGCTTGTTGATATTGACTGCGGCTATTATAAGTCCGTCCTAATCCTAAAAGGACTTCACCTTCTTGAGCAAAATTTTTAGTTAGAGTAGTAATTTTTAAAGCCGTTTCATAGGATTGAATGCTTTTCTCAAAAATCGTATTCGCCTGTGTCTTATCTTGGACAGCTTTATATTGAGTTAGCAGAAAATAATTTCTACCTAAACTAATCAAAATATCAGTTTCTTGCAGTAGCAGGCTTAATTTCTTCTCCGGAGTTGGATTTATCTGTCGTAAAGCAATTAAACTTTGTTCTAAAAAATCAATTCCTTTATCTATAGAAATGGGAAAGTAAACATAACCAAGATTTTCCAGAACATTTGCTTGAAGTTGGTAATTTTTTAAATTCTTTGCTATATATAAACTTTTTTGATAATAGGAAATAGCCTGCTTAAAATCCTCTAACCCTCTATAAGCATTACCTAAATTACCTAACACCCTTGACTCTAAATCTTTATCATTAATTTCCTCTGCTATTTTTAAAGCCTGCTGCTGATAACTAATAGATTGCCTATAATCCCTTAAATCATAATAAGCATTACCAATTCCCTTTAAAACCTGACCCTCACCTTGACGGTTATTAGCTTTTCGATAAAGAATTAAGGCTTTTTGTAAAGTTTGTAAGGCAGCTTCTGTTTTTCCGGTATCAATTAATTCCGTTCCTTTTTTTTGCAATCTATCAGCTTCAGACTTATCGCTATTTGAGCTTTCAGCTTTGACTTCTGATTGTGTAAAAACTATATCAGTGCCGATATTAAATGTTAGAAAAAGCACTAAAAATACAAGGCGAAAATATTTAATAGGATGCCTCATTGCAAACCTCTTCTCAATCAGTAGTAAACAATAATATGGCTTATTTTCTGTAAAAGTTATATGAATTTATGATTTTTTTCATATTTTTTTAGAGCTAATGGCTAATTGTCAATTGTTAATTGCTAATAGCTACCCGGTAGGGAGGTCAGCGATTTGCAAGCTGATTTTAAAGGTGGGGTCGTCAGCGAAGCGTTCCCAAAGGGAATAAAAGTTGAGTCAGTTATCTTTACAGGTAGTCTCTGCCAGGAGGGAATATACCCTCCCGGAGACAACCAGGAAAAAGTCAGGGCAATGGAGAAGCGATCGCTCCCCCATTGCAGCGCAGCATAATCCAATATTCGATTTACAACTGTTGAGTTACGCCCAACCTAACCACAGGCATAAATAAAAGTCTAAAAAATTAGACTTCCAAAGTACAAATATTAGGAATCAGCCATTAGCCATTAGCAATTAGCCATTAGCCTGTCTTCAATTTTATAGACTAGGTTGGCTAATGCCATTTTTAAATTAAAATCGACGTTCAAATTCAACTACTGCTCGGTCATCACCAAACAAATTTGTGGAAGACCTCAGACGAAAATCGTTATTAATACGATAGTTGATACCCCATTGCAAAGCATCGTTGGTTGTTAAAATCTTTAGGGCTGAAAAAGAAAATCTAGGAGAAATATCAACGCCGGCTTCTGCTGCTAGCTGTAAAGTCGAATCCCTTCCTGCACTTGAGTTGCCGACGACTGTTGGAAATACACGTAATTCACTTAAGCCTAAAGCTGTGCCAATTTCCTTAAATGCTTCGTTAAAACCACCAAAAATAGCGGAGCCTGCTATGTTAATTAAGCCCAAAGTACTGTCGCCTCCTCGGCCTTGGGTGTCTATAAAACCTCCACCCAATAACGCGACAATTTCTGGCTGAGTCTTATTTGGGTTACTCTTTAATTCTAGATTTTCATTTAGTTTGCTGGCTGGACCTTTGACGTTGGCTTCTATTCTAATGGATTCTAAGGCTGCTAATCCAAATTCTTCATCGGAACCCGGTCTTTTATTGAAATCTGTACTTTGAATTGTGGCTAATACTTTTGCTATTAATCTAATATCTAAATTTGGGTCTAAACCTGTTTTACCATCAAAACTAGCTGTCTGTGAATAGCCGGGAGATAAATTAAATTGTGTTGTATATAAATTCACTCCCCCTTCTTTTAATTTAACAACTCCTTTTGGTTGTAATGCATTTAAGGAACCGCCAATATTTAACTTACCTGTTGCACGGAATTTTATAATTGGTGGACGAGTCACATATAAGTTTTTTCCTAATTCTATTTCTAAATCTTTAAAACGAGTAATTGTTTTGCTCTCATCTAAATTTTCAGAATTATCGGTATCGGTATTTAATTGTTTTGCTAGGTTATCATCTAAATTTGGAATTGTAGTATTAAAATTGGGGGTGTTACTTCCTCCTGGTGTGCTGTTGTTGTTAGTTGATTCTGATAGCAGTACTTGACCATTATTTAACTGAATTTTACCTCCCACTAGAGGATTTGTTAAATAACCGCCTATATTTAAGTTACCGCTGGCACCACCTTGATAGAGTCCTTTTAAGTTGATGGCTAATTGGTCTAGTTTTATATTTAAAGATTGATTAGCATCTGCTTTTTCATTTAATGCAATTCCACCCTCCACTAAAACATTTCCGCGACTAAATTTACCTTGTAAAGGTTCTACTATGGTGGCACGGTCAATACCAAAATTTATTTTACCTCTGACATTTGTGATTTTTTCTGGTAAAGACTGAGTTGAAAATACACCATTTTCTACGATAATTTTGCCATCAAGTTCTGGCTGTTGCATTGTGCCGCCAATTCTTAAATCAACGTCGCCATTGCCACTTTCATAATTTACCTGGTCTGTAAGTACATTGAGTACCGCTAATCCTTTATCTTTTATCTTTATGTTCAGTTCTATTTTATCTTTAACTGGGTTTTGAGTTGCTGTGGGTAATTTATAGGGTATTAAACCATTGATTGTAACAGGCTCGGCGTTTGCTACCTTGACTTGACTAAAAATATTTAAGACGCCATTGTTATAATTAAAACTAGCATTGGCGGATTCCAGTCCATTTTGACTAAAACTACCGTCTTTTAGGTTAAATTCACCAATTGCTTGAGGATTTTCTAGGCTTCCGCTTATGGTCGCTTGGGCATCTAAATTACCTGTTAATTGCACGGGCATTTTAACAAAATTATTTAGTGCTTCAATGGGAAATTTATTAATATTTAACTGACCAGATTGCTGGGAAGCAGTAACATCATTATTTGTTAAACCTAAATTTCCTTTGAAGGAAATTTGTCTATCTTTAGATGTTATTTCTAAAGGTGTTAAACGTAAGCTGTTGTTTTCAAAACGACCCTGAAGAATTATTTTATCAGCTTTATAAAATCTACCGTAATCTCCGGGTTTACCCCAAGCAAAATGTTGACCTTTTAAGTTAAAGTCTGCTTCTAAACCATTTTCATTTTTATTATTAAATACTACATCTCCGCTAAAATTACCCTTGAGGTCTTGCAAGTAAGGTAAGGGTGAAGCTGCACGACGTTTTTCTTCATTTTGGATTAGTAATCTTTGAACTTCTGAGAGACGTTGTAGTTGTGAAAATACAGAATTAGTGAGATAATTTGTGGACTTATCTCCTACTGGTGTGGTCCGTAAATCAGAGAAATTTCCTTGATTTTCTTGTTTCCAACCAGGGCTTAAATCATTGATTTCAAAAATTTGTAAGGCTGTTAAAACATCTTGAATTTCTCCGTCTTGGACTTTGAATATTCCTTGAAATTGGGGTTTTAAACCAACTAGGTTAAAATCACCATTTAATAGATAGCGACTTTTCCCTTTTACAAATTCACTGGTTGTCAGTTGCAGTCCATTTCTACCATAGTTAAATTGAGTAAATAAGCTATCTCCTTTTATTCTTCCTATTTCTGGTTGATTAATTTTTATATAACCAGATTCAGGGAAATAAGTATTTTTATTTAATGCTATATCCACGGAGGCTAAACCTTTGATCCCTCCTGGCCCCAGAGGGACATTTGCTGGTAAGTTAACATTAAATATCTGTAGTGGGAAATCTTGGGTAGTAATGGCGAATTTATCTCCCACTGTCTTACCTGAGACAAATGCTTGTTGCCATTTAATTAGGAAAGATTTTGGTATATTATTATTATTTGTGTTATCGATATTAAAGGCTAGCTGGTCATTTTTACCTTTAATATTTAAGTCTAAACCTTGTCCTGATGTTGATTTAAATACACCATTTAATTCCGGTTCAAAGGCAAATTGATTAATTTTTAAATCTTTCAGGGTAATTTGTCCGTTTAAATTGGGGACGGGAAGTTTTCCTGTAACTTGTCCGCTATAGTCAACTTTCCCGGCGAGGTCTACTTGGGTTGGTAATTTTAAGGGTAATTGTTGAAGGTTGAAATCCTTGGCTTGGACGTTAAGATTTAAATCTGTTATTTCTGGTATGGCGCTACCTTGGCTACTAGTTAATATGTACCCATTGGCATTTAATCCAGTAGCGATCGCTTCTTTAATGTCTAGTCTGTTTCCATTCCACACAACACTGGCGGTTAATGGTTGGTCTATTAAAGCAATTCCTTGGGAAAACTTAACATCTCCAGCCGCTGTAATACCATTGGCATTTAAAGTATCTAACTTACCAGCCACTGTTAATTTACCGTCAAATAATCCTCGTAATTCTGGATTTATTTGCTTTAAGTTGATTTGGGAGACATCAACATTTGCTTGGTAGTTACCGTTTGCCAGTCGAATATCTGATGCCGTAACATTCCCGGAGGCGATGGCTATCTTACCGTCACCGGTCAGTTGGATACTCTCTGGATTTAATGACCCCAGTTTTCCTGCAATATCAAAATTCCCCGTCAACCCACCTTGTATTTGAGGCGGCACCGGCGCTAAACGTTTAATAGGGAGATCATTTACTTCTAGTTTTGCTTGGTAATTACCCTTACTAATTTCAAAATTAGAAGCCGTAATAAACCCATCCCCAATACTCAGTCTACCTTCTCCCTTGGCTGTAATTGCTTCTGGTTTTAAATCATCAACAGTCCCAGCTACCGTAAATTGGCTGGTTAAATTTCCTTGAAATTGTTGGGGTAGTTTAACAACGCTTTGTAGAGGAAGATTTTTTGTCTGTAATTCCGCTGCATAGCGACCGCCATCTAGTTGTAAACCATTTGCGATAATCGAACCCCCGGCAATATCCAATCTACCTTGACCTTTTGCTTGGATAGCTTCTGGTTTAAAGGAGTTAATCTCACCGCCAACAAGAAAATTACCTGTTAAATTTCCTTGAAATTGTGGTGGTAAATTATTTGTGAAACGTTTTAGAGGTAAACTTTTGGCGACTAACTCGGCTCGATAGCGACCGCCATCTAGTTGTAAACTATTGGCTGCAATGGAACCCCCCAACCTATCCAGTCTACCCCGGCCTTTTAGTTGGATAGCTTCTGGTTTAAAGGAGTTAACCTCACCGCCAACAAGAAAATTACCTGTTAAATTTCCTTGAAATTGTGGGGGAATATTATTGGCAAAACTTTTGATTGGTAAACTTTTGGCGACTAAATCGGCTCGATAGCGACCGCCACTAAGTTGTAAACTATTGGCACTAATAGACCCCCCGGCAATATCTAACCTACCCTGACCTTGGGCTTGGATAGCTTCTGGTTTAAAGGAGTTAACCTCGCCACCGACAAGAAAATTACCTGTTAAATTTCCTTGAAATTGTGGCGGAATATTATTGGCAAAACCTTTGAGAGGTAAACTATTGGCCACTAATTGGGCTTGATAGCGACCGCCACCTAGTTTTAAATTGGTAGCAGTTATGGAACCTCCCGCCATATCTAAACGTCCTTTACCAACAGCTTGAATATCTTCCGGTTTAAAGGAGTCAATGCCGCCGGCGACTATAAAATTACCTGTTAAATCTCCTTGATATTGCTGAGGTATATTGGCAAAGCGTTGTATAGGTAACTTATTTGCAGCTAATACAGCCCGATAGCGACCGCCATTATATTCCAGGTTGCTAGCATTAACAGTGCCGCCGCCATTTATATTCAGACTACCTTGACCAACAGCTTTTATAGCCTCTGGTTTAAAGGAGTCAACGTTACCAGCAATAAGAAATTGTCCGTTAAGATTTCCTTCTACGGGAGTTTTTACTGAGACTAAATTTTTTAATGGGGCATTACTCGCTACGACTTGGGCTTGGTAAATACCGTTATTAAGTTTAATATTTTTGGCTGTGATAATCCCTGCACCAACTGGAATTGTAGCTTCTCCAATTCCTTGAATAGTTTTCAGGCTGAGATTATCTTTGTTACCAATGATTTGGAATTTACCAGCAAGGGGAGATTGTAAAGCTGGGGGTAGGGGATTTTTTAATAATTGTGCTAGACGAACACTATTAGCTGTAAATTGGGCGGCAAAATTATTGTCCTTAAATTGGACACTGGAGAGAGAAACTGTACCACCTGCAATATTTGCCGATGCCCCATCACTTTTAATATTATCCAGGGTAAAGGGGGCGGCATTCCCAGAAAGTGCGACTCGGCCATTTAATTGAGACCCTTTGAGGGAGACATTTTCTAATTGTTTCGGGTCTACAAAGGGTTCTAAGGAAACTTGCTTGAGATTGGCGATCGCTATCCAACGTTGATTTTCTAACTTCCCATCAACTAGGACATTTCCCCCCGCTAAATTTAAAGCAACATTACGGAAGCCAATACTCTTGTCTGGGGCAATAATAACTTCCCCCGTAGCTGGATATTTTCCTTGGGGTGCCTGAAATTTTATAGATGTTTGTACAGCAGTAGGACTACCACTCAGATTTCCAGTCCCAGAAACGTTGCCTATATTAAAAGCTGGATTATTTCCATAAACCTTGGCATAGGCATCAGCCGGCAAATTCTTGGCCGTGTAATTAAAATTAAGTTGGGGGTTTGCGCCTAGCCTGATTACACCACCACCTGTAATATCACCGCCAAGCTTAGCCTTACCTTGAATATCTCTAATGGTAATTAAACCAGTCTTGGGAGTAAATTGAAATTGTCCGCTAATTTTTTCAAAATCAACCTTATCAATGCGGGTGGGTTTTATAGTTACAGCTTTACCGTTAAGAATCGGATTTGTAACTTCCCCTGTTAATTGTAAATCCGCCTTGACGGCACCAATAGTAGGAAAAGGTGGTTTAATTTTTAAGGTTTCATAGAAATTAGGTATAGTTACCCCAGGCACTTGGGCTGACAACTTATAACCGTTATCTTTAGAAATGCTGCCAGTCGCCAATAAAGGAATCTTGCCATAGAAACCAGCGACTTTCCCAAACTCAACACTAGTGCCTTGAAAACGGATACTTCCCTGAGTCTTAGTAAAAGGAAGAGGCATCCGGGGAACTTGTATAATACCCTCTTGGATAACAGCACTCCCTGATGCTGTGACTATGGGAGTTTGTTGCGGTTGAATTTGAATATTTGTTTCAGCAGAAACTCTTCCAGCTTTTAACTCAACGGGTAGAGGAGAAATCTTGGTAATTTCAGAAGCCAAGATATTATTGCCCCGTAAATATAATTTTGTCTCTTGCTTTTGAGGAAGAGTTTCACCCTCAACTCTAATATCTCCCCCAGTCCCTCCAATGCCATAGACATTATATTTAATCTGTTTATTGTTATTGAAAAATTCCACAGCCCCATCTACACGGGAAACTGATATCGGAGTTAGAGAAGAAGTGTTGAGGTTATCAGGAGAAGTGGAAGGGGAAGAATTTAGATTTGAAGAGAGTTTATTCACATCTTGCCCTTGATTAACGGGTGATTTGGGAACTAAAGTCAAATTGCCATTGGTGATGCGAATTTTATCCAAATCTATTTTAATAGCAGTCTGATTGCCCGGTTTAGGAGGAGTTATATCAACCCAACGCCCTCCCAAACTTTGTTCAACATAAACATTAGGATTAACGAGATTGACATTTAACTTAAGACGACGATTGCTAATCAGTTGCCAAATATCAAAACCAACTTCCACACTATCCACTGTTAGCTGATCAGGGTCAGTGGCTGTGGGGGGCATTGTAGAAGCGCCAAAGGTAATCCCGGTAGCTGAAAAATCTTTTACCCTTCCAAGATTGATAGGTCTTTTAAAAGATGTAGTTAAACCATTTTCAGCCAGGGGCACTAAATCTTTTCTAATAAAATTTTGTAACCAGAAAAAACCACCAGTCAAAGCTAAGATAGCAAAAACACCCAAGGCAATACCACCACGACTGAGCAGCAAAAACCACAAACGTCGATTATTTCGAGAATCAGTTTTATTTTCGGGGCTTGGAGGGTTAGTCATGCCAAATCCTTAGTCCTGGGGAGAATTAGGGAAAACCTTGCGGATAGAGAATAAAAGGGTTAAGATACCCAAACTTAAATATTGATTCATATCTTAAATGGTTGACTAGTCGCTAACTGGCGGTTATGGACAACCATGCCATTTACATGCCACTTAAAGGATACGCCAGCTACAGCATAATAGCCCGATACACAATTTTTCCTGATAAAGAGCTATTCATCCTATATTCTTTATGCCAAAAAACTTTGGCTTCGTCGGGAAAATATTAAAAAACTTAGAATTGTAACCTCGACTTCCCTTAGTGAACACTATAGAACTTTAATATGAATAAATCTTAAATCAAAGGAAAGACGGCTACACCCATGCGTGTTTATGTATTGCTTTTTAACGCTGGCACAGCTAATGAAGGGATTCACACCATTCGGGAAGGAGACCGTAATAAGGTGTTGATGTTTCAATCCGAAGACGACGCCACTCGATTTGCTTTAATGTTGGAAGCCCAGGATTTTCCTGAAGCCACCGTTGAAGCTATGGAATCAGAGGAAATTGAGGCATTTTGCCAAAGTGCTAATTTTACTTGTGAGTTGGTAACTGATAATGGCAATTTAATTATTCCTCCAGATATAAATGTAGAAGAAACAGACTGGCAAGTTGATGATACAAGAGAAAATACGGATAAAATTATCCCTCAACAAAATACAGATGAGGAGCAATACTCTGATGCTGAATTAGAGAGTATTCGCCGTAAATTAGAAGGTTTGTTGTAATTAATCGTCATTAATCATTGATTTGTTGTCCGTAGTTGTTGGTAGTCTATAATGCAAAATTTACAAGAGCGTGGTCATCTTTTAACTGAGCAGGTGAATCCTAATAGTGTGGATTTAGACCAGCTTAGTTCATTAGAGTTGGTGGAATTATTTAATAGTGAAGACCAAAAAGCAGTGGCGGCTGTAGCTGCTGCCAAGGTCGAGTTAGCCCAGGCAGTGGAAGTAACAGCCCAGTGTTTGCACAAAGGCGGCCGTTTATTTTATATCGGGGCGGGAACCTCTGGTAGGTTAGGGGTGTTAGATGCGGCTGAGTGTCCCCCGACTTTTTGTACTCCACCAGAGTTAGTTCAAGGAATTTTAGCCGGAGGTGCCGGTGCCCTGATCAAAAGTTCCGAAGGATTGGAGGATATTGCCGAAGATGGTGCCCGTGCAATGAGCGTGAGCCAAGTAAGAGTCAATGATGTAGTAGTCGGTATCACGGCAGGCGGCACAACTCCATATGTTCACGGTGCATTAAAAGCAGCCAAAGCAAGAGGCGCGACAACAATATTTATTGCCTGTGTGCCCAAAGACCAAGTATATATAGATGTGGATGTAGATATTCGGATTTTAAGCGGTCCAGAAGTACTCGCCGGTTCCACAAGAATGAAAGCAGGAACTGTCACAAAGTTAGCCTTAAACATAATATCTACTGGCACAATGGTAAAACTAGGGAAAGTATATGGAAATCGCATGGTAGATGTAGCGGTGACGAATACTAAATTACTTGACCGTGCTGTAAGAATAGTAGGTGACTTAACTGGTTTAAGTCGAGATGCCGCAGCAGTTTTATTGGAAAACAGCGGTAAGCGAGTTAAGCTAGCATTATTAATGCATTGGACGGGAGTTAGCAAAAAAGAAGGAGAAACACTGCTGGAAGAAAATAAAGGAATATTAAGGGCTGCTGTAAACAATTATAAAGCTTTATAAATTTCCTAATACCAATTCTTCGTGAAGCTGCACAGAAGTTTACCCCACCCCTTAATCCCCTCCCCCCTCGCGGAGGAGGGGAAAATCCAGTTCCCTCCCCGAAATCGGGGAGGGCTAGGGTGGGGTTCTTTACTGTGCATCTTCATATTAAATTGGTATAAAAGTCCCTAAAAGCTGAAGACCATCTAGCAAAACCCAATCAATCCAGACCCCCGACAACTTATATGAAGTCGGGGGTCTAGAATACCTTTTTATTTCCTTGTCTTGAGCTTTCGATAACTTTCCCACTGATAATAAATCAATTTATAAAGGATGTTATAGGATTGTAAAAGTGTGAGATAAAAATTTTTTTGTGATTACCGACAATTCAATGATTGAGAAGTTGAAGGTATTATTATGTCTATTAATTCATTTTACCACGAAGAAGAACAATTGGACTTAGTTGTAGAGGATACCAAGTATACAAAAGATGTGATTAACCAACAGATAAATAAAATTCGGGTTGTGCTTATTGAAGACCATGAATTAACCCGTATTGGTATTAGAACAGGACTGCAGCAAAAAAACGAGATTGAAGTTGTAGGAGAAGCAGCCAATGCATTAGAAGGTTTAAGACTCTTAGAAAATTTACAACCAGATGTGGCTATTGTAGATATTGGTTTGCCAGACAAAGATGGCATTGAAGTCACGCGGGAAATAAAATCTATAGCCAAAAACCAAGAATCAATCAAAGTATTAATCCTAACTCTGCGTGACGACCAAGATGCAGTTTTAGCCGCCTTCGCTGCCGGGGCTGATTCCTATTGCATGAAAGATAGTTATGAAAATCTATTGGAAGCTGTTCATGTTACTTACGAAGGTAATGCTTGGATAGACCCAGCGATCGCCCGAATTGTTTTACACCAAGCACGAAAAAATCCAGCAAAATCAGATATAACATCTTCCGATCACAATAATAAGAATAACCATCACAGAACAGGTAAATTTGATGCAGAAAAAAAAATTGACCTATATACTCTCACAGACAGAGAATTAGAAGTATTGCAATTAATCGTTGAAGGTTGTAGCAATGCATCAATTGCCGAAAGACTTTACATTACCATTGGCACTGTGAAAACCCATGTACGTAATATTTTAAATAAATTATGTACAGAAGACCGCACTCAGGCTGCTGTCTTGGCTTTACGTTCAGGTTTAGCAAAATAATCCCAATTCCATTGGCATCTGCTCTATTAATACTATATTTTGTTGATTTTGTTGGGGCGATCGTCCACAAAGGTAGAGATGACCTGTTCGGTTATCTCTAAATTTTGTTATATTTTGCCATAAAACTTAATATTTATGAATCTAATCAGCGCAATGGCATCTCATTATTATGACTGTAAATATTAGAGAATTATACTTAACAGAAAAAGGACTTTGGGATTTGCTGGTATTAGTGGAACAGGCTTCTAGCCTGTTGATGTGAGATTAAAAATTTTTCACTAACAGGCTAGAAGCCTGTTCCACGGAATCAAAATATACATTTAAATTTTTATTTTTCAAATTTCTCTAACCATTATGACGAATTACTTATTTACAAATAGGTAGCAGGGTCAACAGGATTACCATCTTTCCTAACTTCAAAATGTAAATGGGGACCAGTAGATAAACCAGTCGAACCCACAGCCGCAATTGGGACACCTCTTTTTACAGATTGTCCTTCAGATACATCTAACTCACTAGTATGTCCATAAAGAGTAGTAATACCTTTGCCGTGGTCGATGATGACAGCTTTCCCATAACCGCCATACCAACCAGCAAATATAACCGTGCCTGAATCTGCGGCTCTAATAATACTTCCATAATTGCCAGCAAAATCTAAACCTGAATGAAAACGACGGTATCCGAGAACCGGATGGACTCGCCAACCAAAGGCGCTACTAAGGGGTGCATCGCTAGGAAATCCCATAATCCCACTACCTTTGACAAAAATATCTTTACTACTATTTACCTTAGCAGCAGCTTCCCTAGCCGTTGCTTCTGCAACTTTTTGTTGGATTAAGGAAGTTAATTCCTGAGAATCCCTTTCTAATTGAGATTGGGCTGCATCTAATGCTAGGCGATCGCTATTTAAGCGTTTAATCATCTCTCCCTGTAATTCTGAGGCTGCTTGATAATCAGATTTTTGCGCTAATAACTGCTGTCTAATGATAGCTACCTCATTTTTTTGTGCTTCTACTGCTGTTTTTTGCTGAATTAAGCGATTTGCTTGTTCTGATAATTCCAGCAACATCTGCTGGTCAGCCTGATAAACCAACTTTAACTGTCGTCGTTTAGTTAAAAAATCACTTAAATTCTGACTTTGTAATAGTACAGCCCAACCCTGACTCATAGGCGATCGCTGTAATACTCTCAATCTAGCAATGGTCGCCGCCTGTCCATCTAAATATAAAGTTTCAGACTTTGCTAATTCTGATTGCAATTGCTGCACACGCTCTGATGCAATCTTGATTCTATACTCGCTATCCTGAATATTTGCTTGAGTTGTTTGCAAATTATACTGCAAACCATTTAAGCGATTTTCTGCTGCTTCTTGTAAATTTCTTAACCGCTGACTTTCCCGTAATACATCCTGACGTTGTTGATTAATTTGTTCTTTCTCCTGCTTCAGTGTATCAACAGTATCCAATAAAACTGAATTACCATTAACCCTTAGTAAAGGTAAGTTCATGAAAATAATACATAAACAAGTTAAAAATACTAAGTATAAAAACTTAAAGATTAAATCAATCCTAAAATCAATTCTAAAATAATTAATTCTCATGCCGTTAGTTTTTCCTGATAACACCATGAGGATTATTCCCAAACTCTCAGTCATATAAACATCTCGTTAAAAAAGTTAATCTTTTTTTAAATTTTAAAGTCTTTATATATACTTTTAAAGTCTATGTAATAAATGTAATCTACACATCACTTTATAAAACCCTTATAAAAAACTACTTATTCAAAAGATTACTTCATATTTATTTATAAATTTAATTGATAAAAAGGGAAGTATAAAACTATTGCTGAAACGAAAGTGATATGCAATCATCTACTTTACAAAAGCCAGATCATGCAGAGTTTACTTCCCGTAAATTTTTTAGGTCATTGGACGGCATTCGCTGTCTAAGTATAATTGCAGTTGTCTGGCATCATACTTATTTAGGGCAACCCCTAATTCCTGCTTTAGGTAGAGGATATTTGGGTGTTGATATGTTTTTCATCCTAAGTGGTTTTCTTATCGTCACCCTTCTATTGCGGGAAAAAGATAAGACAGGGGGTATATCCCTGTGGCGTTTTTATATGCGTAGAGGATTAAGAATATTTCCTCTTTATTATGGGTTGCTATTAGTATTAGGTTTAATACTTCTATTTGTGGCACCAAATAGTGATATGGCAAAACCATTTTTTAATGATTTGCCGTTTTACTTAACTCACACATCTAATTGGCGTCATAATGCAACTATTTTAGCTGTTACTTGGTCCTTAGCTACAGAAGAACAATTTTATTTTGTTTGGTCTTTGGTAGAGAAATTTATTACCAAAACTTCAGTGCTATTTACTGTAATTTTTATAGCTATAGGAATAAATCAACTAGTTAATTTTCGTTTGCTAGATACCCAACTTTATAATTGATTTGGCTTGCGTTACGAAGACTTAGAGATTCTACAAATTACTTTTACTCCCATTTTCTTGGGTGTTTTACTGGCTCATTTATTACATTCACAAAAAACCTTTGATATCATTTCAAGGTTTCTTTATCCTAAATGGATAGCATTAGCACTTTTAATTGCTACATTTTTAGTCTGTAATTTACCCGGAGGAATAGGAATACCAGGTGGGCAAAGATTAATTATCCATCTATTAATGAGTCTTTTACTAGCCAGTTGTGTAATTCAAGAACAACATTCTTTAACCAAGTTTTTCACTTATTCTCCCATTCGCCGCATAGGTGTAATTAGTTATGGAATGTATCTTTTACATATGCTGACGAGAGATGTATCGGAAAGAATTCTGAATTTGACTAACTTACACTTTTCTTGTGATTTATTTTTGCTGTGTTTCGCTACCACAGCCATTGTCAGCGAAATCAGCTTCCGTTATTATGAACAACCATTTCTGAATCTAAAGAAAGGTTTTGCAGTGGAGAAATCTATATCTACAATGGAATCCATTCCGACAGATCAATCTATATCTACAAACAAATCCATAACTACGGTGACAGCAATGGAGAATGGAAAACTCAAGAATCCTAAATCTTATAAAAATCAACGTCAACGTAAAAGTCAACGTCCAGGGTCATCTAAGGTAAAATAGCTAATGGCTAATGGCTAATGGCTAATGGTTAATTGCTAATGGCTAATGGCTAATGGTTAATTGCTAATGGCTAATGGCTAATGGCTAATGGCTAATGGTTAATTGCTGCTAATGGCTAATGGCTAATGGTTAATTGCTAAGGTCAGACAGGCTAATAGAAGATGTTTGTTTGGGTGGGCTTGAATTCAACTCTTTTTACTGGCGTGTAGGATTAATAAGTATCAATTTCTTTTCTCATTAGGACTTACGCAAAACAACGAACTCCTGTCATTATAAGCGCAACAAAGTGAAGAGAAGAATATGAGCGATATGCTTGATTTTCCTAGCTTTTACTGAAAATGACTATTTATCCTTTGCGTAAGTCCTATTAATATCATCCCTAACTTAAAAATACCTAACTTAAAAATACAGGTTTGTCAGAATGATTCTTATAATTTAGAACTAATTCATCATAAACTTTCAAAGTTTCTTGACTCATTTTGGCTGTACTAAATTTTTCTAAGTTTTTTTATGCTTTTTCCTTCCAATTCTGTAACTCTTGGTCATCCTTTAGTAATTTAAATAATACATCAGCTAAAGCATCACTATCTTTGATAGGGAATAATATACCTGCCTGTCTGTTATCTAAGGTTTCAGGAATACCATCAACATCGCTAGCTACAATTGCACAACCAGCTTCTCTTGCTTCTGTGAGTACTAAACCAAAAGATTCTTTCCAAGAAGCAAGTACAAAAATATCACTAGACAGCATATAACTTTGAGGGTTTGCTTGAAAGCCTGTAAAGTGGATGCGATTAGCGTATGCCTTCGGGGATTCCTCCCTGCAGGTCTGTTTCGTATCGGTTAAATTTATATTTTTAACTTTTTGTTCAAAAATACCCCGGTCAGGACCATCACCCACTAGATATAAATGGGCTGCTGGAAAACTGGGGGCGATTTTAATAAAAGCATCGATTAATTCTCCAATGCCTTTGCGGCGATACATTCCAGCAACTGTAGTAATGGCAGGACGTTGTAATGTTACTGGCTGATATTCTTCTACACGGGGAAGACGAGGACTACCCAAAGTCCCATTGGCTACAACTCGAATTTTTTGTTGAGGGATGCCACGGCTACTCATCGCCTTTGATACCGCATTGCTAACGGCAATGACTCTATCAGCTAACCCCATTAAAATAGCACTACGCTGAAATTCATTATGAACAGTAGAAACTAAACTATAGTTACAACCAAAACGTAAAGTCGCAGCTAATACTACACCCGTCATCATGTGGGCATGAACTATATCTGGTTGAAAATCATAAATAATTTTTCTATATTCGCTAATTGCTTGGATTAAATTTATTGGTTGACGCCCTTGATTTAAATAAAAATGTTTTACATTATATTCCTCTAATAATTCTTCATACTCGCCACCAGCAGATGCGATCGCTATCTCATGTCCATACTTAGCCTGCATACAAGCCAAATCAATAGCCACATTGACAATCCCATTTCCAATTCTTTCTATATGATTCGCAATATGTAATATCCGCATCTACTTTTTCCCCACTACAGCCGCCAATATCAGGTAAATATTTACTCGCAATATAGTCATATAGCAATACAAATTAATTCGGATTATATTAGTAGTTAACAGATGGTAGCCATCAGCTATTAACTCACAATAAAAAATAGCTAAATAATTATTTAGCTTTTAAAAAAAATTTCATCTGATACAAGAAAACGCTTTACAAAACCACTAGGTAAATGCTCGATTTGAGAAATATAACTGGCGATTGCGTTGCGTTTTTTTTCTCTTACGGATGTGATTGACATAGGATTTGCAGCCGCTATATCTGATAACTTAAGCATAATAAATAACGGCGCTCTCCAAAACATCCAAATTGGATATTGAAAAAAATCTATATTAATTTGTGTTTCATTTATGGCAGCTTTAACTAAATTAAAAGTTGCTTCATGGTCTCTATGACAATCCTTCTGATGAGGGACATATACTTCTCCTGGTTGATATTTGTTTAAAAGGTTAGTAATTTGTACTACTATATGTTTTCTGGATTCAATATCTAAATCCGGTAATTTGCCATCTTGTTTATTGAAAAAATATACTTCTGAAGACTCTACACCTAAAATCTTTAAAGCTGCCAAAGCCTCTTTTTTGCGAGTTTCTATAATATGTTGTTTTTCTTCATAATTTCCATCTCCTCCACCTTGTCCATCAGTTAAAAATACAACTACAACAGGTATTCCTTGTTCTCTTTTTAAGGCTATCATTCCTCCACAGCCGAAGGTTTCATCATCTTGGTGGGGAGAAAAAACCATTGCCGATTTTTGAGTAGGCGCAACAGCTTGACTTCTACTCTGGGTAATCCAACTATAGATAAATTGGGAATGTATATCTTGTAGTTGATAGAGTAAATTTATTGGTAGGATTTTTTGTATTGTTTTTAAAATATCTTGGATTTTACTAGTCATTTTGAATGATAAAATATCTGTTTATATGTCAACTGTTGTATTAGGTATGTTTTAAATTCATACCACTCTACTATATTTATCGACGATCAAGTAAAATTTTTATTCATTTTATTTGTGGTTAATTGTAAAGATTTTGGCTTTTTTTGTATAGTTAAGATAAATAATAGTCACTTTTATTATGTCAATCAAATGATGCCAAAATAATTACTGTTATTTTTCGTTGATATTGGATTTACTGATTCCACATAAGTAAGTAGGTGGAATAAAAAGTAGCTATGTAACGAAATATAAAATATCTATAAGTGGCTCGTAGTTGCGCTTTAGCGCTAAAGCGCAACTACTAACTAACAGTTATTTATTTTCACCCACCTACATAATCGAGTTTCAGTCAATGAACAAAATTTTATTTTATCCTAGGGGCAAAAAGCTGTTTGCCCCTAGCAAAATGCATATTTCGCCTCAGTCTCAGATTTTAGCTTTCTTGGACAATGAGTAAATAAGGATAATCGGTAGCTGTTAATTTTAATGACACCGTATCCTGGGAGCGATCATCGCCCTGAGACGACACCACAACAGGTTTATCATTAATGGGGTCATAGGCGGTAATTTTTACCCCATTACTTTTAATGCCTTTGATTTTGATGGTGTATTCTTCCGGTGGTAGGTCTTTCATAACATCCCTAGTCATGACGTAATAGGGAATGACAAAACGTTTGGCGTTTACTTGGTAGGGAAGAAAAGCAAAGACATCGCGGTTATAAAGGTTTGGTTGGGCTGGGGTATTATTTCCCTGATATTGGTAGTGGTTGTGGGTATCGCTAATGGATAGTACTTCCAATGGACGGGTATTTTTTAAATTTCTATCTACTTCCTGACCCATTTTTGCTACCATGCGCTGGGTCACTGCCAGGGATGGAGAAGTGTAGGACTTATCATCACTAGGATAGGCGATCGCTTTCTCGGCGTATTTAATAAAGTTATCCTGAACCATGCCTAATTTAGTATCTCCCCCTGCAGCGGCAAAAAAATACAATTGGGTTGCCCCTTTATTTAAATAAAAGGCTAAATATCGCGCAGTAGTTTTAGCCTTAATAGCCAAAGCTCTTACGGGGCTAATTTTTTGATCGAATTCCCCAGGGGCAAGATTTACTTCTGTTATCCAGATTGGTGTCGGTAAGACTTTGCCATTGATAACTCTGGCATTACGCCCATGTTTATAGTCGTATATATCGTTATCAATGGGCGCCATATCCCGAATTAAAGTCTCGGTTTGTAACGCTGTGGCACCATGCTCTGGAAATAGCACTGAATATTTTGGTTTAAATCCTGATTTATCTTCCTGCATCAAAGCGTTGATTAGGGTACCCTTGTTTTCATCTTGAGGATAATTTTTTCTAACGGGGTAAGGATGTTTGCTAATTGCTGCTACCCTTGCTGGCTGTCGAGAAGAAGCTGGCCAAGGTACAGTATTTGCAAAACCATCAGAAAATTGGACTCCTTGAAAATCTTTTGGATTTGCCTCCGCTAGCCCTACAGTTTCCCTGACTATATTTTGCCAAACACTATCTTCATGATATTTATAAGGTTTGTTGCCATAGTAACTATTGATATATAGAAAATAAGACCCAAAGGATAACTCATTCCAAATTTCCACATCAAAACCTTTATCACTACTATTCTGAGTACCTAAGGATTCCGCCACAAACTTGGCAACAACACCAACATATTTTTTCCATCCATCCATTGTTTCTCGATATTCTTTAGTTTTGGGGTCAGAAAATGGACGATATTTTAAAGTCGCTATTTTGACTGATGTCCCAGAAGCAATATCTTTTGGTAAGGGTTTGGAAAGAGTTACTGTTTTACCATTGATTTCTGTAATTAAAGCTTCTGCAGCCCTATATTCTGTTAAGTGAGAAATACCACTGTAACCAATTTTGAGTTGACTTATATCATTTAACTCAACTTTAGTATCACCCTTACGGGCATTTGCTGTAATAGTAAGGTCAAAGAATTTTAATGGCCCCGGCACACCATGATGGGCATTTACAAGAATTAATGGGCGAATATTATATTTTTTTAACGCTTGAAGTTGAGTTTTAAGATTTGCTGCGCTGCGAGGGTCAATTGTCTCATCCTCAAAGGTTATATTACTCCAACCAATTTCCACCCGGCCGCGACGAAATCCATTTTTTGCTAACATTTGCGCCATCAAATCCGGTTTAGCAGGCCCAGTATCAAAGTTAATGCCAACACCATCTAAAAAAGTCGTAGCTGGCATGGTTTCTAAATACCCACGCCAAGGCTGTAGCCAATGAGAATAAGCCCCAAAGTATATTTTCGTAAAATAAGCAGGGTTAATATAATTGCTAGCAGTAGATACAGCAGGAGATACACTACAAGTCACTGATAACAAAAGAGTTAGCAATGCTAAAAAAAATACTGTAATATGTTTCATTTGCTTTCCCTTTCCATCGGTTAATCTGGAAATTACACAGGGATAGCCGCAATTGACACTGCGGCTCATGTTCGCGCGTTGGGCTGTCTTCCCTGCAAAAATATGGGCGCAAGCGCCCAACTACAAACAAAAACAATGTGACAATAATGACGCGCTCCGCTATCGTAAGTCCTGTTACAGATTTAAGACTGTAGTTACTAACTACTAGTCTTGGGTATTTCAGTTTATATCCTGTCCGGAATATCCTGATAGTTATGTCTTCAGGAAAAATCACTACTATTTTGCTTTAAATACTCTAACTTTATGAAAATTTTATTCTTAGACCAAAGCGGTAAACCAGGTGGTGCCGAATTATGTTTGATAGATATTGCTAAACCCTATAGAGATAACTCTCTTGTCGGTTTATTTGCTGATGGAGATTTTAAAGATTTATTAAAGAAAAATCAAATCCCAGTTGAAATTCTGACAACTCAAAGTATACAAGTCCGTAAAGAAAGCAGTTTTTTTAAAGCATTGTCCAGCAGTCAGCAAATTTTACCACTAATTTTCAAAGTTGCTAAAATTGCTCGTGGATATGACATTATTTACGCCAATACTCAAAAAGCTTTAGTTGTTGGTGCCATTGCCAGTGCATTAACAGGGCGAAGGCTTGTTTACCACCTCCATGATATTCTTTCCCCAGAACACTTTAGTTCCACTAATCGTCGTATAGCCGTCACTCTCGCCAACCGCTTTGCTTCTTTAGTAATCGCAAATTCCCAAGCAAGTAAAAATGCTTTTATTAACGCAGGCGGTAGTGAAAAAATCACCTCTGTTATTTATAACGGCTTTAATCCAAAAATCTATCAACAGGATGAGTCTATCGCTGTAGAAGTTAGGAGAGAATTAGAATTAGAATCTAAATTTATTATCGGAAACTTTAGCCGTCTGTCACCTTGGAAAGGACAACATATTTTATTAGCAGCCCTTGCTCAATGTCCGTCTGAGGTGACGGTTATTTTTGTTGGTGATGCATTATTTGGCGAGCAAGAATATGTTACACAATTACATCAACAAGTAAAAGAATTAGGATTAAAAGATAGAGTCAAATTTTTAGGATTTCGTTCTGATATTCCGAAATTAATGGCAGCCTGTGATTTAGTAACGCATACTTCCACCGCAGCAGAACCCTTTGGTAGAGTAATTGTAGAGGCAATGTTATCAGGAAAAACTGTGATAGCAACTAAAGCAGGTGGCGCCATAGAATTAGTTGAAGATGGTATAGATGGCTTTTTAGTTACACCTGGAGACCCCCAGCAATTAGCGGAGGTTATTAATAAATGCTATCAACAAGTTTCAGAAACTATAAAAATTGGTCAACATGCTAAGAATATTGTCAGTCAGCGTTTTGATGTTGATAAAATCAATGAAGAAATTAGGCAATTGTTGGTAAAAGTAAGAAATTGAACCTTTAAGGTAAACCTTAAAGCATTTTTGCATAGCACCCACTCTGCTAACCGTGGAACAGGCATCCTGCCTGTTTTATTTGCAATCAAAACAGGCAGGATGCCTGTTCCACAAATTACTAGTTTTAGAAGGTATAAAATGTCATTAGTCGCGCAATGAAATGGAGCGTTTGCGGAGCATATGCCCGGAGGGCTATAGAATCTAGGTTTTGAGTGCATACCGAGAGCTGGACATAGCAGTCATTTTCCAAAATCCAGCCGCCAGACCTCCAAAGTGGCAAGATTTCTTATCATCGAAATAAATATCCAATAAATATCCTCTGTGTATCTATATTATTGCAGCCAGTAAATAGCCACAAATACATAGACAACACAGAGGAAATCAGTTATACATATCAATCAATTTTAACAATAAACTATATGTGGGCCATTTTTCAAATCTAATTTCTAACTACTGGAAGCATCATAAAACAATAGATTAGTAAACGTTTCAGACTTGGCTACTAGCATTCCTCAGGCGATCGTTCCCAAAGCAATTCTAAATTCTTGTTGTTTCCGATGCCTGGAACTCCTATTTTTACCTTGATTGCATTTTGTGATGCCCTATATTTTCCCAAACCTTTCAGAAACTTCAAGGCTAACGGGCCCCCTTGTCTCCCCTGAGCAGTAATTATGCGTAAAGCATTAAATAATCATCAAGAATAATTCAGTAAAATTTCTCTCTAATACAAAAACATAAAAAAGCTAAGCTAGTTAGTTGATTCATTGCTTAAATGATATAAAAACCAGTTAAATTGACATAATTTCATATGATGCCCTACTGAGGCATCTATGCTAAATATATAGACTTATCAGAAATATTAAAAACATCCACCAGTATCTACATTTCAATAGATTATCAAAACCAGTAAATTAGCTTTTAAAAATCTCCACATGACAGAAAAAAATAAATTTTTAAGTAATTCATTCTCATTACTTATTAATAGATTAACTCAAAGTATAACTACCTTTGTGCTTGTGGCATCAATAGCCAGAGGCTTAGGTGCATATCAACTAGGCCAATATATGCTTGCCTTTAATTTTTATTATGTATTTATGACTCTGGCTTCCCAGGGATTAAAAACATTATTTACACGAGAAATAGCCCGTAATCCAGATGAAACACCCATATATTTAGTCAGCGGCAGCTTTCTACAATTAATATTTTGTTCCATTGCCTATGTAGTCTTAGGAGTAACTGTATTTGCCCTTCCCTACAGTGAAGAAACTTCAACAATTTGCTACATAATGGGCTTAATAATTATTCCATTCTCTTTATCAAATGTGACTGAATCAGTATTTCAAGCTAAGGAAAAAATGCATTTAATTGCTATCAGCACAGTTCCTATTTACATACTACGTTTAGGAATAATAATTTTATTACTAAATTTAAAATATAACCTTAACTATGTGTCTTGGGTGATGTTAATATCCGAGATATTAATTTTATTAATTGAGTTAGTATTAATATCTAAGTTCGTCAGCTATAAGTGGCATCTTGACTGGGATTTTATTAAGAGAATAACAAAAGCTTCTTGGACATTTATGGTAATTGAAGGTATATCTGTAGCTAAAGGAAGAGTACAGATTGTAATTCTTTCTTTATTAGGTGGTGAAGTTGTTGTTGGTTTATATAGTGCAGTCATGCAACTAATGCAACCTTTTGAAATTATTGCCCATAGTATGGTAATTGCTTTTTTTCCAAAAATGTCACAGACGGCGCTAGTAGAAAAAGATAAGCAACGCCAATTAACTGAAAATTTAGTGGAAATGTTACTTACTGTAGCATTACCATTTACGCTTGGTTTATTATTTGTAGGGTCAGATATCATACTATTAATTTATAAAGAATCAAGCTTTATTGCAGCATCTACAGCTCTAAATATATCCGCTGCTGGTTTAGTTATATCGGCATTTTGCAGACCACAAAGTTATGCTTTAGTTGCTAATGGATTTGAAAAAATAAATTTATGGGATGTTGCTATCAGTAGCATCGTTGGAACTTTTTTAAGCATAATTTTAGTTTCCAAATATCAATTAAATGGAGCTGCTATCTCTTTATTCTCTACTCAAATGATTAGTTTTTGTATTTACAATTACGCTGTTTATACGAAGTTATTTAAAATCAATTTTATCGAAATAATTAAACGACCTATTCTGATTACTTTGGGAATGCTCATTTTATTTTTAGGAATACAAAAAACGAGTTTAAATATCATAGCAATTTTATTAATCGCTACTTTTGTATATGGAGTATTAGTGGTTTTATTCACATTAAAAAATATGGGTGTATTAGATGCAGCAAAAGCAAAACTTTTCAAAAAAACATGAATAATAAATGATTATAAAATATTGATGAATTATTTAGTAACAAATTAGTTGTATTTTTGGTATATCAAAGTATAAATAATATTTGACTTTAATTGCCCCTAACATCTCCCAAAAATGAGTTAATTTGATTGAATTAATTTGACAAGCTTTATGGTTTTATCTCTCAATTTTGGGGATTAGATGGCATCATCATTAACATGCGCTTTACTCACATCTTTTACCTTTACACAAATACAAATCTTACACAAAAAATAATTTTTTTAGTCCTCTTGAGCGAGGAATGCGCGCTATTAGACAGGGACTTCCAGTCCCTGGCAGGCCTTAATTAACAGGTGCAAGATATGTGTTGACCCGCGCCACAATCAAAGCCATTTTGAGATTGGTTATTTGCATCTGATTATTTACATCTAATTATTTACATCTGATTATTTACATCGTAATTTATACTTGATTACCTCTATCGATTAATAAACGAATAACAGAAAGTGTTAAAATAAACAGGAATAAAATTAAGCCAATAGTACAGGCATAACTAATTTCTAAATTACTAAAAGCCTGCTCATATAAATAATAAACTATAGTCTTAGAACTATTAAGAGGACCACCTTGAGTCATTACATATACTTCTTCAAATACCTTAGTAGCGGAAATAGCTGAGATAACAGCAACTAATGCTAAATAAGGCTTCATTAATGGAACTGTAATATCTAAATGTTTCCTAAATCCATCTGACCCATCAATAGCTGCAGCTTCATATATATCTCCTGGAATTGACTGTAAACCAGCTAGATAAATAACCATGTAGTAACCTAATCCTTTCCAGATGGTGACTAACATGACGCTAAATAAAGCAAATTTTGGACTTGTTAACCAAGGAATTCCCTCTGGGAATAATCTAAAGTGTTTTAAAAACTGATTTAGCAAACCTCTGTCGGCATACAGCCATTTAAAAGCAATCCCCGCTACCACCATTGAGATTACAACAGGCGTATAATAAGCAGCCCTAAACCAAGCTATACCCCGTAACTTTTGATTCACTAAAACAGCTAACCCTAGGGGAAAGATTACCAAAATAGGCACCACTCCCAATAAGTAAATAACTGTATTACCAAGAGTTTGCCAGAAAACAGGGTCTTTAAATAAACGTTGAAAATTTAACAAACCGACCCATTCCGGTGGAAGAGCAATGTTTTCGTAACGAGTAAAACTAAGATAAAAGCCTTGTAAAGCAGGGTAAAATACGGTAAGTATCAGTAATAAAAAAGCTGGAAATAAAAATAAATACGGTGTTAATCTTTGTTTTGTAGTAGTCCAATCTTTAGAAGCTAAGTTATTCATTGTCAATTACTGATGCTGGAAAGTGAAATTATATTACATGATAATTCCAGTAAAAAGCAGGTGATTTAATTCACATCTCAGATTTATAGCAAAAAGTTTTCAGTATACTCACATCTTGCACCTTTACGCAAAAAAACTTAGAAGAATAGAAATACGTGATAAATATTACACTAAAAGCATTATTTTTTAGTC
>Ga0114939_10000630_pt1 | contig 29426 bp, 22 predicted proteins | sample AshMeaCrysSpring_FD_87196 | JGI IMG/M metagenome (GOLD analysis project Ga0114939, IMG submission 87196) | Groundwater microbial communities from Big Spring, Nevada to study Microbial Dark Matter (Phase II) - Ash Meadows Crystal Spring | ecosystem: Environmental > Aquatic > Deep subsurface >...
AGGCAAAGGCGAACCACTTGCAGCGGCCGCGCTCGCCGGACTGCTCGCCCTGGCCGCGGCGCCCGCAGCCGGCACCGGCGCGCTGGGGGCGCTGCCGGCCTCGCCTGCGGCCGCCCCGCGGGCAAACATCCTCGGCGCCGGCTTGTAGCGGCCGGGGACGTGCTCTTCGAGCACGATGTGGAAGTTGGTGCCGCCGAAGCCGAAGGCGCTGACCCCCGCGCGGCGCACGCCGCACGCCGGCGCCGGCCATTCGCGCAACTGCGTGTTGACGACGAAGGGCGAGCTGTCCCAGTCGACGTTCGGGTTCGGGTCCCTGAAGTTCAGGCTCGGCACGAGCACCTTCTCGTGCAGGCTCTTGACCATCTTGAACAGGCCGGCAGTGCCGGCGGCCGCCTTCAGGTGGCCGATGTTCGACTTCACCGAGCCCAGCGCGATGCCGTGCACGGGAGCGCCGGCGGCGCCGAACACGGCGGTCAGGCTCTCCAGTTCGGTCGCGTCGCCGACCCGCGTCGAGGTGCCGTGCGCCTCGATCGCGGTGGCGGAGGCCGGATCCACCCCGGCCAGCTCCCAGGCCCGCTGCACGGCGAGCCGCTGCCCGACCGGGTTCGGCGCCGTGATGCCCTTGCCCTTGCCGTCGCTGGAGCCGGCGATGCCGAGGATCACCGCGTAGACCTTGTCGCCGTCGCGTTCGGCGTCCTCGAGCCGCTTGAGCACGAACAGCGCCGCGCCCTCGCCCATCACGAAGCCGTCGGCGCCGGCGTCGAACGGCCGCGTGCCGGTGGCCGACAGCGCGCCGATCTTGCAGAACTTCACGAACCCGGCGACGCTCATGTTGCGGTCCACGCCGCCGGTGACCACGGCGTCGAAGCGGTGGTCGATCAGCCCCTCGATCGCCGCGCTCATCGCCGCCAGCCCCGAGGCGCAGGCGGCGTCGCAGGTGAAGTTCGGCCCGCGCAGGTTGAAGAGATTCGCCACCCGGCCGGCCATCACGTTCGACAGTTCGCCCGGCATCGTGTCTTCGTTGATCTCGGTGGTGCGGGCCAGGAACGCGTCGCGCGTCTCGGCCAGGATGTGTTCGCGGCTTTCGGCCGGCAGGCCGGCGAAGCTCGGCGCCCGTTCGAGCCCTTGCAGGATCTCCGGCAGCTCGATGCGCATGCTCGAGCGGTAGTGCTTCTCGCCGCCGATGGCGTTGCCGAGGATCACGGCGACGTTGTCGGAGTCGACCTTCCAGTTGGGCCAGCCGGCGTCCAGAAGCGCCGAGCGGGCGGCGCTCACCGCCCAGCGCTGGCCTTCGTCGAGCTGCTCGGCCACCTTCGGCGGCACCGGCAGTTTCCAGCGCATCGGATCCCACGGGAACTCGCGCACCCAGCCGCCGATCTTCGAGTAGGTCCTGTCGCGCGCGGAATGATCCGGCGAGTAGTAAAGCGCCGGGTCCCAGCGCTCGGGCGGCACCTCGGTGATGCAGTAGCGACCGTTGCGGATGTTGGCCCAGAAGGTCTCCGCGTCGGGGGCCTGCGGCATGATCGCGGCGATGCCGACGACGGCAATCGGCGAATTGATCGAGTTGGGGTCGAGCATTTTGCGTTCCTTGGTGGAGGTGCTGCGTCTGGTTGCGCCGGCGCTTCAGGGCGCGCGGTCGTAGAGCACGTCGGCGACGCGGTCCATGTCGGCCAGCAGGCCGGCCTGCGCGGCGCGGATCGCCTCGTGCGGAATCGTTGCAAGCAGGGCGGCGACATGGCCTGCGGTCGCGTCGACCGAGCCGGCCACCCAGCGCACGCCTTCCTGGCCGACCTTCTGGGCCGCGTCGCGGGCGAACACGCGGCTCATCGCCGCCAGCGCCGCGCCGTCGAAGCGGTCGGGGCTCTTCGGGTGCCGCCGGCCTTCGAGCGCGGCGGCGGCACGGTTGGCGAACGCCTCTGCGCACTCGGCGAAGCAGATCAGCTCGCCGAGGCGGAACAGCACGTGCTGGTTGCGGGTGAGCCGTGCCGCGCGGCAGGCTTCCAGCACCGCGGCGAGCGCCTGCATGGCCAGCGCCGCCGTGCCGGCGCCGACGGCGGGCTGCCGCCCGTGCAGCGCATTCAACGCCGCGGCGCGAGCGCGGTAGTAGCCGCCGGCGCTTTTCAGGTGCAGCTGCCAGCGGTCGCGGGCGATCGTCATCTCCATGATCTCGGAGGTGCCTTCGTAGATCGTGGTGATGCGCACGTCGCGCTTGACCTTCTCGACCACGTACTCGCGCGTGTAGCCATAACCGCCGTGCGCCTGGATGGCCGCATCGGCGGCGGCGTTGCCGGCCTCGGTGGCCATCAGCTTGGCGATCGCGCCTTCGGTGTTCATCGCGCCGTCGGCGCCGAGGCCGCGGTCGATTTTGTCCGCCGTGTCCTCGATGTAGGCGCGCGCCGCCTCCAGCCGCGCCGCGTGCGGCACGATCAGCTTGTGCGTGTAGCCCTGTTTCTGCGCCAGCGGACCGCCGCCCTGCTGCCGTTCCTGCGAGTAGGCGATGGCGCGATCGAGCGCCTCCCAGCCGCCGCCCAGGCCGAAGGCCGCCACCATCACCCGCGTGTAGCCGAAGACCTGCTGCGCCTGAACGAGTCCCCTGCCTTCGACGCCGCCGATGAGGTTTGCCGCGGGCACCTCGACGTTGTCGAGATACAGCGCCGCGGTGTTCGACAGCCGCAGCCCGTGCTTGTCCTCCGGCTTGCCGGCCGTGAACCCCGGCGCGCCCTTCTCGACCACGAACCACGACGGCCCTTCGGGCGTGCGGGCAAGGATGGTGGTGAAGTCGGCGATCGAGCCGTTGGAGATCCACTGCTTGCGGCCGTTGATGCGGTAGCCCGTGACGACGCCGTTCTTCTCGATGCGCGCGGCGGTGGTCTTCAGCGCCCCCAGGTCGCTGCCGGCATCCGGCTCGGTGGCGCCGTAAGCGAAGACCACGCCCTGCTCGGCGATGGCGCCGAGCCAGCGGCGCTTCTGCTCGTCGGTGGCGCCGACCAGGATGGGGTCGCTGCCGAGGAAGGTGGCGAACACCGCGGTGGCGAGCCCGATGTCGTGCCGGGCCATCGCCTCGCAGACGCGGTACGAGTCGAACGCGCCGCCGTCCATGCCGCCGTAGGCGGCCGGCACGAAGATCAGCTGCACGCCGAGCTGCTGCGGGTCGCTCATCGCGCGCACCGTGTCCTCGGGGCAGGCATCGTCGCGATCCAGGTCGAGCTGGCGCTGCGGGCTGAGCGCACCGGCCACGAACTGGTCGAGTGCATCGAGCATCATCGCCAGGTCGCCCGGCTCCAGCCCGGCGCCGCCGACGTGGCCAACCGCGGTCGAGTCGTTCATCTCCTCCTCCCTGTGGGGTTCACATCGCCCTCACTCGGTGTTTCAGCTCCGCTTCATTCACGCACGAAGTCCAGAAAGTGCAGCGCCACGCCGACCAGGTGCAGCAGCATCAGCACGCCAAAGGCGCGGGCGGCGACGATGTGCTGCTCGCGCAGCAGCACGGCCGCGTCGGTGCCCTGGACGAAGTACCAGGCGGCGCCTGTCAGCCCCGCGGCGAGCAGCGCCAGCAGCAGCAGGCCCTCGACCAGCGGGAACAGCGCGCCGCCCTCGACGGCGGGCACCCGGCCGCGGAAGATGCCGGCCAGCGCGCGACCGACCGCGGCGAACTCGCCGCCTGCCCACGGGAAGTACTCGCGCCACCGGCCCCCTCGGGCGCAGCCAGTCGTGTAGGCGGCGCCGATGGCCAGCGCCGCGAAGCCGACCGACACATGGCCCAGGTTGAGCCAGTCCGGCGTCGAAGGCATGCGGTGGTACATGCCGATCCACGGGCTCGTGCCCAGCAGCCACGCGCCGGCCAGCGCCGCCGCCAGATGCAGCGGGCCATTGATCCGGTCCAGTAGCAGCAGCACCGCTCGCCTCCGCTCACGCGCGGCCGCCGGCCAGCTGCGCCACCCGGCCGGCGAAGCGCTCGACTTCGTCCCAGTTGGTGAACTGCACCTTGGTCGAGAAGTCGGTCGGCCCCTTGTTGATCCACATGACGAACCGCATCATGTGCCTGTCGATCGGACCGTAGCGCGAGTAGTCGAGTTCGCCGGCGAACACGCCGGTGAGCCTCGGCCGCCACGGGCAGCGGGCGAGGAACCGGCGCAGGTACGGATTGGTCTGCGGCGTGTTCTTCGCCGGTTTGCGCGCCACCAGGTTCACCGAGAACAGCGCACTCGGCTTCGACTCCAGCAATGCCTGGTGCGCGCGGATGAACTCCAGCACCGACGGGTGATGCTTGCCGTGCTTGATGCTGGCGCCGATGACGATGGCGTCGAAGCCCGCCGGATCGACCCCGTGGCCCACCAGCGGCGCGACTTCGGCCTGCTGGCCCAGCTCGCGCAGGCGGGCCTGCAGCCGCTCGCAGATCTTCTTCGAGAGCCCGTAGACGGTCGAGTAAAGGAGAAGGATGTTGGCCACGGCGCGACCCGCTCTGCTGCCGGCCGCGTGGCCGGGCCTCGCTGTCTGAACGCGGGCAGGCTAGCAGCGCGGCAGCGCGCTCCCGCTGACGCAAGTCATGCCGGCGTACAAAGCAACAGAGCGCCCGTTGCCCCTGCGTTGCGCGGGGTCAAGACCGCACTCGGTGCGTCCGCCCGCGCAACCGTGATCGACGCTCACGGACGGCGCGGCTACCCTGATCCGCGCCAGCCGCTACCGCCTGCCGATGACCGCTCCCTGCCCCGTCGCCGGATTCGCCCCGCCCCGCTTCGACGGCGCCAGCGTGCTGAATCTCGCCGCCACGATCGACGCCGCGGTCGGCGGCACGCCGCCGTATCCGCTGCTCGCCGATGGCCGGCTGCGGGAAGCGCTGCTCGGCGCGCGGCACCTGGTGCTGTGGCTGATCGACGGCCTCGGCGTCGAACCGCTGCGCCTGCTTTCGCCGCGCGGCCCGCTGGCCTCGGCGCTCGGCGGCGAGGTCGAGGCGGTGTTTCCGTCGAGCACCGCGCCGACGCTGGTGACCCTGACCACCGGTCGCTCGCCGGCGGCGCATGCGGTGCCGGAATGGTTCCTGTGGCTGGACGAACTCGGGGCGATCTTCCGCGCGCTGCCGCTGGACGCGCGCGATCCGGCCAGCGGCCGGCCGCCCGTCGCCGACGCCTCGGCGCTGTATCCGCAGCCGTCGCTCGCCGCGCGCGCGGCGCGCGCCTGCCACGCCGTGCTGCCGGCGGCGATCGCCGACTCGGTGTTCACGCGCTACGCGCACGCCGGCGCGCGACGTCGGCCGTATCGCGGCGAGGACGGCCTGATCGAGGCGATCACGCAGGCGGTGGACGAAAGCCGCGACGGCAGCTACGTCTACGCCTACACCGACGCCTTCGACCAGACCGCGCACGAGTTCGGCGTCGCCAGCGACCATGCACGCACGGTGATGCGGCGGCTCGATCGCTGTTTCGCGCGGCTGGCCGAGCGGCTGGCCGCGCGCGGCGCGCTGCTCGTCGTCACCTCGGACCACGGCTTCATCGACGTGCCGCCGCACCTGCGCTTCCAGCTCGATGCGCTGCACGAGGTCGCCGCCTGCCTCGAACGGCCGCTGTGCGGCGGGCCGCGCACGCCGTTCGCCTACGTGAAGGAAGAGCGCCGCGACGGCTTCGCCGCGGTGGTCGAGCGCTCGCTCGGCGCGCACTTCGTCGCCGTGCCCAGCGGCGAGCTGGTCGAGGCCGGCTGGTTCGGCCCCGACGCGCCCGACCCGCGGCTGCGCGCGCGCATCGGCACGCACGTGCTGCTGCCGAAAGACGGCGCCTACCTGGTCGATCACGTGCCCGGCGAGTACCTGTCGCCGCTGATCGGCGTGCACGGCGGCATGACGGCCGCCGAGCGGCGGGTGCCGCTGATCGTCGCCGGCGCGACGGCCCGATGATGATCGCCGCGCCCGCGCGCGCGGGTTTCCCGCCTGCCCGCGGCACCCGCCGCGGCATCTTGCTTCAAACCAGGAGGATCCGATGATCGGCTATGTCACCCTCGGCACCAACGACCTGCCGCGCGCCGCGGCGTTCTACGACGCGCTGCTCGCCGAGGTCGGCGCGAAGCGGCTGATGGAGTTCGAGCGCGGCACCTCCTGGGGCGTGTCGATGGACAAGCCTGGGCTCGGCGTGCTTACGCCGTGGGACGGACAGCCGGCCACGGTCGGCAACGGCGTGATGGTGGCGCTGGCCGTGGCCTTGCGCGAGCAGGTCGACCGCGTCTACCGCAAGGCGCTCGCGCTCGGGGCCAAGGACGAGGGCGCGCCGGGCCCCCGCGGCGACGGTTTCTACGCCGCCCATTTCCGCGACCTCGACGGCAACAAGCTCAACGCCTTCTGCTTCGGTTGAACGGCGGGCTGCGCGGCGGCGTGGCCGGGTTCGCTACGATGCCGGGCCACCTTCCGCCGCAGTCCCGCCACTTGAACGACATCGTCAGCGCACGTCATGGCGCCTGGGCCTCGCCGCTGTCGGCCGCGGCGCTGGCCACCGCATCGTCGAGCCTCGGCCAGGCGCGCGCCGTCGGCGGCCGCCTGCTGTGGACCGAGACGCAACCGGACGCCGGCGGGCGCGTCGCGCTGATGGCGCTCGAGGACAACCGCGCGGTGGAGGTGCTGCCGCCCGGCTTCAGCGTCCGCAGCCGCGTGCACGAGTACGGCGGGCTGGCCTACGTGCAGGCCGGCGCGCGGCTGCTGTTCGCCAACGATGCCGACCAGCGCCTTTACTCGCTCGAAGGCGGCCGTCCGCCGTGGCCGCTGACGCCACCCGGGCTGCGCTACGCCGATGGCGCGGCCGCCGCCGACGGCGCGCGCGCCTTCTTCGTCCGCGAGGACCATCGTGGCGCCGGCGAGCCGAGGAACACCATCGTCGTCCTCGACCCGGCCCGCGAGGGCGAAGGCACGGTGCTGTTCGACCGCGCCGACTTCGTCGCCTTTCCGCGGCCGAGCGGCGACGGGCGGCTCGCCTTCGTCGGCTGGAACCACCCGCAGATGCCGTGGGACGGCACCCGGCTGCACGTCGGCCGGCTCGATGGCGACGCGCTGGTCGACCTGCAGGCGGTGGCCGGCGGCGACGACGAATCGGTGATCGAGCCGCGCTGGGATGCCGATGGCACGCTGTACTTCCTGTCCGACCGCGGCGGCTGGTGGAACCTGTACCGCTGGCGCGGCGGCGCGGTCGAGCCGGTGGCGCCGGCCTCGGCCGACGCCCTGGCGGCCGAACTCGGCGGGCCGTTGTGGCAACTGGGCCAGTCGAGCTACACGCTGCTCGGCGACGGCCGCGCGCTCGGCTGCCTGTGCCGGCGCGCGCGCGACACACTGGCGCTGATCGACCTGGCGAGCGGCGCGGTGACGCGAGTGCCGCTGCCGTTCGTCGCCTTCGGTTCGATCGACGTGCGCGACGCGGGCACCGCGATCGCGATCGCCGCCGCCGAGGACGAGCTGCCGGCGCTGGTCGCGATCGATCTGGCGACCGGGCGCCACGAGGTCCTCCGGCGTGCCGCGCAATCGCCGCTGCCGCCCGAGTACGTCTCGCGCGCCGAGGCGATCGAGTTCCCGACCGCGCCCGGCGACGACGGCGCCGAGCGCACCGCGCACGCCTTCTTCTACCCGCCGCGCAACCCGCGGCACGCATCGCCGCCGGGCGAGTTGCCGCCGCTGCTGGTCGTGCTGCACGGCGGCCCCACCGGCCACAGCGCGCCGGCACTGAACCTGCAGCGGCAGTTCTGGACCACGCGCGGCTTCGCCGTGGTCGACGTCAACTACGGCGGTTCTTCCGGCTTCGGCCGCGCCTATCGGCGCAGGCTGCGCGGCCTCTGGGGCGTGGTCGACCTCGCCGACGCGGTGGCCGCGGTGCGCTTCCTCGCCGCGTCCGGCCGGATCGATCCGCAGCGCGTCGTCATCCGCGGCGGCAGCGCCGGCGGCTATACGGTGCTGTGCGCGCTGGCCTTCACGCAGGTCTTCGCCGCCGGCATCAACTACTTCGGCGTGGCCGACCTGGAGTCGCTGGCCGCCGACACGCACAAGTTCGAGAGCCGCTACCTCGATACGCTGGTGGCGCCGCTGCCCGAGGGGCGCGAGGTCTACCGCGCGCGCAGCCCGATCCACCACCTGCAGCAGATGGACGCGGCGCTGATCACCTTCCAGGGCGCGGAGGACCGGGCGGTGCCGCCGGAGCAAAGCCGCGCGATCGTCGCCGCCGTGCGCGCGCGCGGCCGTCCGGTCGCCTACCTGGAGTTCGAGGGCGAGCAGCACGGCTTCCGCCGCGCCGCCAACATCCGCCGCGCGCTCGAGGCCGAGCAGTACTTCCTCGGCCGCGTGCTCGGCTTCACGCCGGCCGACGCGGTCGAGCCGGTGCCGATCGACAACCTCGCGCCGCCGCCGCGTTAGCGCCGCCGCCCGCAATGGCCGCCCGGCGCGCGCTGATCGACTCGCTGCGCGCGGCGTTCGCCGCGCATGCGGACCCGGCGCGCGCCGTGCCGATGCGGGCCTACATGAAGTCGGCGCTGCCCTTTTGCGGCCTGCCGGCGCCGCTGCGCCGCAGGCTCGCTTCAGCGGTCGTCGCCGCGCAGCCGCTGCGCGACACCGCCGAACTCGCCGACACCATGCGCGCGCTGTGGCGCGGGGCGCGCTGCCGCGAGGAACGCTACGCGGCGATGGAACTGGCGCGCGTCGGCCGCAATGCCGCGCTGCTGGCGCCGGCGCTGCTGCCGGTGTACGAGGAGATGATCCGCGGCGGCGCCTGGTGGGACTACTGCGACGACATTTCCGGCACCGCGCTGGCGCGGCTGCTGCTGCAGGACCCGGCGACGATGAAGCCGCTGCTGCGCCGCTGGGCCAGCGGCGGCGACCTGTGGCTGCGCCGCGCGGCCATGCTGTGCCAGCGTGGCATCAAGCAGGGCTTCGACGCGCGGCTGCTGTACGACTGCATCCTGCCCTCGCTCGAGGGCCGGTTCGCCGGCGAGTTCTTCATCCGCAAGGCCATCGGCTGGGCGCTGCGTGAGCGCTCGCGGGCGGCGCCCGACGAGGTGCTCGCCTTCTGCCGCGAATACCGCGCGCAGCTTTCGCCGCTGACCTTGCGCGAGGCGCGCAGGGCGATCGACCGGCGCCCTCGGCACTAACGACAAACCCGGCCGAAGCCGGGCTTGTCCGCCCTGCCGCGCGGGCAGCGCGACCGGACCGTGGAGCCGCGCCTGCCGGCGCTACTTTTCAGTTGACGGCCGATCCGGTCACGACCACGCGATCGAGCGCAACCACGTGCAGGTTGGCGCCCTGTCCGGCGGACTGCATGCCGAGCACGGTGGCGCCGAGGACGACGGTGCTGGTCAGCACGGCGGCGGCCAGGGCGGCGAGGCGGGTCTTCGTCGGGGCGTTGAGGCAGGCGTTCATGGCTTGGTCCTTCGGTCCGGGGTTCGTTGCTGCGATGGACACACTGTAGGCAGCCGCCGCCCGCGCCGCGAGCGGATCGCGACGGACTGCGCGAATCGCCGACTGAGTTGCATCGGCGGTTTCGTCGCGCCCGGCGCGACTTGCGCCGCCCGTTCCGGCTCTTTGCCGTTTCGTCGCGCCCAGGCGCACTTCGCGCCGGAAAACGGCACGTCGCAGCCTGCGGCGCGGGGCGACGCGACGCAGCCCCGGGCGCTGGCCCGCGCCGACGGTCGTTCGACGTTCAGTCGACGCGCAGGACCACGTTGCCGGTCGCACGCCCGCCTTCGACGAGTTCGTGCGCCTCGGCGATCGACGGCAGCGGCAGCTCGACCGCGACGTTGTGCTGCAGGCGGCCTTCACGCAGCCACCGGTCCAGCTGCGCCAACGCGGCGGCGCGGTCGGCGGCATTCAGGTTGTAGACGATGAAAAAGCGCAGCCGCACGTTCTTGACGATCGACGGAAAGAACGGCACGGCGATCTCCGCCCTGCCGCTGCCATAGATGACGATGTCGCCCTCCGGCCGTACCGCGGCCAGCGAGGTGTTGACGTTGGCCGCGAAGTCGACCTCGATCACCCGATCCACGCCCGCGCCTCCAGTGGCCGCCAGCACGCGCGCGGCAACGTCCTCGCGCCGGTAGTCGATCACGTGATCGGCGCCGGCCTTCCTGGCGAGGTCCGCCTTGTCGGCGTTGCTGACGGTGGCCAGCACGGTGCGCGCGCCGGCGAGTTTCGCCATCTGTACCGCGTAGTGGCCGACCGAACCGGCGCCGCCGGTGACCAGCACCGCCTTGCCGGCCACGCCGCCGTCCATCCGCACGGCGTGCAGCGCCGTCAGCGCCGGGATGCCGAGGCAGGCGCCCACCTCGAAGGACACCGGATCCGGCAACGGCACCACCTGCGCCGCCGGCAGGGTCACGAACTGCGCGGCGGTGCCGAAGGCGCGCTTCCACGCCGCGTTCCAGGTCCAGACCCGTTCGCCGATGCGCGAAGTCGGCACGCCGTCACCGACGCGGTCGATCACGCCGGCGCCGTCGCTGTGCGGAACGATCCTCGGGAATGGCAGTTCCTTCGAGCGCAGGCCGGCACGCGACTTGACATCGGAAAGATTGACACCCGTGGTCGCCAGCCGCACGCGCACTTCGCCGGCGGCGGGCTGCGGCGTGTCCAGCTCGCCGACCTGCAGCACCTCGCGCGCCGGGCCGGTACGTTCGTAGTAGGCAGCAAGCATGGTCGTGTCCCCCTCGCGGTCGTCTCGACAGCGGCCCTCGACGGCCGGCTTACGCCAATCGTCTCACTTCCGCACACACCCGCCCATGCGCTGTAATGGACGGCAGGGACACCGCATTCAATCCGGTTCCGCGGACGACGATATCCGTGTCATGAGGCCGCGCCGCGGGCGCTGGCCGGGAGGCCGAAGATGCCGCACGATGCCGCGCTGCCCCCGCACGCGGGCGCGACCGCCACGGTGATGCTGCCCGTGCTGGCGCCGTCGACCGTCTGGGCGCGGGCGCGGCGCGAGTTCGCCGTCAGCCCCGTGCAGCAGTTGCCGCTGCGGGCGCGTCTGCTCGACGTTCTCGAACACCTGGACCGCGGCCACATGCTGGCGCTGATGGGCGCGACGGTTCCCGCGGTGTGGCTCGACGGCCACCCGGACATCGCGCTGCTGGCCGGCGTGCTGTTCACCTACGGCTATGTGCAGATCGCCGGCCGCCATCGCGACAACCCGCACGTCGTCTACTTCACGCTGTCCGCGGCCGGCCGCCGCAAGCTCGACGAGGGTCGCGCGTGGTGGAACCGGCTGTCGGGCTGGCAGCGGCTGAAGGTTCGCCTGCTCGGCTGAAGCCGGCGGTCGCGTTCAGCCCGCGCCGCGGCGTGGTTGCGATCAGGGACGGGCCCCGCCGTCGGCCACGCGCCTGAGCAGCCAGCCTTCCAGCAGCACGGTGGCGAGGAATCGACGCTCGAACCACAGCCACAGCATCACCGGCGCGAGCGCCGGCAGCAGCAGCGAGCCACATTGGTAGCCGAGAGCGATCGCCTCCAGTTGCCACTGCGCGACCCCGAGCGCAAGCGGGCCGCCGCCACCGTCAACGATCTGCCTGAGGACGTCGAATGAGAGGCTGAACGCCTGCGGCACCAGCAGCAAGAGATAGCCGGCGGCGGCTCGCCGGGCGAAGCGCCGGCTGCGCGACGCCGCCAGCAACGCCAGAAAGAGCGGCAACCCGTATGCGTAGTGCGCCGGCTCGGCCTCGACGACCAGCTCGGTCACGCCGTCGCTTCGCGGGCGACCGGCAACGAAGACTTCGATCCGCGTGTCCACCTCCAGGCGATGCGGCGTCGCATGCGCCGCGCGCACCCAGCCCGACGCCCCCTGCGGTAACGCCGCGCGGGCAAGCAGCGCGGCGGGAAACGAGGTCCACGGCGACACCGGCATCCACAGCAGCGTGAGGGCGACGAACCACAGCGGCACGCCCAGCGCGAAGGTCCACAGGGACAGCGGTCGGCGCATGCGCGTCGCGGCGCCGCAGTCAGGCCGCCGGGGCCGGGGCGCTGCGCGCCTCGTCCATCCACGGACGGTCACTGGCGCGGATCCACAGCAGCCAGACGATCAGCACGTCGAGCATGATCAGGCCCTGCCAGAGGTATCCGTGCGCCACACGAAAGACCGCGTCGTTCCACTGCCCGAGGTAGAAGAGGCTGATCACCCTGACCACGTTCAGCCCCTGGATCGCCACGAAGCCGATCATCAGTCCCCAGGCGCGGTGCCGCCACGTGGCAGGGAAGGCCACGATGGCGGCCAGCAGCGTGATGCAGGCCTCGACGCCGTTGCAGCCCGGCTCGATCGATACGCCGAATCCGGTCTGTGGATTCCAGAGCACCTTGCCGACGGCCGCCGCCTGCGCATCGATCGTGGTGACCAGTGTCGCGCAAGCCTGCGCCAGCAGCGCCGTCCAGGGCAGCACCAGATGCTGCTGCACCGGTCGCAGCAACTCGATGCCGAGCAGCAGAACCTGCAGCGCGAGGAACATGAGCAGGAACCGGCGCATCGTCACTCCAGGCCTGGCGCCCGTCGCGCCGTTACCGGCGACTGCGGGACCGTCATCGAGGCGCGGCGGTCATCGGCGCCGCCGCGCACCCTGATCGCGCAGTCGGTGCGCGCCGAGCAGGGCCAGCGTCGAGGCGAGCAGAAGCATCGCCCACTCCGACAGGGTGGGCACCGCGACCGGCTGCGGCGGCGATGCCGGCCTGATCGACGTGCTCGCGCTGGCCGAGTTGTTGGCGGAGTTCGGGTCGTTGGCCGCCGAGACCTGCGCCGTCACGGTCACCGTGCCGCTCGCCGGCGCCGTGTAGCTGATGGCGAGACTGACCGTCTGCCCGACGCTCATTGCGCCCGGCAGGCCGCAACCCGCGAGCGCGCCGCTGCCTGAATTCCAGGTGCAGGTCGCGCCGTTGTAGGTGATCACGGCGCCGGCCGGCGGGCCGGTCAGCGAATAGACCACTGCCGTTGCGCTCGCCGGTCCGCCATTCGTGAAGCTCGCCGTTACTGTGACAGGGCCGCTCGGGGTGGCCGAGGCCGGTGCGCTGACCGAGGCCGCCACATCGGCGAGCAGCGTCACGACCGGCGCCGTGTTCAGCCCGAAGTTGACCCCGGCGAGGTTGGCCGTCGCATTCAGTCCACTGAGCACGCCATCGCCCGTGGCATCGACCACGCCGCCGACGTTCTCCTTGGTCACCACCCAGCCAGCCGGCAGCACCACAGCCGGCGGTGCGGTGGCGCCCGCCGCGGGCGAGGCGGTCGTCACGTAGGCGCGATAGCCGCTGCCGGCGGGGACCAGCGCGCTCCAGTTGCCCGCAGCGGACACGCTGGCCACGGCGAGGACGACATTGGCGCCGTCGACGATCACGACGTTCAGGCCGCCCGCGTTCGTACCGGCCTCGGCGCCATTGCGCAGGCCATCGGCGGCGGTGCCGCCTGCCGCGCCGTCGTCCTTGAACACCTGCCCGCTGATCGTCTGCCCCGGAGCGACGCCGAAATTCGCCGAAGCGGTACCCCCGGCGGAAACGCTGACGCCGGCCGGGTCGTTACCCGTGGTCACGAAGTAGCCCTGCGGCGACACCACATCGACCGTGTAGTTGCCGGCCGGCACGCTGGGGAAGCTGTACTGCCCGGTGATGTTCGTGTAGGCGGTGGCGACGACGGCGTTGCTGACGGCGTCGCGAAGCGTGACCTGCACGCCGGGAAGCACCGCTTCGCCGGCGTCCTGGTCGCCGCCGAGATCGGTGTCCTGCCACACGACGCCGACCACACCGCCCAGCGCGCCGCTGGCGGCGACGAATCCGGTGTTGCGCGTAGCGAGGCCGCCGTCCGGAACGGTGACCGTCGACGGATCGACACCGTCGGCCCCGGTGGTCAGCACCATCGGCGACGGCAGGCTGCCATCGTCGACGTCGACGATCGTCGCGCCGGCGACGACGACGCGGCTGAAGCGGCCGTCGGCGTCGGTGTAGACGACGTACATGGTCGCAGCGCTGTCGATGATCGTGACCGCGACGCCCGCCAGCGGCACGTCGCTGCCGGCGTCGTAAACGCCGTTGCCGTTCAGGTCCTGGTACACAAGGCCCGACGCGATGCCGGTGCCCGGCGCCAGCACGGTGACGTCCTCGGCGGTCGTCGACAGGGCGTCGAACACGATCGGCACTGCGCCGGTGGTGGTCGACACGGCGGAGGCCTCGTTCTGGTAGGTCGCCGGCCCAACGTCGGCGCCGACATTCGCGGTGAACGTCACCGCCAGCGTGCCACCGGCCGGCAGCGTCCATTGGCCCCATTTCGGCTGCGTGTCGCCCGCGGACGGATTGACCGTGGCGGTGCGCGTCGCGCCGGGAGCGCTGATCGTGCCGGTCGAGACGAAGGTGAAACCCGCGGGCAGAACGTCGGTCAGCTCGAGCCCCACGAGCGGCGCGGCGAGCAGGTTGGTCGCGGTGATCGTCCACGTCGCCGTGCCGCCCGCGCTGGTGACGGGCGAGGCCGTGACCTTGGCCAGGCGCAGACCGCCAACGTTGGTCTGCGCGCTGGCGCTGCAGGTCGGCGGCGGCGTGCTGCCGGTGCAGTAGGCGCCGTCGGCGAGGGTCGCGGTGTTCGTCGACGAACCGGCCGCGGTCGGAATCGCGATCACCTGCAGCGCGCCGCTGCTGCCGGCCGCAACCGTACCGAGGTTCCATGTCACGGTCCCGCTGCTGCCCTGTGCCGGTGCCGTCGCCGGCGGCGGTGATGCGGCGGCGAATACCCAGCCGGCGGGCAGTGGGTCGCTGACGGTGACATTCAGGGCGTCCGCATTGCCGCCGTTCTGGTAGGTGATCGTGTAGGCGGCGCCTGCCTCGACGGCAGTCCCCGCTGCCGCGGTCACCGGTGCCGAAAGCGTCAGGGTGTTGCCCGCCACGGCGGCCACGGTGGCGACCGCCGCGCCCACCCGGACGTACTGGCCGACCGTGAAGGCCGACGTGCTGTCGACGAACAGCAGGTTGGCGCCCGAGGCGCTTGCAGTGACGGTCGCCGCGGGCAGCGGCACCTGGGCCGGGCCCGACTTGCCGATCGTCATCAGCGGACTCGCCTGGACCGTGCTCGTCGTGCTCGCGGTCCGAGACGACGCATTGCCGGCGGCCACGCTGGCGGTATTGGTCAAGGTCGTGCTGCCGGCGGCGAGCGGGCTGTCGATCGCGGCCTGGAAAGCCACCGTCGTGCTCGCGCCCCCGGCCAGCGTGCCGACGTTGAAGACGACCCGGTTGTTAACCGCGTCGAAGCTGCCGCTGCCCTGCGTGATCGCCAGGAAGCGCGTGCTCGCTGGCACGGGGTCGGTCAGCACGACGCCGGTTGCCGTGCCGGATCCGGTGTTGCTGACCGTCATGCTGTAGGTCAGCGTGGTGCCCGGCGCCTGCACGCCGGCCGGCGCCACCGACTTGGTCAGCGCAAGGTTCGGCTGGGTGCTGATCGACACCGTGACCGTGTTGCTCGTCGCCGTGCCCGTGCCGCCATTGCCGTAGCTCGCGGTCGCGGCGTTGTTCAGCGCCGTCAGGCCGACCGGCGGGCTGGCGCCGACGGTCATCGTGTATGTCAGCGAGACCGTCTCGCCCGGCGCCAGGGTGCCGATGTTCCACGACAGCACCCCGGCGGGCGCTTCGCCGCAGGTGCCGCGGGCGGTGCTGCAGCCGCCGTAGGTGAAATACGGCTGCTCCGGGAAGTCGTCGGTCAGGCTGACGCTGGTGGCCGTCTTGTCGCCCGCGTTGACCGCCGTCAGGGTGTAGGTCACGGTGTTTCCGGGGATGAGCAGCGTGTCGCTCGCCTGCTTGCTCAGCACGACGTTCGGGGTTCCCGAGGGGTTGCTCGTCGCGCCGCTGACCGTGGTCGTCGCGGTGGCTCCGTCCGGTGGCGCCAGCGCCGTCTGATCGCTCTGGATCTGCGCCGTGTTGACGAGCGCCGAGGTGCCTGTCAGGTCGTTGGCGACATCGGCCGTGATCAGCAGCATGCCCGAGGCGCCGGCCGCCACGGTGCCGAGGGCGAAGGTGTAGGGATTGCTCCCGGAGGGGACGATCGGGCTGCCGTTCAGTGTCGCGCCGGCGAAGGACAGGCCGGCTGGCAGAGTGTCGACGATGCTGGCGTTGGCCGCCGCTGTCGCCGTGCTCGTGTTGGCGTAGCCCAGCGTGTAGGTCAGCGTCCTGCCGCTGCCGACCGCGTCGATCGAGGCCGAGTCGACCGACTTTTCCAGCACCAGGTTGGCCGGCGGGGTGACGCAGAAGTCCGCGCCGCTCGGGCTGGCCGCGCCGTCGAAATTGAAGGTCATCGCCGTGTTGTTGTTCGAGTACGCCTCGAACCACCAGAGGATGCGGTGGTTCTTCTGCAGCGTGCCCGAAAGGGCAAGCGTGAACGTGTACAGCTGGTTGGTGCCGCCGCCGGTCTGGGTGAAGCTGTTGGAGCCCAGCAGCACCTTGTTGCCGGAGACCGGATCGAAGTCGTAGACGAAGACGTCCATCTTCAACTGCGGGCCGTTGCTCTTCGTGACGTAGAAGCTCGTCGTCAGGTTGCCGGAGAAATCGACATCGCTCGGCGACGGCGGATCCTGGAAGAAGCTGGCGAGGAATGCCGGCGTCGTCGTGGCGCTGAAGGCGATCTCCGTCGCGCTGCCGCTGGTCGGCACCGTCGTGTTGGCGATCTTCTGCACGCCGCCGTCGGGGCCGCTGCCGACGTTGGCGGTCGCCGCCCGGAAGTAGTAGGCATTGCACAGCTGCCCGCTTTGCGAGACGCCGACGAACGCGCTGTCGGTGACCGGCGTGGCGACTTCAGTAGCCGCCAGGCCGGCGGTGTTCGTCGCCGGGTTGGCGCCGGGGTAGGGGTCGCCCGCCTGCGCCGTGACGGTGACCGCGCCGGAGGCGCCGGCGGCCAGGCCGCCGAGGTTCCAGGTCACCGTGCCGGCGCTGTGCGTGCAGCCGCCCGTGCACGAGACGAAGCTGAAGCCGCTGGGCAGCGGATCGGTCAGCACCACATTGGTCGCCGCGGCGTTGCCGCTGTTGCCATAGCCCAGCGTGAAGACCACGGTCGCGCCGGGCGCCACCGTCGTGCCGCTGGCGGTCTTGCGCAACGTCAGCTGCGCCCGCGGGCTGGCGATGTAGACGGTACTCGTCGCGCTCGCCGGGCCGGTCTGCGCGCTGGTGATCGTCGCCGTGTTCTGGCTGGTCGCCGCGCCGGTGTACGGGCTGTCGACCGTGGCCTGGTAGCCGACCGAGAACGTTCCCTCGCCCGCCGCCAGCGCGCCGATCGACCAGGTGAGCGTCCGCGTCGCCGCCGCGTACGTGCAGCCACCGGTGCAGCTGCCGGGCACGTAGGTGAGCCCGGCCGGCAGCGTGTCGGCGATGCTCACGCCGGTGGCGTTCACCGGCGAGTCGTTGGCGTAGCTGATGGTGTAGGTGATCGTGCCGCCGGGCGCGCTGCTGCCGGCGTTCGCCACCTTGCCCAGCGTCAGCCGCGCCGCACCGACGCCGATCTGCACCGGTTCGCTCGTGAGAACGCCGGAGTCGGTGCTGGCCGTGGCCACATTGCTGTAGGCGCCGGTGACCGAAGGCGCGACGGCGACGAAGCCGAGCGTCGCGCTGGCGCCTGGCGCGATCGCCGCGCCGCCGCTCCACGTCAGCGTCTGGCCGCTGATCGCCGGATCAGCAGCGCCGAACACGCCCGTGGTGCTGCCTGCCTTGTACGCGAAGCCGGCCGGCAGAACGTCCTGCAGTTGCGTCAGCGCCGCCGGGCCGGTGTTGCTGGCGGGGTTGGTCACGGTGAGCGTGAAGCCCACCTCGGCGCCGGCGACCACGCTCGCACTGCTCGCAGTCTTGACGATCGTAGGCGCGTACCCGCAGGCATTGATCGCCACCCCGATCAGTGCCGTCTGCAGGCCGGTGACATCCGGATTGCCATACCAGTTCTCCACCGCCGACGGCGACTGCGACGGCGCATGCGGCGGGAACAGCGCCTGCTGGCTGTCCTGACCTGTGCCGACCCAGCTGCCAGCGCCGCCGCTGATCCAGGTCTTGGTCGCGCCGTCGAACGTCCAGGGGTTGACGTAGATCTGCGCCAGCGTACCGGCGGCAGTGCTGCCCGCGAGGTAGGAGAAGGTCCGGTTGTCGATCGGCGCGTCGGGCACGCCGTCGTCGTGCAGCGTCCGGTCGTCGACGGCCTGCACGCCGATCAGGTACTGCCCTTTCGGCAGGCTGGCGCCGCTCCAGCTCGCCGTCCAGGTGTTCATCGAGCCCGGCTTGAGCGCGCCGTCGGCAGCGAACGTCCACGCGCTGCCGGGGTCGCCGGCGGTCGTGCCGTCGCCGTCGCGGTCGTACCAGTAGAAGAACTTCACGCTCTTGACCGACGGCGCGATCGATCCGTCCGGCTTCACGTACAGCGTGTCCTGCACGCGCGTGGACAGCGTGTAGTTGCCGGGACAGCTCTGCGGCGCCGCGGCCGTCACGCTGGCAACGATCGGCTGGCTGTACGGCTGGTCCTTGTTGAACGACAGGTAGTCGCCGAAAGGGCCCGGCTGCGATGCGTCGCCGACGTACCTGCGGTTGATCGCGCAGTCCTTCTGGAACGGATTGTTCAGGCTGTTCGCGGTGCAGAACAGCATCGAGATCGGCGTGTTGCGCGTGATCTTCGGGCCGTTCAGGCCGGGGTTCGGACCGGTGGCCGACGCGTCGAGCATGCGCACCGGGATCTGGTAGTCGATGAAGTACTCGTTGCAGGCGTTGGTCGTGATCAGTTTGGCGCGCGTCGTGCCGTAGTCCCAGCTGCGCCGGCTGGCGATCGGCACGTCGGCCCAGTTGGCATCCGGAGCCAGGCTGTCGTGGAAGTTCAGGATCGTGTTGCCGGAGACGAATGCGGTCGGGTTGTGCGCGATCAGCCTGATCGTCGGATCGGTCAGGTAATCGATCGACTGGCCACCGCTGCTGCCCCAGATCCCGGCGATCAGGTCGATCGGCGTCGAAGGCGCGCCCGAGGATCCGTTCAGGTGCGCCGCCAGGTCGCGGTAGCCGTCGCCGTCGATGTCGAACAGCACGGTCCACAGGGCGGAGTTCCAGGGATTGGTCGCGCCGTAGTTGCCGGCGGAGGGCCCCGTGGCGTAGTTGTGCGCCGCCTGCTCGACCCGCCAGCGGAACATGATCACGTCCTGGCTGCCGTCGGCCGCGGCGCCGCGGTGCAGGTAGTAGTAGATCGACGGATACGCCTTGTCGATGCACGAGGACGAGACGTTGACGTAGTTCTGCGGCGCCGTGCCGCCATTGGAGGGGTCCTGCGTCCGCGGATCGTTCATGCCGGCCTGGAAGCGGGTGTACGGCTTCCAGTCGCCACAGGCGTTGCCACAGTCGGCCGGATTCGCCGGCTCCGTCGGCCAGGGCGCGGGGGCAAAGTGGATCGGACCCGCCGCCTCGTCGGCTGCGCCGGCTCCCCACTGCGGCGGGAACGGATCGGCAAGCGCGCTCATCGCCAGCATCGAGGCCAGAAGCAACGCCATCGCCTTGCGCGCGACGGCGGGTGCACGGGGTTTCGACCGACGCAGTGATGTCATCTCGTTCTCTGTCTCGTTGCCCGTTTGACGGCGCGCAGGCGGCGGTCAGCGCCCGCCAGCACGACCGGCAACCCGAGGCGCGACGCGCCATCGGACGTAAGTGAGCAATTTCAAAGGTTCGCTGCAGCGGCGCCATCCGCCGATCGCCCGATCCAGCCGTTCGGCCGATCAGGCTGTCGCCCTACCGCAAGGCGCACCGGCGACGCCAACGGAGCGGAATGGGCAGGCGCGCTCGCGTGCGGCAACGAAGCAGCGCGCCGGACCGAGTTGAAGGATTGCCTCACGCGGGCCGCCCATCATGTCGGCAGGCCGACAGCCAAGCCGTCGCCGAAGCGGCGCAGGAAACCTGGTCCTGGGTCCCGCTGCGGCACTCCGCGCCGCGCCAGAACCTCGCGGCGGCCGGGCCTTCTCACGCCGGGATCAGGGCATCTCCGGCATCGGGCCGGCGGCCGGCGGCGCCGGCTTCTCGGCGATCACGCAGTCGGTGGTCAGGATCAGGCTGGCCACCGAGGCGGCGTGCTGCAGGCCGAGGCGGGTGACCTTGGTCGGATCGATCACGCCCATCTCGAACATGTCGCCGAAGGTCTCGCTGGCCATGTTGTAGCCGGTGCTGCCGGAGGCCTCGCGCAGCCTGGCCAGGATCGGCGCCGGTTCGGCGCCGGAGTTGCGCACGATCTGCCGCAATGGCGCCTCGAGCGCGCGGCGCACGGTGTCCACGCCGCACTGTTCCGCCAGGTTGCCGACCTTCAGTGCGTCGAGCGCCGCGCCGGCGCGCAGCAGCGCCACGCCGCCCCCGGGTCCGATGCCCTCGGCCACCGCCGCCCGCGTGGCGTGCAGCGCGTCCTCGACCCGAGACTTCTTCTCCTTCATCTCCAGTTCGGTCGAGGCGCCGACGCGGATCAGCGCCACGCCGCCGGAGAGCTTGGCGATGCGCTCGTCGAGCTTCTCGCGGTCGTAGTCGCTGGTCGCCTTCTCGCGCTCGGCCTTCAGCGCGGCGATGCGCGCGGCGATCTGCGCCGGATCGCCGGTGGCGCCGATCAGCGTGGTGTTGTCCTTGTCGCTCTCGATGCGCCGCGCGCGGCCGAGCTGCTCGAGCGTGGTCTTCTCCAGCGCCAGGCCCATGTCGGCCGAGATCACGCGCCCGCCGGTGACGATGGCGATGTCCTGCAGCAGCGCCGCGCGCCGCTCGCCGAAGCCCGGCGCCTTGGCGGCGCTGACCTTCAGCACGCCGCGCACGGCGTTGACCACCAGCGTGGCCAGCGCCTCACCGGTGACGTCCTCGGCGATCACCAGCAGCGGCCGGTTGGCCTTGATCACCTCCTCCAGCAGCGGCAGCAGGTCGCGCACGGTGGAGATCGACTTGTCGTGGATCAGCACGTAGGCGTCTTCCAGCACCACGCGCTGCTTCTCGGCGTCGTTGATGAAGTACGGCGACAGGTAGCCGCGGTCGAACTGCAGCCCCTCGACGACCTCCAGCTCGCTGGCCATGCCGCGCGCGTCCTCGGCCTTGATCACGCCCGAGTTGCCCACCTTGCCCATCGCCTCGGCGATGAGGCTTCCGATCGCCGCCTCGCCGTTGGCCGAGATCGTGCCGACCTGGGCGATCTCCTGCGACGTCGCGCAGGGCCGCGACTGCTCCTTCAGCCGGGCGACGATGTGCTCCACCGCGACATCGATGCCGCGCTTGATGCCCATCGGGTCGTGCCCCGCGGCGACGAACTTCAGGCCCTCGTTGACCATCGCCTGCGCCAGCACGGTGGCGGTGGTCGTGCCGTCGCCGGCGAGCTCGGACGTGCGCGCGGCCACCTCGCGCAGCATGCGCGCGCCGAGGTTTTCCACCGGATCGTCGAGTTCGACTTCCCGCGCCACCGCCACCCCGGAGTTGATCACCGTCGGCGCCCCGTAGGGTCGCCCCAGCACCACCGTGCGCCCGCGCGGGCCGAGGGTGACCTTGACCGCGTCGGCGAGTTTGTTCAGTCCCGCGCAGATCCGCTGCCGCGCGTCGTCGCTGAAGATGATGAGTTTGCCGGCCATGATGTCGCTCGCTCAGCTTGCTGCTGGAGTCACGGCGACGGCGGCCACCGACACTTCGGCCGCGCGTCGGTCATGCCTACGTTAGCCGCCTGGCGGCCGGGGCGAGTTGCGCCACGGCAAGCGCGGGCCGCGGCCGGCGCCGGAAGCCATCGCCCTTGGCGGTGCCGCGCAACACGGCGGTGCGGCGGCGGGCGCGGCTCCCGGCAGTGCAAACGGCGCGAAAACGCGTAAACTCCGCCCGCTTTCGTTTGAGTCCCGGTTTTTCCTCAGGTTGTCCGAGGCTCGTTGTTCGGTTCGCAAGGACAGCGACGCGTCCCAGGGTTTCCCAGGTTTACCCCGCTTGATCGCAGGCTCGCCGTGGGGCGCATCCCGCGGTCGATTCTTTTCACACACGCATAAAGGAAATCCGAATGGCACAGGGAACCGTCAAGTGGTTCAACGATGCGAAGGGCTTTGGCTTCATCACGCCGGACGACGGCGGCAAGGACCTGTTCGCGCACTTCTCCGAGATCAAGGCGAACGGCTTCCGCTCGCTTCAGGAGGGGCAGAAGGTCGAGTTCGTCGTCAAGCAGGGCCCCAAGGGCCCGCAGGCCTCCGAGATCAAGCCGCTGTAACCGGCGCGTTCACTCCCCGAAAGGCCGCGGCCTCGTGCCGCGGCTCTTTTTTTCACATGCCGAGGTAGCGCCCGGGCCGGTGGTTGACGGCCACCACCAGGTTCAGCGCCACCGCGCCGAGCACCGAGATGGCGATCCGCCGCGGCTCGACCAGCGCGAAAGCGGCCAGCACGATCAGGCAGTCGGCCGCCATCTGCAGCTTGCCGGCGCGCCAGCCGCGCTTCGCCTGCAGGTAGAGCACCACGACGTTCAGCCCGCCGAGGCTCGCCTGGTGCCGGAACAGCATCAGCAGCCCGGCGCCGATCAGGAACCCGCCCATCACGCCGGCATAGACCGGCTCGAGCCGTTCGAAGCGCACCACGTGCGGCAGCAGTTCGGCAAACAGCGACAGCGCCGCCACGGCGCAGAAGGTCTTGATCGTGAAGGCGCGCCCCATGGCGCGCCACGCGAGCAGGTAAAAAGGCAGGTTGATGGCGAAGAACACCGCGCCGAAGCGCCAGCCGGCGGCGTAATGGACCAGGAAGGCCAGCCCGGCGGTGCCGCCGGTCAGCAGCCCTGCCTTGCCGAACATGGCCACGCCCAGCGCAATGAAGAGCGCGCCGGTGACGATCGCCTGCGCGTCCTCGAACAGCGAGTGGCGGCTCGACGGCGGCGCCGCCCCGTCTTCCTGCGACGCGGTCATTCGACCACCCGGCCGCGCTGCGCCTTGACCCGGCCGCGGCGAACCTTGGACTCGACCCGCTTGCGCTGTGAAGCGGCCGTCGGCTTGGTCGGCCGGCGCGGGCGCGGGATCGCCGCCGCGGCGTCGAGCAGCGCCCGCAGCCGGGCCAGCGCCTCGGCGCGGTTCTTCTCCAGGCTGCGATGCTGCTGCGCCTTGATCACCACCACGCCGTCGCTGCTGATGCGCTGGTCGCGGCGGGCGAGCAGCCTCGCCTTCACCGCCTCGGGCAGGCTGGAGGCGCGGATGTCGAAGCGCAGGTGAACGGCGTTCGACACCTTGTTCACGTTCTGCCCGCCCGCGCCCTGCGCGCGGATCGCCTCGAGCTCGACTTCCTCCTCGCGCAGTTCGAACGGAATGCGGGCCGACATGGCGCCGATGCTAACCGCGACGCGGCCGCATAATCGGCCGGCCCTGCCGCACCTCGCCTCCTGCATCCACGATGAACCGCGGCATCGCCTATGCCAGCGCCGCCTACCTGCTTTGGGGCGTGGCGCCGGTGTACTTCAAGGCGCTGCAGAGCGTGCCGCCGCCGGAGATCCTGGCGCACAGGATCGTCTGGTCGCTGGCGCTGTGCGCAGCGCTGCTGCTCGCGCTGCGCCGCCTGCAGTGGCTGGCCGACCTGCGCCGGCAGCCGCGCGTGCTCGCCTGGTTCGTCGCCAGCAGCCTGCTGGTAGCGACCAACTGGTTCGTCTACATCTGGGCGGTGAACTCGGGCCGCGTGGTCGACGCCAGCCTCGGCTACTTCATCAATCCGCTGGTCAACGTGCTGATCGGCTCGGTATTCCTGCACGAGCGGCTTCGCATCGCGCAGTGGCTGGCGGTGGGCATCGCGGCGGCCGGCGTCGCCTGGCTCACCTGGCAGGCCGGCACGCCGCCGTGGATCGGACTGACGCTGGCGCTGTCCTTCGGCTTCTATGGCCTGCTGCGCAAGACGGCCGCGCTTGGCGCGATCGAGGGGCTGACGCTGGAAGCCGTGCTGCTGGCGCCGCTGGCCGCTGCCTATCTGTTGTGGCTCGAGTCGGGCGGGCACGGCAGCTTCGCCGATGGCGACACCGCGACGCGCCTGCTGCTCTTCGCCGCCGGGCCGGTGACGGCCGTGCCGCTGCTGCTGTTCGCCGCCGGCGCACGCCGCATTCCGTTCACGACCCTCGGCCTGCTGCAGTACCTGGGACCGTCGCTGCAACTGCTGCTCGGGGTCTTCCTTTACGGCGAGCCGTTCGCCGAGCGCGCGCCCGGCTATGTGCTGATCTGGGTCGCGCTGGCGCTGTTCACCGCCGAGGGACTGGCGCAGGGCTGGCGCAGGCGCCGCAGCGCCGGCTGACGCCGGCGACACGTGCACGCCCGGCGTTGACGGCCGCGGTCGACGGCGCGAAGATGCGCGCGTTCGCTCATCGAGCGCTTTCGAAAGAGGAGGCGCATATGGCCGAAGTCGAGACTGTTCCGCGGGTCGGCTGCTGCTAGCGGCGGCGTTCGCGTCCTCGTCGCCGCGCCTCGCGGCCGGCCGTTTTCCCCGCAAGAAATGGTCCTGCGCCTCGCGCGCAGCCCGTTGCCGCGCCTGCGCGCCTGCGCGCCGACGCTCGATGAGAGAACGGAAATGACGAGCACGCTTTTCGATCGGCTGCGGCCAATCGGCTTCACTCCCGCGTTCGCCGCCGCCTTCGACGCGGCCGCCGGCGAAGGCGCCTGGCCGGCGCGGGTGATCGAGATCCAGCGCGAGACGGTCGCCCTCGACGACGGCGAGGCGACGGTTGGCGCGCGCCTGCATCCGCACCTGGCCCAGGCCCTTGCCGGCAGCGGCGACGATCTCGCCGTCGGCGACTGGGTGGCCGCCATGCGCGACCGACACGGCGACACCTGGGTCCATTCGCGACTGCCGCCGGCATCGACGCTCGCGCGCGTCGATAGCGACGGCCGGCGCCGGGTGCTGGTCGCCAACGTCGATGCGGCGTTCATCGTGATGGGGCTCGACGGCGACTTCAACCCGCGCCGCGCCGAGCGTTATCTGGCGCTGGTGCAGGGCGCGGGGGTCTGGCCGGTGATCGTGCTGACCAAGCTCGACTGCGTCACGCGGCCCGAGCCCGCGATCGAGGCGCTGCGCAACCGGATCCCGGAGGCGGTGCCGATCGAACCGGTCAACGCGACGGCGCCCGATGCGGCCCGCGCGCTGGCGCCCCACCTCGGCGCCGGCCAGACCGCGGTGCTGCTCGGTTCCTCCGGCGCCGGCAAGTCGACGCTGACCAACACGCTGCTCGGCCGCGTCGTGCAGTCCACCGGTGCAGTGCGGGGCGACGATTCGCGCGGCCGCCATACGACCCGATCGCGGACGCTGCATCGCCTGCCCGGCGGCGCCTGCCTGATCGACACGCCCGGCCTGCGCGGCCTGCGCATCGACCTCGACGAAACGCAGCTCGCGGCGAGCTTCGCCGATATCGCCGGACTCGCGCAGCGCTGCCGCTTCCGCGATTGCCGCCATGGCGACGAGCCGGGCTGCGCGGTGCGCGACGGCGTGGCCGCCGACCGGCTGCGGAACTTCCACAAGCTCGGCCGCGAGATCCAGCGCGAGCAGATGACCTTCCTCGAGCGGCGGCGCCAGCTCGCCCAGTGGAAGGCGCGCGGCCGCGCCGCCGAGCAGCGGATGAAGTTAAAGCGCGGCTGAGCCTCGCGCCGCCGGCGGAACCTCAGTCGACGGCCAGCAGCTCGACCTCGAACACCAGCGTCGCGTTCGGCGGAATGACGTCGCCCGCGCCCCAGGCGCCGTAGCCGAGTTCCGGCGGGATGGTCAGCTTGCGCAGTCCGCCGACCCGCATGCCGGCCACGCCTTCGTCCCAGCCGGCAATCACGTTGCCCTGGCCAAGGGCGAAGCCGAACGGTTCGTTGCGGTCGCGGCTGGAATCGAACTTGCGGCCGTCGGTGAGCCAGCCGGTGTAGTGGACGACAACGTCGCTGCCAAAGCGGGCGGCGGCGCCTTCGCCCACGCGCACGTCGTCGTACTGCAGGCCGCTGGCCGTGGTGATCGCCATCGTCGGGCTCCGGGAACAAGGTTGCGGTGGCGGCGAATCCTACGCGCGCGCGCCGCTGCGCGGATCCGCGCAGCGAGGAAAGTGGTTGCAGACGACGCCTCGCGGCAACCGTTGAGCAGTGCTTGGAGGGCAGTCGTTCGGACAGTCCCGTTCGGCGATCGTCTGCAGGCCTGCAACCTAGCGCCTGTGCGCGACCACGTCATTCGAGCGAAAGGATTAGGCGGCCCAGGGGCGAAGCGTGTGCTCGCAGGGGGCGGCGCTAGACTGCGCCGCCGAAATTCTCTACGGAGCCGACGGCGATGGACACGCTCTCAGACATGCGCGCGCTGGTGCGCGGGCGGATCGCCGCGCTGCGTGCCGCGCTGGCCACGCACGGGCTGGCGGCCTGGGTGCTGCCCTCGTCTGACCCGCATCTGTCGGAATACCTGCCCGAGCGCTGGCAGGGCCGCGAGTGGGCGAGCGGCTTCACCGGCTCGGCCGGAACGCTGGTGGTCACCGCCGAGGTGGCCGGGCTGTGGGTCGACTCGCGCTACTGGAGCCAGGCCGACGCGCAGGCCGCCGGCACCGGCATCGAGGTGATGAAGATCGCGGGCAGCACGAGCCCGGGGCACGTCGACTGGCTGGCCGGGCACCTGCCTGCCGGCAGCGTGGTCGGCGCCGACGGCGCCGTGCTGTCGCTCGCCGCTGCGCGCGCGCTGCAGGACAAGCTCGCGCCACGCGGCATTTCGCTGCGCACCGATCTCGACCTGCTCGACGATGTGTGGCCGCAGCGCCCCGGGCTGCCGGCGGCGCCGGTCTACGAGCATCCCGCCCCGTACGCGCCGACGCCGCGCGCGGAAAAGCTGGCCCGCATTCGCGACGAGATGCAGGCGGCGGGCGCGGATGCGCATTTCGTCTCCACCCTGGACGACATCGCGTGGATCACCAACCTGCGCGGCGGCGACGTTCCGCACAACCCGGTGTTCGCGGCGCACCTGCTGTTGACCGCCGATGCCGCGGAGCTGTTCGTCGGCGAAGGCAAGATCGCCCCGCCGCTGCAGGCGGCGCTTGCCCGCGACGGGATCACGCTCGCCCCATACGGGGAGGCGCGCAGGGCCGTCGCCGCGCTGGCCTCGCGCACTGCGCTGCTGCTCGACCCCCGCCGCATCACCCTCGCTTTCCGCCAGGCCGTGCCGGAATCGGTCCGGGTGATCGAAGCGATCAACCCGTCGACGATGGCCAAGAGCCGCAAGACCGAGGCCGAGATCGCGTTCGTGCGCCAGGCGATGGAGCAGGACGGCGCCGCGCTCGCCGAGTTCTTCGCCCGCTTCGAGGCCGCGCTCGGCCGCGAGCGCATCACCGAGCTGACGATCGACGAGTGGGTCAACGCCGCGCGCGCGAAACGCCCGGGGTTCGTCTGCCCGAGTTTCCCGACGATCGCCGGCTTCAACGCCAACGGCGCGCTGCCGCACTACCGCGCCACCGAGGAAGCGCACGCGGTGATCGGCGAGCCGGGCCGCAGCGGCGACGGCCTGCTGCTGATCGACTCCGGCGGCCAGTACCCGTTCGGCACGACCGACATCACGCGCGTGGTGCCGGTGGGCACGACCACGCGCGAGCAGCGCGAGGACTTCACGCGCGTGCTGAAGGGGATGATTTCGCTGTCGCGGGCGAAGTTCCCGCGCGGCACGCGCTCGCCGGCGCTCGACGCGCTGGCGCGCACGCCGATCTGGTCGGCCGGCATCGACTATGGCCACGGCACCGGCCACGGCGTCGGCTACTTCCTCAACGTGCACGAGGGCCCGCACGGCATCACGCCGCACCTGGCGCCGGAACCGCAGACCGCGCTGCAGCCGGGCATGATCACCAGCAACGAGCCCGGCATCTACCGCCCGGGGCGCTGGGGCGTTCGGATCGAGAACCTGGTGCTCACCGTGCCGGCGGAGACGACCGAGTTCGGCGAGTTTCTCCGCTTCGAGACGCTGACGCTGTGCCCGATCGACACCCGCTGCATCGAGCGCGGCCTGCTGAGCGCCGAGGAGATCGACTGGCTGAACGCCTACCACGCCGAGGTGGCGCGCCGCGTGGGGCCGCTGGTCAGCGGGCCGGCGCGCGAGTGGCTGCGGCAGCGGACGCGGAGAATCTGAGCCTCGCTGCCGCGTTAAGCGCGGCGGACGGTGCCGACGTTGCACGACTTCGGCGCGGCGCGAAGGGCGCGGGCAAAACGTTCAAGCAACTCAGGGCCATCGCCGGAAACGGCCGATTCGGACACATTGCGGCGATTCGGTGCTGATGCGGTCAGGCTTTACGTGGCGACCCTGACGTGACACTCACGGCCTCGACGGTGACCGTGCCGCTCCAAGAGCGGCCGGTCGCGGCCCGAAGTCAGGCAGCGGCCCTCAGCCGCGCCAGCACGTCCAGCATCGCCGGCGAGACATCGGTGTGGTGGTGCACCATTCGCCAGCCCCCGGCCTCGCGGCGGTAGATGTTGGTCACGCGGTGCTCGATCGTCGCCGTCAGGCCGCCGAGCGTGATGGTGCCGGTCTCGACGCCGACCTCGTAGGCCATGTCTGCGGACGCCACGATGTGCTGCTGCGTCAGCCGGATGTCGCCGCCGGAGGCGATGCCCGCGACGCCGTCGAAGCTGCTGCCCACTGCCTGCCAGCCGGTTTCGCGGCCGCCAATCGGGTGCAGCGCTGTGACCTCGGCGCCGTGGGACCAGACACCTTCCATCGCGCCGGCCTCGCCCTTCGCCATGCGGTTAAGCGCCGCGTAGAAGTTGGCGGAGGCGGCGCGGATTTCGCTCTCGGTGGACATCATCTTCTCCTTTCGTTGGGGTTGAACGTGAACTCAGGCAACCTCAGCGGGCTGGGGTGGGGCTGCAGCAGTGCCGTGCACGAAGCGAATGTTCGGTTTCGCCGGCCTTCGACGCGAGGTACATTGCCGGCGAGAAATGATCTTTTTCGGACACGATGAACCAACCCGGTCCTCGGCACCGACCCGGCACGCCAAGGCGCCCGGTGACCCCGGTCGGGTACGAGGCGCCTGGCGACTACGCACTGGACGTGGAGCTTTACCCCGCGGCGGAACTGCGGCGCCGGGTGGGTGACGCCGGCGCGCGGGGGCTGGAGCGCATCGACTTCCACTGCCTGATCTATCTCACCGCGGGGCGCTATGCGCACGTGGTCGACTTCGAGACCGAGGCGATGACACCCGGGTCGCTGCTGTTCCTGCAACCTGGGCAGGTGCACAGCTTCGGTGACCTTTCCGGCTTCGAGGGCTGGCTCCTGGTGTTCAAGGCCGAACTGCTGCCCACTCGCGCCGAGTGCCCCAAGCGTCCAGGTGCCGACAAGGCGGTGGACGAACCCGAACTGGGGCGGCTGGAGGACCTGCAGCGCAGCCATCTGCGGCTCGCGGCCGCGACGCGACGCGCGGTGACCGAGGCGTTCGAACGCATGGCCGACGACGCCCGGCGCCCGGCCTCCCGGGCCTTGAACCAGCTTCTGCGCAGCCAGGTTCAGTCCCTGTTGATCCGGCTGTGGCTCGACGCCG
>Ga0114939_10000631_pt1 | contig 29419 bp, 23 predicted proteins | sample AshMeaCrysSpring_FD_87196 | JGI IMG/M metagenome (GOLD analysis project Ga0114939, IMG submission 87196) | Groundwater microbial communities from Big Spring, Nevada to study Microbial Dark Matter (Phase II) - Ash Meadows Crystal Spring | ecosystem: Environmental > Aquatic > Deep subsurface >...
CGCATGGCGCCGATTGCTGCCGGCCTCGCGGGCCTCGAGCTGCATGCCGATTGAACCCGGAAAGCGTACGGGCTCGACGGTCGTGAATCGAAGGCGGCGCTCGAGTGCGTCAGCCACCCCCGCATGGGGGGCTGCGCCACGCATGGACGCGGCGGGGCCACGCGCCCGCCGTCCGCACTAGGGAAGGAAACGATGCCGACACTCCTCGAGCGCTTTCGCCGCGGCTGCCTGCTCGGCGCGATGGTCGTCGCTACCCCGGCACTCAGCCAGTCCCCGACCGCCGACACGATCTACGTCGGCGGCGACATCCTCACCATGAACGACAGCGCGCCGACCGCGCAGGCACTCGCGGTGAAGGACGGCAAGATCCTCCTCGTCGGCGACCGTCGAGCCGTCGAGGCGCAGGCCCGGGGCGCGCCGACGCAGATCGTGGACCTACAGGGCAAGACCATGCTGCCTGGGTTCATCGACGCGCACAGTCACTACTTCAGCTCGCTCACCGTAGCGAACCAGTGCAACCTGTACGCGCCTCCTGCCGGCCCCGGCAAGGATGTGCCGAGCATCGTCGCGGCGATCGAGAAGTTCGCCGCAGAGAAGCAGGTGCCCAAGGGCGAGATCATCCAGTGCTACGGCTATGACGAGAACGTCATGCCCGACGGGCGGCAGCTGAACCGTGACGACCTGGATGCGGCGTTCCCGGACAACCCCGTGCTCGCCGGTCACGTGTCGATGCACGGCGCCGTGCTCAATTCGGCGGCACTCGAGAAGTGGGGCTTCAGCGCGGCGACCAAGACGCCGCCAGGGGGCGTCATCGTGCGCAAGCCCGGCACCGACGAGCCGTACGGGCTCATCATGGAGACGGCCTACCTGCCGGTCTTCGCGTCGTTGCCGAAGCCCACGCCGGAGCAGGAGGTCGAGTGGTCGATCGCCGGCCAGAAGCTCTACGCGCAGGCGGGCATCACCACCGCACACGAGGGTGCGACGCACGCCGACGACCTTGCGCTGATGCAGCGGGCCGCGAAGTCGGGCCGCTACATCATCGACGTGGTCGCCTTTCCTTTCGTCACCGACCTGGCCGCGACGCTGAAAGCCAATCCGGCCGACACCTGGGGCAAGTACGACAACCGCCTGAAGATCGGCGGCGTCAAGATCACGATCGACGGGTCGCCGCAGGGACGCACCGCGTTCTTCACCACACCCTACCTCACCGGCGGCCCCGGCGGCGAGAAGGACTGGCGCGGCGAGCTGGCAGCGCCGCAGGAGGTGATCACCCGGGCGGTGAAGGGCGTGTACGACCTGGGCGTCCCGCTCGACCTGCACGCCAACGGGGATGGCGCGATCGACGCATTCCTCGCCGCGCACGAAGCGGCGGCTGCGGGCGACCTCGGGAAGCAGCGGCACGTCACGATGGTGCACTCGCAGTTCGCGCGCAAGGACCAGCTCGACAAGTTCCTGCAGTCCAGGATCCGGCCGTCGTTTTACACGCTGCACACCTACTACTTCGCCGATGCGCACATCAAGAACCGCGGCAAGGCGCAGGCGAGCGCCATCAGTCCGATGCGCGACGCGATCGACAAGGGCCTGCAGCCCACGAATCACACCGACTTCGTGGTCGCGCCGCTCGACCAGATGTTCATGCTCTGGTCGGCGGTGAACCGGGTCTCGCGCTCCGGCGCCGTGATCGGTCCGGAGCAGCGCGTCACGCCGATGGAGGGCCTGAAGGCAATGACGATCTGGGCGGCCGACCAGCACCGCGAGGGCGACCTCAAGGGGTCGCTCGAGCCGGGCAAGCTCGCGGACCTCGTGATCCTCGACAAGAACCCGACCAAGGTCGCCCCGATGGCCATCAAGGACATCGAGGTCGTCGAGACGATCAAGGAAGGGAAGACGATCTACCGCCGCGAGGCAGGGGGAAGACCGTAACGTTGCCCGGCGGTTGAAGGCGGCGCCACCGTCGCGATGCGCGCGGGCTGCAGGTGCCACCCGCGAAGACGCGTGGGCGCGTTGGCCATCTGTTGCGGCGGCAGCGCGCCGCAGGGCGCCCAACGCTGACCGCGGCGCCTTTCGGACCGCGGGCGGCGGGCCGCTTGTGCGCGATGCCGGCTACGCCGCCAGGCTGTGCGCCTGCACGGCGACGATTGCCTTCGCCTGGTTGAAGTCCTTGGCGAAACCCGAGCAGTACACACAGGCCGCGAGCTGGTTCACGATCGGCAGCGGCACAGCCGCGCGGCCGTCGAGGATGCGGCGGATGTAGACGGCGGTCGCCTTCGCGTCGAGGGTATCGGTGGAGCTCGGCGGTATGTCGGGCGTCTGCTCCTGCTCGAACAGCAGTTGCGCGTTGCCGCCGTCGAGGTATTCGATGCGCGGCCGGCGGCGCGGATTCGCGTAGGGCTCGCCGTCGGTGCCGCGCATCAGCATCGCGCGCTCGCCGGTCGCGAGCAGGAACTCGCGCAGCCGCGCGTAGTACCCCTCGCCTGTGGCGCCGATCATCCGCAGGCCGGCGCCGCCGAACGGATCGACGAGCTTCGCGAGCGTGTGCGCGGTGTTGTGGAAGCCGAGGCGCCCGCGCGCCGCAAGCAGGTTCGCGAGCCCGGGCGCGAAGATACCGATCGGCGCGAAGACGATGTGGCCGGCGTCGAGCGCGGCCTGTGCCTGCGCGAGCGTCGCCGAGGGCATGACGCCCAGCTCGCGGAACACCTGGATGCTGTTCACGCCGCCGTTCACCTCGAGCGCGCCGTGCACGAGCGTCGGCACGCCCATGCGATGCAGGAGCAGCGCGACGAGCGGCGAGAGGTTCGGCTGGCGCGCCGTACCGCCGTAGCTCGGTACCACGACCGGCCGGCACGGCGAGGTCTCCGACGCGCTCATGCGGTTGAGGCGCTCGTTCGTGGCCTGGTAGAACCCGAGCAGCTCGTCGCGCGACTCGCTCTTCATGCGCAGCGCCGACAGGATGGCGCCGAGCTCTAGCTCGGGCACGCCACCGTCGAGCATCGCGGCGAAGAGCTGGCGCGCTTCGTCGAGCGCGAGCTCGGCTGGATCGTTCGGCTCGCGCGCGAGCTGGCGGATGTAATGCCCGAAAGCCATGCGTTCCCCCGTCCTCCAGCGGGCGCGCGGTGGGTTCGCGCCCGGCGCCGCGTCGGGCGCATTCCGGTTGCGCAATGTTTAGCAACGCGCATGCCATCGAAGATTCGCCTTCGACTTCATGGCCTTGTCGCAGATCGTCGCGTCGTGCGGGGTGGCCGGCGCAACGCATCCGGGTGCACGTGCGCCTCACCGTGGTGCGTAGTGGCGAGTCGCGTGCGGTCGGCGCTTGACCGCGTTCGCCCTGGTTCGGCGCTCACCGTTCCCGATGTCCCGAACATGCCCGTCCGCGGCCGCAGCCGGTACGCGGACGTGATCGACCAGCCGCCGCGCAATGCGCGGGCGCGAGGGATCGAGGCGGAACCCCGTCCCCGCGACGGCGTTGCGGCATGCGCTCGTGCGCAGCTGGTTGCGACGGGGAGCGCCGGCAACCGACCCTCCGCGGAAGCCGCGTATCCGATCCGGATGTGCCGAGCCATCGTAGAACCGGCTACCGGATTCCTCGCACGCACCCGACCATGTCGTCGACCCATTTCGATCTGGTGAGCCGATGGCGCATCCATGCCCCAGTGGAGCGCGTCTGGGCTGCGCTCACCGACCCCACGTCGTGGCCGAGGTGGTGGCCCTACGTGCGCGACGTCCGCACGCTGCACGAGGGCGGACCCGACGGTCTGGGCAGCGTGCGGCGCATCGACTGGGCCACGCGTCTGCCATACCGCATCGTCATCGAGGTGGAGGCGGTCGAGTCGGTGCGCCACCAGCGGCTGCGCGCGCGCTCGCGCGGACAACTCGACGGCGAAGGCTTGTGGCTGCTGCGCGCGCAGGACGGCTTCACCGACGTGACCTATGTCTGGCGCGTTCGCTTGATCAAGCGCTGGATGCGCTCGCTCGCGCCCGTGCTGGCGCCGGTGTTCCGGTGGAACCACGACGGCGTCATGCGCGTGGGTGAAGCCGGCCTGAAGCGGCACCTCGAGTGCGAGACCCCGACGCACCCCGGCACCTCGGTAGCGCAGGTGACGCCGCGGCCTTCCCCGAACGGCCGCTGATGGCGATCGGTGAGTGGTTGGCGGGCCGCGCGCGAACTGCGCTTGCCCTCAGGCGGGTAGCTACTCGACGAACACCGAGCGGCGCATCGATCGCGCGCAGCCGCGACGGCAGACCGCGCACGCGCTTCGCAGAACGGGGGGGCGGGACGACCGTCGAGCCGGGGCCGGCCCGTCGTGCCGCGCGTCAGGCCACTGCGCGTTCAACGGCCGCCAGCACGCGTTCGGGCAGCAGATCGTTCAGGCAGCGCAGGTGCCCGAGCGGGCATTCGCGCTTGAAGCAGGGACTGCATTCGATCGCGATCCTCGCCACCTGCGACGGCGCGAGCGGTGGCGTGTGGTCGGGGCTGGACGAGCCGTAGATCGCCACCAGCGGCCGGCGCAACCCGGCAGCGACGTGCATCAGGCCGGAGTCGTTGGAAACCACGACCCGTGCGAGCGACATCAGGTCGATGGCACTCGGCAGGTCCAGGGCGCCGCAGACGTTCTTCGCCGCCGTGCCCGAGAGCGCGACGATCTCGTCGGCCACCGGCGCATCCTTGGGCGAGCCCATCAACCAGACGCTGAAGCCGCGAGCCGCGAGCGTCCGCGCGAGCGCTGCGAAGTGCCGCGCGGGCCAACGCTTCGCCGGGCCGAATTCCGCACCGGGACAGAACACGGCGACCGGACGCGACGTATCGAGCCCTAGCGCCGCGACCGCACGGTCGCGATTGTCCGTGTCCCGCTCGAGCCGCACCGGCAGCAGCGGCCGGTGCACGGGCGCGCCGCGCGCTTCGGCGAGCTGGGCGTAGCGCTCGGCCATGAGCGGCAGCGGCGGCCTCTCGGGGCGCCGCACGTCGTTCAGCAGCATCGACCGGCTCTCGCCGACATAACCCGTGCGTACCGGAATGCGCGCGAAGAACGGAGCGAGGGCCGACTTGAACGTGTTCGGCAGCACGATCGCCTGATCGTAGCCGCGCCCGGCGAGCGCCTTGCCCAGGCGCCGACGCTCCCCGAGCTTAAGTTCGCCGTGCGCGAACGGCGCGACCGTGACCTGCGCGATCTCGGGCATGCGTTCGAGCACCGGCGCGGTCCACGCAGGGGCCAGAGCGTCGAGCACGAGGCCAGGATGGCGCTGGTGCAGGCGCGCGAAAAGCGGCTGGGCGAGCAGCGTGTCGCCGATCCAGCTGGGGGCGACGACGAGGATCTTCATGGGCGTCGAGCTTTCAGCCGGCGAGGGAGGCGAGCGCCTCGCGCGCGAACCCCCATTCCGGCGCTCCGAGGCACCCTCCCCCTCATAGGGGGAGGGGTCGGGGTGGGGGTGCTGCGCTGGGTGCTGCTCTCGCGCCTGTTTCGACGCCGGTCAGCGCCCGGACCCCATCCCGGCCTTCGCCTTTGGAGGGGGAAGGAGCGCGCCGCCCTTCCCCGACGGGGGAGGGACCCGGAGCGGGGGTGCAGCCTCTGCGAACCGACCGCGTCGACCGCTGCCAATCGACTTCGGCGATGCGCGCAACGCGGTGCGTTCGCGCTCAATGTCCTTTCGGCTTCGCCCCGACGTAGACGTAGCGCGTGCCGCAGTACGGGCACTGCACCTCGCCCGCCGCGGCGACGTTGAGGAATACGCGCGGGTGCTGGCTCCACAGCGGCATCGACGGCGTGGGGCAGTGCAGGGGCAGGTCGCGCTCGGTGACCTGCACCACGGGAAGCTCGCGCGCGGTCATGCAGTCGCCTTTGCCTTGCGCGCCGGCGATGCCTTCTTCGCCTTCACGTCGTGCACCGGGGTCAGCCACGACTTGTACTTGGCGTTGCGGCCGTTCACGACATCGAAGAACGCCTTCTGTACTTTCGTCGTGACCGGGCCGCGCTTGCCGATGCCGATCTGCCGGCCGTCCAGCTCGCGGATCGGCGTCACCTCGGCCGCCGTGCCGGTGAAGAACAGCTCGTCGGCGATGTAGAGGTCGTCGCGCGTGAGCCGCTTCGAACGCACCTCCTGGCCGAGCAGGTCCCTGACGAGCTGGTGCACGGTGCCGCGGGTGATGCCGGTCAGCGCCGAGGCGATTTCCGGCTCGAACACCCTGCCATCCTTGATCATGAAGAGGTTCTCGCCGGCGCCCTCGGCGACGAAGCCGTCGACGTCGAGGAGCAGCCCCTCGTCGTAGCCGTGCTCGGTCGCCTCGAGATTGGCGAGGATCGAGTTCGCATAGGTGCCGGAGTACTTGGCGCGGCACATCGACACGTTCACGTGGTGGCGCGCGTACGAAGAGGTCTTGACGCGGATGCCGCGCTCCAGGCCTTCCGCGCCGAGGTACGCGCCCCACGGCCAGGCCGCGATCGCGACGTGAACCCGCGCGCCCTTGGGCGACACGCCCATCTTCTCCGAGCCGTAAAAGGCGATCGGGCGCAGGTAGCAGGACTCGAGCTCGTTGGCCCGCACCACCTCGCGCTGGGCCTCGTTCAGCTCCTCGCGCGTGTACGGGATCTTCATCATGTAGATGTGCGCGGAGCTGAAGAGCCGGTCGGTGTGCTCCTTGAGCCGGAAGATCGCGGTGCCGTCGACCGTCTTGTAGGCGCGCACCCCTTCGAACACCGCGAGACCGTAGTGCAGCGAGTGGGTGAGGACGTGGGTGTTCGCCTCGCGCCAGGGCACGAGCTTCCCGTCGTACCAGATCCAGCCGTCCCGATCGGCCATCGACATTCGCGGTTCTCCGTCTTGGTATGCGCTCGAACGCTCGATTCTACCGTCGGCGCCGCGCCAGGCTCCGGAGCGCGTTGTCAAAAGGTGGCGAGCCCCATACGCTTCGCGGCTCGCCGAACCGCGGAGCCTCCCATGACCGTCGCGTACTGGTGCGTGCTCGTCGCCGCGCTCCTGCCCTACCTCACCGTGGCGCCGGCCAAGGTGAAGCCGGACTTCGACAACCGCCGGCCGCGCGACTGGGAGGATCGCCAGGAGGGCTGGCGCAAGCGCCTCTACTGGGCGCACCTCAACGGCTTCGAGGCGTTCGCGCCGTTCGCCGCCGCGGTGATCGTCGCGCACCTCGCGCAGGCGCCGCAGAGCCGCATCGACGCGCTCGCGGTGGTGTTCATCCTCGCGCGCATCGCCTACGGCTTCTGCTACTACGCCGACCTGGCCACGCTGCGCTCGCTGGTCTGGACGGCAGGCTTCGCGTGCGTCGTCGCGCTGTTCTTCATCGGCGCGTGAGCCTGCTTGAGGGCTAGGCCGGAGGTCGGACCGCGTTCTGCAGCGCCTCGGGCGCGACCCTGCCCGCAATGAGCGTCCCGACTGCCGCGAGCCCGCACCCGACCAGCGTGTCGTAGATGCGGGCGGTGAAGACGTTCCCGGCGAGGCCGAGCGCCTTGAGGCCGACGTCGATCAGCAGCACGAAGAAGACGGTGAAGCCGGCGAAGCCTATGGTCGGATGCAGCGCGAGCCCCGGGCGCGCCAGCGCCGCGAAGACACAGCCGATGCCGATGAGCGCGACCGGCCCGCTCAATACATGCGCGACGAGCGCCGCGATCGCCACGCCGGCGAGCGTGCCCGCCATGTACTGCGCGTTGATGCGCAGGCTCACGCGGCCCTCGCGGCGCATCACCGCGATCACCACCATCGCCGCCCAGTAGGGCTCCTTCACGCGCATCAGGTCTGCGGCGAGCAGTGCCGCCGCGACCGAGAGCGCGTAGCACGCCGCGAAGCGCGCCCCCGAGCCTTCGCCCGAAAGCGCCCGGCGGATGCCGGCGCGCCAGTCCATGATGTCCACCTGCGGCGGCAGGCCCCCGATCCGCCACGACGCGAACGCCGACGCGAGCGCGATGCCGCCGCCGGCCAACGCGAACCCGATGAGCGCGGGTTGGGTGAAATGGATGCCCGCGCCCACCGCGGTGCCCATCGCGAAGTTGCGCGCGTCGAGCGAGATGCCGGGGTGCGACGCGGCGACCCAGCCCGAGACCAGCGCGGCGGCGAGCACCACGGCCTCGTCGGCGTAGGTCGTGCCGCCGACGATGGACCCGAGGATGCCGCCCGCCGCGAGCGCGAGCGTCGCGAGGACCATGTTGCCGACACGGCTGCGGCGCGTTGCGCCGACGTCGCCGAGCGTGACCAGCATAGCGGTGGCGCTCGCGACGACGCCACCGAGCGCGCCACCGAGCCAGAAGCCGAACAGCGCCGCGAATCCGGTCGCCCCGATCACGCGCAGCACCGCCGCGGCAACGAGCCGCGGCGAACTGTCCTCCGGCAGCCGCAGCAGCGCGTTCCAGTGCGCGACTTCGAGGGTCATGGCGGCCATCGCGGTGCGCGACCTTCAGTCGGTGCCGAACACGGTGCGCCAGAGCGTGCGCGTGGCGGCGACGTAGGGCTCGACCTCGGCGAGCGGCACGCGCGCGTACTCGGCGCCGCCGAGGCGCAGCACGTGCTGCTCGCGGCGATAGAGACGGTAGGCCTCCGCGACCTGCATGGCGAGATCGTAGGGGATGAGGCCGACGGCGCCCGCGATGCGGAGCAGCGTGAGGTTGCCGAGGTTGCCGGTGAGCTCCCAGTGGTCGCGCGAGTAGGCGAGCACGAGGAACTGCACGATGAACTCGATGTCGACCATGCCGCCGCGGTCGTGCTTCAGGTCGAAGAGCTGCGTGCGGTTGGGGTGGCCGTCGCGCATGCGCTTGCGCATCGCCAGCACCTCGTCGGCGAGCTTCGCGCGGTCGCGGTCCGCGGTGAGGATGTCCCGCCGCAGGGCTTCGACGAGCGCACCGATCGCCGCGTCCCCGGCGACGAAGCGCGCGCGTGTGATTGCCTGGTGCTCCCACGCCCACGCCGACTCGAGCTGGTAGCGGCGAAACGCCTCGAGCGAGGAGACGAGCAGCCCGCCCTCGCCGCTCGGCCGCAAACGGAAGTCGGTCTCGAACAGGACGCCCGCGGAAGTGCGGCTCGAGAGCCAGGTGCTCATGCGCTGCGCGAGGCGGACGTAGTTCTCCGCGGCGCTCTCGTCGGCGTCGTCGTACACGAAGACGAGGTCGAGATCGGATGCGTAGCCGAGCTCCTTGCCGCCGAGCTTGCCGTAGGCGAGGACGCCGAAGCGCGGGCACTCGCGATGGCGCGTGCGCACCTGCCGCCAGCAGATCTCGACCGTGTGCGCGAGCACGAGGTCGGCGGCGAGCGAGAGATGGTCGGCGAGCCGCTCGATGGTGAGGAGCCCGGCGAGATCCTGCGCGAGCAGCCGGAACACGGCCGCGTGGTGCAGCTCGCGCATCACGTCCATCAGCCGCTCGTTGTCGTTCGCGAGCTCTTCGGCGGCGCGCGCGAGGTCGCGGGAGAACGCGAGCCAGTCGGGCGTCGCGGCGATCAGGCGTGCGTCGAGCAGCTCGTCGAGCAGGATCGGGTGCCGGGTGAGGTAATCCGCGGCCCAGGGCGAGGCACCGACGAGCCGCGCCACGCGTTCGAGCGCCTGCGGGTTCTCCTTGAGCAGCGCGAGGTACGCGGCACGCCGACTCACCGCATCGACGAGGTCGAGCCCGCGCGCGAGCGTGACGCCGGGATCGGACGTCTTCCCGGCCTCCTCGATCAGGCGCGGGACGAGCGCGTCGACGCGCTCCTTGCTCGCCGAGGGCAGCTGCTGGTAGCGGCTCGAGTCGCGCAGCGCGCGCAGGCGCGCGAGCGATGCGGCCGGGTCGCGGTAGCCCTTGGCGGCGAGCAACGCCTCGCACGCGCCGCGGTCGCCGTCGCCGTTCCACACCGCATCGCACTCGCTTCCCGCGGCGTCGCGCTCGGCGAGCGTCGCGTCGAAGTGACGCGAGACGCGCGCGCGGTGGCCGGCGAGCGTGGTCTGGAACGCGTGCCAGTCGCCGAAGCCCATCGCCTCGGCAACGAGCGCACGGTCGTCGTCGCCTGCCGGCAGCGTGTGCGTCTGCGCGTCGTCGAGGTACTGCAGGCGGTGTTCGAGGCGGCGCAGGAACACGTAGGCCGCGGCAAGCTCGTCCGCGGCCGTCGCATCGAGCTGGCCCCGCCGCACGAGCTCGTCGAGCACCGCGAGCGTGCTCTGCAGCCGCAGGGTGGTGACGCGCCCGCCGCGCACCAGCTGGAACGCCTGGACGATGAACTCGATCTCCCGGATGCCGCCCGGGCCGAGCTTGATGTGGTCCGCGAGGTCGCGCCGCGTGACCTCCTGGCGGATCTGCGCGTGCAGCGCGCGGATCGCCGCGATGGTGCCGTAATCGAGGTACTTGCGATAGACGAAAGGCCGCACCAGCGCCTCGAGCTCCGCGCTGCGCCGCGCGATCTCGGCGGCACCCCCGCCGGCGACGGCGACCACGCGGCCCTTGATCCACGCGTAGCGCTCCCACTCGCGTCCCTGCGCGAGGAAGTAACCCTCGATGGACTCATAGCTCGACACGAGCGGCCCGGCGTCGCCCCACGGCCGCAAGCGCATGTCGACCCGGAACACCTGGCCCTCGTGGGTGCGATCGGCGAGCGTGGTGATGAGCTTGCGCCCGAGGCGGGCGAAGAAATCGTGGTTGGAGAGCTCGCGACCGGCGGGCGCGCCGCGCGTCTCGCCCTCCTCGGGGTAGACGAAGACGAGGTCGATGTCGGACGAGACGTTCAGCTCGCGACCGCCGAGCTTGCCCATGCCGACGACGATCAGCGGCTGCCGGCCGTGCTCTCCCGTGGGCACGCCGTGCTCGCGCTCGAGCGCGTCGGTCCACCAATCGAGCGCGGCAGCGATCGCGACTTCGGCGAGGTCGCTCATCGTCGCGACGACTTCCTCGAGGGAGGCGCGTCCGGAGAGGTCGCGAAGCGCGGTCCGCAGCAGCACGCGCGCCCGCAGCTCGCGCAGCCGCGAGCCGAGCGCGGCGGCGTCGGCGATCGGCTGCGTCCCCAGGAAGGCGCGCATGCCGTCGGTCTGCCACGGTCCGGTCTCGGCCGCGCCCAGCTCGTCGGCGAGCTCGGGCCGCGCGGCGAGCAGGCGTTGCGCGAAGCGGCTCCAGCGGAGCGTGCCCGCGACCGCGCGCGGCTCGGTGCGGGCAAGCTCGGGCGAGGCGTGCGGAACCGGGGTGGACATGGGGCGCTCGAGGGTACCTCGGGCAGGGTGCCGTGGGGGTGCTCTGCGGCGCGACTTTTCGTGTCCCTGGGCGCGCTCGGGGCAAGGGTGACGACAGCCGGGTGAAGTAGAATTCTGCCGCAAAGCGCCGCGCATAGCCGCGCGGCGGTGCGGTCGGCATCGGAAGGAACGCGGGTGCCGGCGGAGGATGCCGGGGGCGGATGGCGCATGCCGGCGTCATGGGCGCGCGCGTGCTGAGCGCGCGAGTCGCGGTCCCCCACCCCTACGTCCAGGCCCGCCAGACTGTCGAGCGCGCCCCCGATCGCCGACACCGACGCCGCGCCCGTCCAGGAGGCACGGCGCACGCTGCGCATCGTGCGCCTCCTCAAGGGGCTCGCCGCGGCGCTGATCGCCGCGTACTTCGTCGCTGCGCTCGGCATCGTCGCGGTGCGCTACCTGATCCTGCCGCGCGTCGACGAGTACCGGCCCCAGCTCGCCGCGGCCCTGTCGCGCAGCCTCGGCCAGCAGGTCACGATCGGCCACGTGGCCGCCGACTGGCAGGGGGGCCACGCGCACCTCGTCGTCGACGACCTGCGCCTCTACGACAAGCAGGGGCGCTTCGCGCTTTCGCTGCCGCGGCTCGAAGGTTCGATCGGCTGGCGCAGCCTGGTCTTCGCCGAGATCCGCTTCAGCTGGCTTGCGATAGAGGGCGCCGACCTCGTCGTGCGGCGCGACGCCGGCCACCACCTCTACGTCGCCGGGGTCCTGCTCGGCGACAACCACGACTTCATCAACTGGGTGCTGCGCCAGCGCGAGGTCGCGGTGCGCGGCGCGCGCGTCGAGTGGCACGACGACCTGCGCGGCGCGCCGCCGCTTGCGCTGGACGCCGTCGAGCTCCATCTCCTCAATCGCGGGCGCGCGCACCGCTTCGCGCTGCGCGCGCAGCCGCCCGACGGGCTCGCCTCGGGCATCGACCTGCGCGGCGAGCTGCGCGGCCGCACGCTCGACCAGCTCGCCGAGTGGAACGGGCGCCTCTACGTCGAGGTCGATCGCATCGACCTCGCGGCGTGGCATCCCTGGATCGACGCGCCGCTTGCGGTGCAGAGCGGCACGGGCGGGGTGCGCCTGTGGCTCGGCCTGAAGGACGCGCATCTCACCGAGGCGGTCGCCGACGTCGCGCTTGCGGGCGTGGCAGCCCGGCTGGGGTCCGACCTGCCGCAGCTCGAGCTCGACACGCTCCACGGGCGCATCGGGGCGCGCGGGCTGCAGCCCGGCACCGGCTTCCTCTCCTTCCTGCGCGGCCGCCAGCCGGGCAACGAGATTTTCGGGCGCGACCTCGCGTTCGGACTGCGCGGCGAGCCACCGCTCGCGCCTAGCGACTTCACGCTGCGATGGGAGCCGCGCGGTGAGGGCAGCGATGGCGTCAGCGAGCTTCGTTCCGCCTCGCTCGAACTTGCGCCGCTCGCGGCGCTTGCCGAACGCCTGCCGCTGCCGTTGCCGGTGCGGGAGGCGCTCAAGGTCTCCGAGCCGGTCGGCCACCTCGCGGACTTCGTCTTCAAGTGGCAAGGACCGGCGGACGCGCCGACCCGCTTCGGCGCGCGCGGACGGTTCGAACGCCTCGGCCTCAAACCACACGGCCAGGCCCCGGGCGCGACCGGGCTCGCCGGCAGCTTCGAGCTCGACGAGGACTCCGGCACGGTGCGGCTCGACGCAAAGCAGGCGACGCTCGCCTGGCCGTCGCTCCTTGCCGATGCGACGGTCGAGCGTCCGATCGTGCTCGACAGCGTCGCCGGGCGCGTCGCCTGGACCCGGCAGGGCGACGTGCTCGAGGCACGCTGGGAGGATTTCGCGTTTTCCGGTCCCGAGGCCGCGGGCACGTTGCGCGGACGCTGGAAGGCGCCCGGGAGCGCCGACGGCGGCCTCGAGCTCGCGATCGACGGCACGCGCGCCGAGGCGCGCGCGGCGTTCCGCTTCGTGCCGCATCTGCACGGCGGCGCGGACGAATGGCTGCGCACGGCGATCCGCGCCGGTACCGTCAGCGACCTCAAGCTCCGGCTGAAGGGCGATCCCCACGACTTCCCGTTCGACGATCCGGCGAAGGGGCACTTCGATCTGTCGATGAAGGTCGCGGGCGGCGTGCTGCACTTCGCGCACGACTGGCCGCCGATCGAGGGCATCGCGGGCACGCTCAGGTTCGAACGACGCAAGATGGAGATCAGCGCCACCGCAGGGCGCACGCTCGGCATCGCGCTCGGGCCGGTGCAGGCGTCGATGGACCGGCTGGTCGGTGGACCGCACCTGCTCGTGGTCGAGGGCGCCACCGATGCAGCCGCTGCGGAGCTGCTCCGGTACGCCGCGACGAGCCCGATCGCCGCCATGACGGGCAATGGACTCGCCGGCGTGTCCGTAGATGGCCGCGCGAAGCTCGCACTGCGGCTCGAGCTGCCGCTGGAGCACCTCGAGCAGACGAAGGTTGCCGGAACGGTGCAGCTCGCCGGGAGCAACGTCGTCCTGAAGGGCGCCGAGCCGCCGCTCTCGCAGGTCGCGGGCACCATCGCGTTCAGCGAGCAGGGCGTGAACGCGCGCAACGTGACGGCCCAGGTGCTCGGCGGTCCCGTATCCATTTCCGTCGCGACGCGCGAGGACCACTCGGTCGCGTTCACGGCGCAGGGCACGGCCGCGATGGCGGAGCTCGCGCGCCGCATCGAATCGCCGCTCGCCGCGCGCGTCCAGGGGACGGCGGCGTATCGCGTCGCCGGGACGGTGCGCGGCAAGGCGACCGACCTGCTGGTGGAGAGCAACCTCCAGGGCGTCGCGATCGATCTTCCGGCGCCGTTCGGCAAGACGGCGGCGGAGACCTGGCCCTCGCGTTTCGAGCGCAGCGTCGCCTCGACCGGCGACGGCCGCGACCGGCAGCGGCGCGATACCGTGGTTGCGAGCCTCGGGAGCATCGCGAACCTGAAGGCGCTGCTGCGGCCCGATGCCGGCAACCAGCTCGTGCTCGAGCGCATGGGCATCGCCATCGGCGACGCGCAGGCGGCCCTGCCGCGCGAATCGGGCATCACCGTGAGCGGCCGGCTCGCGTCGCTCGACATCGATCAGCTCCTGCCGCTCGCCCGCGACGAGCGCGCTGCGGGCCTCGGCGAGCTGCGCGCGCTCGACCTCAAGGTGGACGAGCTGGTGGTGGCCGGGCGCCGCCTGCACGACGTCGCACTCGCGTCGCAGATCGACTCGCGCGGCTGGCAGGCGCAGGTGAGCGCGCGCGAGGTGAGCGGCACCGTGTCCTATCGCGCGGAGGGGCAGGGCGCCGTCGCAGCCCGCTTCAAGACACTGTCCATCCCGCCGGCCACCTCCGACCCGAACCCGGGCAGACGCACGCTCGAGGAACTGCCGGCGCTCGACGTCGTCGCCGAGGACTTCCGCCTCGGCGGCCAATCGCTCGGCCGGCTCGAGGTGTCTGCCGTGAACGGACGCGACGAGTGGCAAATCCAGCGGCTCGACGTCGTCGCGCCGGAGGGCGTCGCGCGACTGCAGGGAACCTGGCGTCCGGCGGGCAGCGCACCGCAGCGCACCGAGGTGAGCTTCGACATCGATTCTTCCGACGTCGGGGCGTATCTCGACCGCATCGGCCTGCCGCACACCGTGGCCCGCGGTACCGCCAGCCTCGAGGGCAAGGTGAGCTGGGACGGGCCGGTCTACGCCATCGACTTCCCGACCCTGATGGGCAACGCGAAGCTCACCGCCTCGCGCGGCCAGTTCCTGCGGGTGAAGCCCGGCATCGGCAAGCTGCTCGGCGTGCTCTCGCTGCAGGCGTTGCCGCGGCGGATCACGCTCGACTTCCGCGACGTGTTCAGCGAAGGCTTCGCCTTCGACACGCTCAAGGCGAACGCGATGATCGCGCGCGGGGTGCTATCCACCACCGACTTCATCATGGTCGGCCCGGCCGCGAGCGTGACCATGCGCGGCATCGCAAGCCTGAGCGACGAGACCCAGGACCTGCGGGTGCGCGTCGTGCCCTCGATCGCCGACAACGTCGCCGCCGCGGCGGGGCTCGCGCTCATCAACCCGGTGGTCGGGCTCGGCGCACTGGTGGCGCAGCGCGTGCTCAAGGAGCCCATCGGACAGATGCTCGCCTACGAGTACCGGGTCACGGGGGCCTGGGACGATCCCAAGGTGGAACGCGTCGCCGGGCTCGACGCGCCGGAGATGCACTCGATGCTCGCCCGGCCGGAGGCGGCACGATGAAGTCCGTGCGCGCGGGTGTCGTGCAGATGGTCTCCGGCCCGGACGTGGTTGCCAATCTGGCAGCCGCCGCGACGCTGATCGCGGAAGCGGCCGGACGGGGTGCGCAGCTCCTCGCGCTGCCGGAGAACTTCGGCTTCATGGGGCGCGAGGAGAGCGACAAGCTCGCGGTCGCAGAGCGCGAAGGCGAGGGACCGATGCAGGCGTTCCTCGCCGCTGCCGCGCGCGGGCACGGGCTCTGGCTCGTCGGCGGCTCGGTGCCGCTCGTCGCGACGACGCCGGGTCGCGTCACCAACACCTGCTTCGTCTTCGACCCGGCGGGCGAGCGCGTCGCGCGCTACGACAAGATCCACCTGTTCGGCTTCCGCACCGAGTCCGAACAGTACGACGAGGGGCGCAGCGTCACGGCGGGCGATCGTCCGGTTGCGGTCGACACGCCGTTCGGCCGTGCCGGCCTCACCATCTGCTACGACCTTCGCTTCCCGGAGCTGTTTCGCGCCTTCGGCGGCTTCGACTTCGCGTTCGTGCCGTCGGCGTTCACCTACACTACCGGCAGCGTGCACTGGGAGACGCTGCTGCGCGCGCGGGCGATCGAGAACCTCGCGTGGGTGCTCGCGCCGGCGCAGGGCGGACGCCATGCGAGCGGCCGGCGCACATGGGGCCACTCAATGATCGTCGATCCCTGGGGTGCGATCCTTGCCGCGCGCACCGAGGAAGGTCCGGGGGTGGTCGTCGCGGACCTCGATTCCGCGGTGCAAGCACGCGCCCGGGACAGCCTCCCGGCGCTCGGGCACCGCCGGCTCTAGTCCTGCAGCGGGGAGGGGCGCCACCCAGGGCGCGCCCGTCCGACCCCGCTCGCGGGGTCCTTGGCTCCAGTGTAAGCCTATGACACCGCAGGATTATCGGCTTTGGTCGCGGTCTTCGGTTCCGGCGCCCGCTGCGGGCCTTACAATCCTCCGGCGTCGGTCTGCCGTCCGGCAGGCCGGTTCCCGCAGGATCCCGTCGCCATGAAGATCATCGAGAGCCCGACCCTCGCTGCCCAGGGCACGCTGTTCGAGACCGCGAACGAAGTGCTGCTCGCGCCGTACGACCTCGCGACGAGCGAGCTCGATCGCGTCTTCGGCACGCTGATGACGCGCGGCGTGGACTACGCCGACCTCTACTTCCAGTACCTGCGAAGCGAGGGCTGGAGTCTCGAGGAGGGCATCGTCAAGTCGGGCAGCTTCAACATCGACCAGGGCGTCGGCGTACGCGCGATCTCGGGCGACAAGACCGCGTTCGCCTATTCCGACGAGATCAGCCTGCGCGCGCTCAAGGACGCCGCGACCGCGACCCGGGCGATCGCGCGCTCCGGTGGCCGCAACATGATCCCGGCGCCGCGCGGCGACCTCGTCAAGACGCTCTATCCGGCGATCGACCCGCTCGCCTCGCTCGATGCGGGCGCGAAGGTGAGCCTGCTCGAGCGGCTCGAGCGCCGCTGCCGCGCGAAGGACCCGCGCGTGGTGCAGGTGATGGCGAGCCTCGGCGGCGTCTACGAAGTGGTCCTGGTGGCGCGCTCCGACGGCGTGCTCGCGGCCGACGTGCGCCCGCTCGTGCGCCTCTCGGTCACGGTGATCGCGGAGCAGGGCGGGCGACGCGAGCAAGGGTCGGCGGGGGGCGGCGGTCGCACCGACTACGCCCACTTCACCGATGCCGTTCTCGAGGAGTACGCCGACAAGGCGGTCTCGGTGGCGCTCACCAACCTCGAGGCGCGACCGGCGCCCGCCGGCACGATGAGCGTGGTGCTCGGCCCGGGCTGGCCGGGCGTGCTCCTGCACGAGGCGATCGGCCACGGCCTCGAAGGCGACTTCAACCGCAAGGGCAGCTCGGCGTTCACGGGCCGCATCGGCAAGCGCGTCGCCGCCAAGGGCGTCACGGTCGTCGACGACGGCACGATCCCCGGACGGCGCGGCTCGCTCTCCATGGACGACGAGGGCAACCCGACCTCGCGCACCGTGCTGATCGAGGACGGCATCCTGCGCGGCTACATCCAGGACAGCCTGAACGCGCGGCTGATGAAGATGCCGGTCACCGGCAACGGCCGTCGCGAGAGCTACCAGCACGTGGTCCTGCCGCGCATGACGAACACCTACATGCTCGGCGGCGACCAGGATCCGCAAGAGATCCTCGCCGGTGTGGAGCGCGGGCTGTACGCGGTCAATTTCGGCGGCGGCCAGGTGGACATCACCAGCGGCAAGTTCGTGTTCTCGTGCACCGAGGCGTATCTCGTCGAGAACGGCAAGGTGCAGTACCCCGTGAAGGGCGCGACACTGATCGGCAACGGCCCCGACGCGCTGACGCGCGTGTCCGCCATCGGCAACGACATGGCGCTCGACACCGGCGTCGGCACCTGCGGCAAGGACGGGCAGAGCGTGCCGGTGGGCGTCGGCCAGCCGACGCTGCGCCTCGACGGCATCACCGTCGGCGGCACGGCCTGAGCACGGTCCGCGACAGCACATCGGGCAGTCGGCCCGCAGGCGCGAGGCCCCGGTCAGCGTTCCCGAAGCCAGCCGGGGGGCTTGGGTGTTGCCGCGACACGGAGGCGCGGCGGCACGCCAAAGATTCCCTTCGGCCTCCGCCGCGCCCAACCTAGACTTGGCCCTGGTGCGTGCATGGCCGCCCGCGGGAATGAGGCCGGGGGGGGCGTGCGCTCGCTCCGGGAAGCTCCACGCATGTCCACTGCCGCCACCGCGCCTGCCGTCGACCGCAAGGTGGTCCTGACGCAGTGCCGGCTCGCCGCCGAGCGCAAGCTCGCCCGCGCGCTCGGCCCGATGCTCGACGCCATGGCGAAGCACCTCGCCGAGGTCGGCGGCCAGGGCAAGGATCGCGAGGAGCGCGAGCAGTGCCTCGCCGCCGCGCATCGGCTCTTCCACGAGCGCGAGGACTTTTTCAGCGGCTTCCGCGAGGAGCTCGCGTCGCGCTTCGACGCGCGTGCCGCGTCGCTGCTCGTCGGCGGGCCGAGTGCCGAGGAGCTCGACCGCGAGACGCTCGCGATGCTCAAGACCAACGTCCTCGAGAACGAGGTCGCGGTCATCAAGCTCTCGGTGCTGCTCAAGTCGCGTGCCGTCGCCGAGCTCGATGAGATGGCGCGCCGCTTCTGCACGCTGCTGTCGCGACCGGCGCTCGAGGACGGCCACAACCCCATCGGCCCGGTGGCGATCGCCCACGCGCTCTACGCCGGGCTGGCGAAGTGCCGGGTCGAGAGCCGCGCGCAACGGGCGGTGCGGCCGCTGCTCGAGGAGGGGCTCACCGGTCCGGTGCGCGAGGTGTACGCGGCCGTCAACCATCTCATGCAGGCGCTGCACATCGCGCCTGCTGCGCCCGCCGTCCAGCCGCGAGCGGGTCCCGCGGCGGCCGCGCCGGCGCCCGAGCCGTCACCCGCGCCCGAGGCCGTCGTCGCCCCGCCGCCGCCGCGACCGGAAGCCGTGCTGCCCGCCGCCGAGGTGGCGGCCGCCCGCGCCGTGGCCTCGGCGCTGGTCGGCGCGCATTTGCCCGCCAGCATCGACGCCTTCCTGCGCGGCGATATGCGCGACCTGCTCGCGCGCACCTATTCGCGCTACGGCTCCGCGAGCCCCGCATGGCAGCAGGCGGTGCTGACGATGATCGACCTCGTCTGGAGCCTGAAGCCCAAGGATGCGCCGGAACGGGCGAAGCTTGCCGCGATGCTGCCCGCGCTGCTGCCGCGCGTGAGCGCGACCCTCGGCGCCATGGACATGGATCCGCCGCGGCGCAAGGAACTGCTCGAGGTGCTCGCGAATCAGCATCGCGAGCTCCTGCGCGGCGGCTGACCGCGCGCCCCGCGGCGCGGCGGGCTCTTCGCGTTCCTCCGCGGCATGCTCCGGCGTTCGCACCGGTCAACGGCGCCACTGCTCGCACGTTAAGGCAGCGGCGCGGCCGGATGCGCACGCAGCAACGACGTGACATCCCGGCGCACGCGGTCGTCTGCAGGCACTGCGGGCTTTGTCGTAGCGGCGGCCCGTGCGGCCGCGCAGGCGGTGCCGGCCGTCCTGCGCCCGGGGCGAACCGTTCCGGCGCCACACGCTCCAAGTTGAAGCGCGCGCAATGCGCCACCATCTCGCTGCCGATCGCGTCCGAGTCCTCACTCCATCGACTTCAAGGCCACTTCCGCATGCACGCTGCTTCCTCGCCGCTCGATGAGACCATCACCCTGCAGCAGGCGAAGAAGCTCATCCAGTGCATGGCGCACGAGCAGAGCTTCCTGCTGCTCGCGCCGCCGGGCGTCGGGAAGTCGGACATGGTCTACCAGGCCGCGCGCGAGGTGAACCTGCCCTGCCGCTCGCTGCTCGGCACGCAGATCGCGCCCGAGGACGTCTCCGGCATCCCGCGCATCGTCGGCGAGCGCAGCGTGTTCTGCCCGCCGCGCCTGCTGCTCCCCGAACGGCCGGAGCCTTTCTGCCTGTTCCTCGACGAGCTGCCCGCCTGCGCGCCCGACGTCCAGAAGTCGTTCTACTCGCTGCTGCTCGAGCGCCGTCTCGGCGAGCACAGCCTGCCGGCGGGCACCTGGGTCGTCGCCGCCGGCAACCGCATGCAGGACCGCGCCCTCGTTCGCTCCATGAGCTCCGCACTGGTCAACCGCGTCACGATCCTGCACCTGCGGGTCGACGTCGACGAGTGGCAGACGTGGGCGGTGAAGAACGGCGTGCGTGCCGACGTGCGCTCGTTCATCCACTACATGCCCGACGCCCTCGCGCGGCCGGTGCCCGCGGATCCGGGTCCCTTCTCGACGCCGCGCGCCTGGGCGGCGCTGTCGCGCGCGCTCGACATGACCGAGGCGGCGGGCATCCTCACCCGCGAGACGCGCCGTGCGCTCGCCTTCGGCCGGCTGTCGCCCGAGGACGCGGCGGTGTTCTGCGCGCTTGCGGAGGAAGCGATCGCGCCGATGCGGCCGCTCGAGGCCTACATCGAGGATCCGAAGCTGCTGCCGCAGGGCGACGCCGCGCGCTGGTTCATCCTCGACTGCATCCGGCGGATGGTGCGCGACGACCGGCTCACCGGCCTCAAGCCGCGCACGGTCAACCGCTTCCTGAAGAGCCTGCCGCCGGAGCACCAGCTCACGCTGGTCACCGACCTCGTCGAGAAGTGGGGCGCGCTCGGTGCCGAGGCGGCGATGTTCGACCTGCTCAAGAAGGTCACGCAGCTGTGAGCGCGGCCGCAAGCGCGGAGCGCATCGCGCAGGAGCGCATCGAGCGCGGCCTGCGCATGGTGACCGTGCCGTTCCCGCATCTCGCCGGGCTCGCGGCTGCGGCGCGCGTGACGCTCGACGACCGTGTGCCGACGATGGGCGTGTTCGCTTCGGGGCGGCTGGTCGCCAATCCCGCGTTCGTCGCGCGGCTCAAGGAGAACGAGCTCCTGTTCGTGCTCGCGCACGAGATGCTGCACCTCGCGCTGCGCACCCACGACCGGGCGCGCGGCGCCGACCGGCTCGAGTTCAACTACGCGCACGACTACATCATCAACGACATGCTGCGTGTCGCGCTCGGTTTCCGGAGCATCCCCGCAGGCGGCCTCGACATGCCCGGCGCGCGCGACCGCTCCGCCGAGGAGATCGTGCTCGAGATGCGGCGCAACGGCGCCGAAGTCGCCTCACGATCCCAGGTGTGGGAAGGCCGGCCGATGAGCGCGGGACAGCGCTTCCCGGGCCCCGCGGGGAAGGGCGGGCGCGGCCGGGCGCAGCCGCCGAACGATGCAGCGCCTGTAGACGGCGGCGACGTCCTTGCGGACGAGCTCGAGCGCGAGCTGTACCCGGACGAGGCGGACGAGCAGGCGGAGAAAGCCGAGAGGACGAAGGAGCTCGCCGCCAAGGCGCTCGCGCTCGCGCAGGCGATGGGCGCGATGCAGGGTCGTGGCGTCGCGGGCGGCGGCACGACCCAGGTCGTGGATGCGCTGCGCGGCATCTACCGCACGCCGTGGGAGTCGGCACTGCAACGGTGGCTCGAATCGGTCGCGCCGGGCGAGCGCACCTTCTGCCGGCCGTCGCGGCGCAGTGTCGAGCGCGACGACATCGTGCTGCCGGGCCGGCGTCGCGAAGGCTGGCTGCTGAACGTGGTGCTCGACACGAGCGCGTCGATGGCGGCGGAGATCCCGCGCGCGCTCGGTGCGCTCGCCGACTTCTGCGACGCGATCGGCGTCGATCAGGTGCGCATCGTCCAGTGCGATACGACCGTGAGCGCCGACGACTTCGTCGCACCGGAGGCGCTCGCGCAATACCAGGTGACCGGCTACGGCGGCAGCGACCTGTCCCCCGCGCTCCTGCGTCTCGCCGAGGATCCCCAGACGCGCGCCGTGGTCGCGATCACCGATGGCGACGTCGTGCTTCCGGCGGAGGCGATGCCCTACTCGCTGCTGTGGCTGCTGCCCGCGAACGGCTCGCCTGCGTTCCGTCCGCCCTACGGGCGCGTGCTGCAGATGCAGCGCGCCTGACGCCCGGCGCCATCGAGGACATCGTTATGAAGGCCATCCAGGAGCTCGTCGCCTACTTCGACCGCCGCGGGCGCCTCTCGCCCGCACAGATTCGCGAGCTCGCGGAGCAGGGCTTCCTCGCCTCGGACGCGCCGGCGAACATGCTCGATCTCTGCGAGCCCGTCGGCTCGACCTACTACTTCCGCGTCACCGGAGCCGACCAGGGGCCGGTCTGGGGAACCGACGTTTACACCGGCGACTCGGCGCTCGCGATCGCCGCGGTGCACGCCGGACTCGTCAAGCCCGGCGAGACCGTGATCGTGAAGGTGGTGTCGGTCGAACCGCCGGCGACATTCACCGGCTCGCAGCGCCACGGGGTCGCCAGCCACGACTTCGGTCGCTACGGCTCCGCCTACAGGTTGACCGCCATCTGATCCGGCGCGCGGTTGCACCCGCGAGGCCTTGCTTCGCGGCTTCGGCCCGGCGCGAGAGAAGACCGCAGCGGTCAGCGGGTAGCGCGACATCGGTCGGTTTTACGTCCCTCCGATGCCGGACGGGACCGCGGTGGGGCGGTTGCCCCTCCGGCCGGTCGCACACCCCGCGACCCGCGTGGGCGGTGTAGCATGCGCCGCAACGCGAACATACGGGAGGACCGCCATGGACCTGTCCGAGGCGAAGAACGTCTTCGGCGAGCCGCTCGCCGACTGCAGTCACGCACCCCTCACCGGGTTCTTTCGCGATGGTTGCTGCCGCACCGATCCGACCGACCACGGCGCACACGTCGTGTGCGCGCGCGTGACATCCCACTTCCTGGAGTTCTCGCGCGCCCGCGGCAACGACCTCACGACGCCGGTTCCGGAAGCAAGCTTCCCCGGGCTGCAGCCGGGGGATCGCTGGTGCCTGTGCGCGGCACGGTGGCGCGAGGCGCTCGAGGCCGGCGCAGCGCCGCCGGTGGTGCTGAGCGCGACGCATGCCCGAGCCCTCGAGATCGTGTCGCTCGACGACCTGAAGCGACATGCGCTCGACCTGATGTAGGGGATCGGCATGAGCTCGCTCAAGGCGACTCCCTGGCGTCTCGCCACCGTCAACATGTTCATGCCGCTCCTGCCGTTGATCGTGGTGCAGGGGCGACAGGTGCGTCGCGCGATGCCGAAGCTCGCCGATGCGCATGGGCCGACGTCCGGCACCTACGGCCGGCCGCCGGCGCGACTGCGCATCGTCGTGGTGGGCGAGTCCACGGTCTCGGGCATCGGCGCCCGCACGCACACGCACAGCCTGCCCGGCCGGCTCGCCGCGGCTCTGGGCGGCGCACTGCAAGTGAGCGTGAGCTGGAAGGCGGTGGGTCAGAGCGGCGCGAACGCCTGTGCCGCGGCGCGGCTCGTCGACGAGAGCCTCGTGCGCGGGGCGCAGGGCGCGCGCGGCGAACGCTTCGATTGCGCCTTCCTCGCGCTCGGTGTGAACGACGTCATCGAGCGCACGCCGCTCGCGCGCTGGAAAGGCGACGTCGCCGCCCTTGCCGATCTGCTGATCGCGCGCCACGACGTGCGCACGGTCGTGCTGCTCGGCGTGCCGCCGATGCACCGCTTCCCCGCCTTGCCGCAGCCGTTGCGTGCCTTCCTCGGTGCGCGGGCACAGGAGCTCGACGCAGAGCTCTCGGCCCTTGCCGCAGAGCGTGCCGAGCTGCTCCACGTGCCCACGCCGGTCGAGGGTCCGCTGCAATACTTCTGCGCCGACCTGTTTCACCCCTCGGAAGCCGGATACGCCGCGTGGGCGAGCCACACTGCTGCGGTGGCCGGCGGCATGATCGCCGAGCGTGCAGGCCTTCGCGAGAGTCTCGTGGCGTCCGCTAGCGCGGCGAAGCGCAAGCCGAGCGGCGTGAAGCCGGGCATCGCGTCGGTCGCCCACGCCGATGCCCGGGACGCGAAGCCGGCCGATGACGGGGGACCGCGCGGCATCGCCCGGGCCTCCCATGCGCCCAAGCGTCGGCACGGCGTGCGCCGCGTGCGGCGCACGCTCGGCCGCCGCATCGTGCGCTACGTGCCGCCCTGGCTCGCTCGCGTCATGCAGTGACCGCGTCCTCGGGCTCCTCCGGGAGCGTCGGCATCGACGCGCTCGTCGATCGCTACGAAACGCTGCTCCTGGATGCCTATGGCACGCTGGTCGACACGACCGGCGCGCTGCCCGGTGCGGCCGCGCTGGTGGCGCGGATGGAGCGCATCGGTAAGCCCTACCTGGTCCTCACCAACGACGCGTCGAAGCTGCCCGAAACCGCCGCTGCCAGGTATCGCGAGTTCGGCTTGCCGCTGCCCGCAGAGCGTATCCTCAGCTCCGGGTTGCTCCTCGATGCGCATTTCTCCGCCCACGGCCTCGTAGGCGCGCGCTGCGCGGTGCTCGGGCCGCCGGACGCGGAGCGCCACGTGCAACGGGCGGGCGGCGAAGTGGTCCCGATCACGGCGAGCTTCGACGTGCTCGTGCTCGCCGACGAGAAGGGCTTCGATTTCCTGCCGGTCATGGATGCGGCGCTCTCGTCGCTCTGCGCGGCGATCGATGCCGGCCGGCCCCTGCACCTCGTGGCGCCGAATCCCGACCTGCTCTACCCCGCATCGGCGGGCCGCTTCGGTTTCGCCGCGGGCGCCATGGCGCTCATGATCGAGGCCGCACTCGCGGCGCGCTATCCGCACCGGCCGCTGCCGTCCTTCGTGCGACTCGGCAAGCCGCACGCTGCGATGTTCGACGCCGCCGTGGCGCGACTGGGCACGCGCAGCGCGGTCATGATCGGCGATCAGCTCGAAACCGACATCCGCGGTGCCGCCGACTACGGGCTAGACACCGCGCTCGTGTGCGGCGGGGTCAGCCTCCCGGGCGAGGACGGCGTGGGCGAGGCGACCGGCAGCGCGACGCGCGGCCGGCGCACGGTCCGGCCGACGTACCTGCTGCGTTCGCTGCTCTGACGTCGCTGCGCCTGGCTGCGGACCGCTCGGCCCTGCAGCACGCGGCAAAGTGTCGTCGCCTGCCGTACGACTTCCGGCATAGACCGTGCGGCCGAAGCGCAAGCGAGCCCCGGCGCGTACCCTGCGCCGCAGGCCTTGCGCACGCGGCGCGGGCGCGCCGTGGTCGGGGCGGAGGTTGTCGCAGAGCTTCATCGAGTTGCATCTGAGCGCACCCTCGCCGGTGCGGGTCGGGGAGGCCGTGGACATCGAGGTCGCGCTGCGCAATGCCAGCGCGCGCCCCGTATGGATCGTCGGCGCGGTTGCCGCCGCTGCGTTTGCGCGACTTCCGCCTTCTCGCGTCCGGTGAGTCGGTCGATCCGACGCAAGGCGGCGTCGAGCACGGCTGGACGCGCTTGCAGACGTTTCTGAGCTTTCGCCCGCGCCGGCCCGGACGTTACGTCTTCGTGCTGACGCTTTCCATGCAGTCCGACTCCCCCGAGCAGTGGCTGACAGAGGTGGACCTCGCGGACGATCGCGACGAGCTGCTGGCGCGCATCGGCCACGTGCCGCGCCTGGTGGCGGAGTCGAACCGGCTCGAAGTGAAGGTCGCGTAGTCGCCGGAAGACGCGCTCGCAAGCGCTTCGCGCGCCGCTGCGCCGTCTTCACTTCGCCGCGAGTAGCCTCACCAGCCGCGCGAGATGCGGATCGACGATGCCCTCGCTTGCCAGCCCCTCGTGCGTGCGCAGGAGATAGTCGACCCCCGTGCCGAGGCGGCCCCTGGCGCGCGCAAGGGTCTTGACGATCTGCGCGTCCGTGCGCCGGCCGGCATAGCCGGAGCCGGCGCGGTCGACGACGAACGCGAGCGCGTGCACGCGCTCGCCGTCGGCGCGCCGCGCCTGCAGCCAGCGCGGCTGGTAGGAGCCGAGCAGCATCTCCCGCCGCCAGAGCAACCGCAGCTCGATCTCCGCCTCGCGCGCCGGGATGCGGTAGGCGACCCCAGTGCAGCGCCCGCCGCGGTCGAGCGCGAGGACGAGCCCCGGTCGTTCCGGCGTGCCGCGGTTGATGCGCGAGAGCAGGCAGAAGCGCCGGTGGTAGCCGTGGACGGTGGCGACGGTGCGGGCGGTGTACGAGAGCACCGGGTTCCAGACCAGCGAGCCGTAGGCGAAGAGCCACAGGTCGCCCGCCGCATGCCGCGAGGCGAGCACGCGCTGCAGCGACTGCTCGAGCTCCGCGTCCGAGAGCAGCAGCGGCGCGAGCGACGACTCCTCGAGGCCCTGGCGCAGCAGGTTGTTCTCGAGACCGAACCGCGTCAGCGTGCCGAGGTCGACGGAGCGGCTCCGCGGCGGGCTCGCGCTCACCTCGCGCCGCTCACTCGTCGGGCTGCAGCAGCAGGAAGGTGGCGCTTGCGCGCGCGATGCGCTCCTCGCCCTCGCGCGCGACGCGCCACACCATGCCGCTCGCGAACGCCACGCGACGTCCGGCGCGCACGATGTCGACGCGCGTCTCGATCCAGTCGCCGCGCGTCGCGTTGCCGGCGAAGTCGACGGCGAGGCTCAGCGTCACGAGCTTGACCGGCGCGTCGGCCGAGCGCGCCACGGTGTAGCCCATCGCGAAGTCGGCGAGGGTCGAGATCATCCCGCCGTGGACGATGCGGCGGCGGTTCAGGTGCTTTTCGGCGACACGCAAGCCGATCGCCCAGTCTCCGTCCTCGTGCTTCTCGAAGAGCGGACCGACGAGGTCGTTGAACGGGCTGGTGCTGCCGATGCGGTCAAAGCCCGGCAACGGTGCGGAATCGTCCATGGGCGTGCTTTGCGTATCGCCCGATTCTAGTCGTCGCCATCGACCGTCGTGGCGCCCCCATCGGAGGCGCGACGGGCCTTTGCGCGGCGCCACGCGGCGGCTTCGGGACAGCGCGGGTCGCTTGCGCTCCGGTCCCCCGCGCACGGCAGGGCCCCGCGTTTCCCTGTCGCGCCGCACCACGCGTGGCGCGCCTACGCGAGCGTCTCGATGCGGACGGCGACCACGCGCACCTCGGGTCCGGTGCCGGCCAGCGCGATCTCTTCCGGCACGGCCTCGTCGACGATCACGGCATCGCCCGCAGCAAGGCGCGCTTCGCCCCACTGGCCCCAGGCGGTGACGCTGCCTGCTGCAACGATTGCGACGAGCGCCGCGCCGCCCGGCTTGGACACCGCCCGCGGCGCGGCCGGAACGAGCACGTCGACGCGCGCCGCGGCACAGGCGCGGCGGGTGAAGACGTTCAGCACTTCCGCAGGCCCGCCGTGGAGGCGACACGCGACATCCCAGTCGCCGCGAAACGCGAACGGCGTCAGCGGTGTGCTCACGGTGTGGTCGAAGCTCACGCCGTCCGTGTCGCTGCGGACATCGAGCTCGAGCGCGCCCCCCGAGAGCAGGACGATCTGCCGGTCGAATCCGGGGTAGTGCGAGAACGGGCCGTCGTCCACGATCCGCGCGCGTGCGACCTGCCACTCGCAGTCGTCGTGCGTCGTGCCCATCGGCCAGATCGCGAGTCGCTCGGCGACGCCGCGGCCGTTCTTCCAGGGCGTGGTCTGGCAGTCGTCCCGGCGCAGGATGCGCATGCCCGTCTTCGCTCCTCGTCAGGTGGCTTGGGCAGTCGTGGCGAGAGTCGGCACCTCGCCCGTCGTTACCGCGAGGCGAGAGGAACCTGGCGCGTTGCGCAGAAGCAGGCAGGCATCGGGTGCCCTCTTGGCGAGGGCCGCATCCGCAGCGTTCACGCCGCTCGCTGCGCCGCCGGCGGCGAGCGGAACGCCTCGAGCAGCTTCGCCTCCTTCGCCTTCGCGGCTTCGAGATGGCGGAGCTTCACGTGGCCGAAGCCGCGGATCTCGTCGGGGATCGAGGCGATCGCGACCGCGGTCGCGTGGTTTTCGCGGTTCAGCCCGGCGAGGAGCTCCTTCATGGTGCGCTCGTAGTCGGCGATCAGCCGACGTTCCATGCGCCGCTCCTCGGTGTGGCCGAACGGATCGAGCGCCGAACCGCGCAGGAACCTGAAGCGTGCGAGCACGCGCATCGCGCCGAGCATCCATGGCCCGTATGCGCGCTTGCGCGGTACGCCGGTGACCGGGTCGCGCTTCGCGAGCAGCGGCGGCGCGAGGTGGAACTCGAGCTTGTAGTCCCCTTCGAAGGCGGCGCGCAGGCGCGCCTCGAAAGCGGGGTCCGCGTAGAGCCGCGCGACCTCGTACTCGTCCTTGTAGGCGAGGAGCTTCGCGTAGTGGCGCGCCGCCGCCTCCGTGAGCTTCGTCGACTCCGGCACGATGCGCGACTCGACCTCGCGCACGGACTCGACCCAGCGGCGATAGCGCTCGGCATAGGCGGCGTTCTGGTAGCCGGTCAGGTGCTCGATGCGCCTGGCGACGATGTCGTCCAAGGACTTCGAGAACGACGGCGTGAGCTTCACGACCTCGGCCGGGGTCGACAGCCGTTCCATGGCGGCGAGGTCGTGCGCGGCGCTCCGGCCCCACTGGAACGCCTGCCGGTTCAGTTCCACCGAGACGCCGTTCAACTCGATCGCACGCACGATCGAGCCTTCGGCGAGCGGCAGCCAGCGCTTCTGCCAGGCGTAGCCGAGCACGAACATGTTGGTGGCGATGGCGTCGCCGAGCAGGTTCGTTGCCACCCGGCCTGCGGGCACGTACGCGATCGCGGCAGCGCCGCCGCACGCCTGCGCGACCTGCGCTTCGAGGCTCGCCTCCGGCGGGGTCCAGTCCGGGTTCTTCACGAACTCCGCGGTCGGCGCGACGGATGAGTTGAGCACGACACGGGTGCGATCCGGCGCCATTCTCGCGAGCGCTTCGGCGCCGGCGGTGACGATGAGATCGCAGCCGAGCACGAGATCCGCGTCGCCGGTGCCGAGGCGCACCGAGTGCAGCTCCTCCGGGTGCGGGGCGATCTTGACGTGCGACATCACCGGCCCGCCCTTCTGCGCCAGGCCGCTCATATCCAGCACCGAGACCCCCTTGCCCTCGAGGTGCGCGGCCATCGCGAGGATCTGGCCGATGGTGACGACTCCCGTGCCGCCGATGCCGGTGACGAGGATGCCGAAGGGCGCATCCAGCACGGGCGCCTCGACCGAGGGCACGGCGGGCATGTCGGGCGCGACCGACTTCGTCGCCGCCTTCCCCTTGCGCAGGCCGCCGCCGTGGACGGTCACGAAGCTCGGGCAGAAGCCGTTGACGCAGGAGTAGTCCTTGTTGCAGGTCGACTGGTTGATGCGTCGTTTGCGGCCGAGCTCGGTCTCCAGCGGCTCTACCGAGAGGCAGTTCGACTGCACGCTGCAGTCGCCGCAGCCTTCGCACACCGCCTCGTTGATGAAGACGCGCTTCGCGGGATCCGGATACTCACCGCGCTTGCGCCGGCGGCGCTTCTCGCTCGCGCAGGTCTGGTCGTAGATGATCGCCGAGACGCGGGGCTTCTCGCGCAGCTCGCGCTGCACGGCGTCGAGCTCGTCGCGATGACGGATCGTCACGCCCGCGGCCCAGGGGTACACGGTGCCGTACTTCGCCGGCTCGTCAGTGACGACGACGATCGGGTGCACGCCTTCGGCGGCGATCTGCCGCGAGATCATCCCCGGGTCGAGCGGCCCGTCGACGTGCTGGCCGCCGGTCATCGCCACCGCGTCGTTGTAGAG
>Ga0114939_10000632_pt1 | contig 29404 bp, 26 predicted proteins | sample AshMeaCrysSpring_FD_87196 | JGI IMG/M metagenome (GOLD analysis project Ga0114939, IMG submission 87196) | Groundwater microbial communities from Big Spring, Nevada to study Microbial Dark Matter (Phase II) - Ash Meadows Crystal Spring | ecosystem: Environmental > Aquatic > Deep subsurface >...
AGCAGGTCGAGCAGCTCGGCGTAGCTGACGCTCTGCAGCGGCAGGCCGGCGTAGACGGTGCTGGCCAGGAACGTCGGGCTCACGGCGAACGACGACAGGTCGGCGCCGCGCACCCAGGCGGCACCGCGCACCCAGGCCGCACCGCGCACCCACGCCGCGCCGCGGACATAGGCGGCGTCGTTGATGTCGCCGGCGCCACGGACGTAGGCCGCGCCGCGGACCCAGGCCGCGCCCCGAACGTAAGCGGCACCACGGACGTAGGCAGCACCACGGACGTAGGCCGCGCCGCGGACGTAGGCGGCACCGCGCACCCAGGCGGCGCCCAGCACCTTGCTGTAGAGATCCCCGTCGACGATGTCGATGGGGATGTCCTCGATGCGCACCCCGCGGGCACCAGACACGCTGGCCGTGGTGTTGACCGCAAGGCCATCGGGTGGCGCAGCGTTGGTGATCACGCACTCGGTCTTACGGTCGGCGCTGATTGAGATCGTGGCACCGGTCGTCGGCTGTGCCGAGTAGCCGGTGCACGTGATCTCGGCTCCCCTCCAGCCTGTCGGCTGGCTGGTCTCAAGGAGCACGTACTCCCCGCTCGGGAGGTTCGGAAGGCTCGTCGACTGGTCGGTGTTCAGGACTCCGCTGGCGACTTCCGTGTCGCCCTGTCGCAGGGACCAGCCGAAGGGTCCGCTGCTGGCGCTTGTCGGATCCCCACGCTTCGTGATCGTCAAGCCGCCGCAGTCGCTGATCGGGACCTGCGGCAGGGCGACGTAGTCGAGCAGGTTCGACGACAGGGAGTTCCCGTTCGCCGTGAACACGAACGCGGTCTGCACGGCGTCGCAGCTCACGCCGTCGGGCAGGACGTCCGCACCAACGAGGTCGATTGCCGACTCACCGAACGAGAAGTCGGTGGCCGCCCTCGCGTCCCAGGCCGTCTCCGGCACCGTTCCAGTGATTTCCCAGCCGACGCCGGGCACGAACTTCCGGATGAACACGCCGGAGCCGTCGCCACCGCTGTTGTAATCGAACTGGATGATGGTGTCGTCGGCACTGCCGACGCTCGCGCCCTTGAGCGCGACGAAGACCGAGAACTCGCCCGTCTCAGGTGCGCGTTCCCAGGCGTTGTAGAGGATGGGCCGCGTCTGGCCGTCGACGGTGACAGGCTCCCACGCCTGGTACGCACCGCAGAGGTCTCCCTTCGCAGGCTTGATGGCGCTCGACAGCGACATGGTTGCCGGACTGTCGATGTCGAGATTGGCCAGCTTGGCCCCGTCGAAGCCGATCTCCGGCGCCGTGGTTGCTGGCTTGGTGGGGCAGGCCTCGTAGAGGGCACCGACTGTCGGTTGGGTCGTGGACGGGAACAGATCTCGCAGCGTCCTCGACGGCGAGGCCCAGTCGCTCTGCTCGAGCGGGTTCGCGGTGCCAGGGAGTGTGCTCCCGTTGATGGCGAAGGTGGTGAGCGGCTCAGTGGGAGTGCCGAGCGCGGCGAAGGAGGGGGCCGTGGGCGACGCGACGGCGAGGAGGCCCCCGGTGAGCGCGGCGGCCACCAGGCCGGTGACGAACTGCTTCGGTCGGCGGAACTGCGTCATCACTGGTGCCCCTCGCTCTGCGGATCGCGGCCCGACCCTGGTGCGGACGCGCCGGCAGCACTGTCGTCTGCCCTACGCTGCCCGCGTGTCGAATGCCACATGGTGGCGGACGCGGGGAGGTCGGCACTGTGCAGCTCGACACCGTGAACGCACATGGATCAACGCCCCCACTTTCCGCCACCCGGAGTGACCAGGCTTGCAGAAAAAACCTCGCTGCGTCAAGGCGTGGTGCGGGTCTAGCAGGTAATACATGATGGACTCCGCACTCTTGGTGCCCTACCTGCCGCGAAGAGTGGTTGAATCGCCCGCACGTCGGGGCTGGGCCGAGACCGGGACCCTGGTGTTCGCCGACATCTCCGGCTTCACCAAGCTGTCCGAGAAGCTGGCCGGCCTCGGCAAGGCCGGTGCGGAGGAGCTCGTGCGCATCATCAACCGCACGTTCGAGTCGCTCCTCGGGGTTGCGGGTGCCGAAGGAGGCGACCTCCTGAAGTTCGGCGGTGACGCCCTGCTCCTGCTGTTCACCGGCGACGATCACGCCGTCCGCGCCTGCCGCGCCGCGGCCGGCATGCGAGCTGCGCTCAAGGCGCAGGGCCCCGTGAGGACGGGCAAGGGCCAGGTCGTGCTGCGGATCTCGATGGGAGCCCACAGCGGCACGTTCCAGCTGCTGCTGGCCGGGGTCGGCCAGCGTGAGCTGCTCGTCGTCGGCGAGGACGCCAGCACGGTGACCGCCATGGAGACCGAGGCCGAGGCCGGCGAGATCCTCGTGAGCCCGGCCACGGCGGCGCTGCTCCCCGAGGTGTGCCGTGGCGAGCCCAAGGGACCGGGCATCCTGCTGCGGCGCAGCCCGCCCGGTGACCCGCCCGGCAGTCCGCCTCCCGTCGTACCCGGCGGCGACCTCTCCGACCTGGTCCCGGCGGCCGTGCGCCGCCGGGCCGAGCACGGCGTGCACGACAGCGAGCACCGCCACATGGCCGTGGCGTTTGTGCACATGGGCGGCGTCGACGCCTTCTTGCGCGACGCCGGGCTCGACGCGCTCGGTCTGCGCTTCGACGCCCTTGTCAGCGCAGCGGCACGCGCTGCTGAGTCGACCGGCACCTGTCTGATCGCCACCGACATCGCGGGCGACGGCGCCAAGCTCATCCTCACCGCTGGCGCGCCCGAGGGCGTCGAGGATGCCGAGGGCCGCCTCCTCGAGGCGACCCGCACCATCATGGACACCGGCTTCGACCTCCCGGTGCGCATCGGGCTCAACTCCGGCCACGGGTTCGCCTGCGAGGTGGGCGCGCCATGGCGGGTCACGTCTACCGTGATGGGTGACGTCGTGAACCTCGCTGCCCGTCTCATGGGCAAAGCCCGCCCGGGTGAGATCGTCGCCAGCAAGGCCCTCGTCGAGCGCTCGGAGGTGATCTTCGAAAAGGAGGCCCTCGACCCCTTCATGGTCAAGGGCAAGAGCGAGCCCCAGCACGCGTTCCTCATCCGGCGTCGTCTCGGTCGCGGCCGCGTCGCCGCGTTCGACACCGAGTTCCTCGGACGCGAGGCGGAGCTGGGCCTGCTGCGCGACGCGCTCGCCAAGGCCCGCCAGGGGGCGGGCGTGAGCGTCGAGCTCGTCGGTGCTCCCGGGGTGGGCAAGACGCGCCTCATCGACGAGCTGGTGGCCTCGGGGGACGTGCGCACCATCCGTGTGGTGGGCGAGCAGTTCCAGGCCGACCGTGGCTACTTCGCGGCTCGCCTGCTCCTGCGGGCGGCGTTGCGCATCGACCAGAACGCCGACGCAGCCACGGCCGGTGCGCTCCTCATCCGTCGCGTCACCGATCTCGCTCCGGAGCGGCTGCCCTACCTGCCGCTGCTGGCCGTCGCCGTCGATGCCGACGTGCCGAGCGCGCCCGAGGCCGACGCCACCGACCCGGTCTACCGCGCCGGCGTCATCCAGGACTTCGCCGACCGCCTGTTGCAGCTCACGCTCACCGAGCCCACCGTGCTCGTTCTCGAAGACTCGATGTGGTTCGACGAGGCTTCGTCCGGGCTCATCGGGCGGGCGCTGACGTCGGTGCGCAGCCGGCCGTGGCTCGTGATCCTGTCCCACCGGGGCCAGGGGCAGGGCCTCCACGCCGAGGCCTCGAGCACGACCAGGCTCGAGCTCGCCCCGCTCCCGGACGACGTCGTGGGCGAGATCGCCATCTCGGCCACCGAGGACCTCCCGTTGAGCGAGCACGAACTCGAGGTGCTGCGGGAACGGGCGGCCGGCAACCCGCTGTTCCTCCTCGAGCTGCTCGGTGCTCGCCGCGACGGTGGCTCGCTCGACGACCTGCCGACGAGCCTCGAGGACATCATTGCGTCGCGCATCGACCGTATGACCCCACGAGACGCGCGGGTGCTGCGCTATGCCGCTGTGCTGGGCGACCGCTTCACGCCGGAGCTGTTCGACTCCGCCCTGGCCGACCTGGTCGAGCAGAGCTCCACCACCGCGTTCGACGATCTCGAGGAGTTCATCGTCCGCGACGGCCCGATGTTCCGCTTCACCCACGGCATGGTCCGTCACGTCGGCTACGAGGGCCTGCCCTACGCCCGTCGACGTGAGCTCCACGCCCGGGTGGCCGAGGCGCTGGCCCGGCGACCGGGTCGGCCCGACGACACCCGCCTCGGGCTGCTGTCGCTGCACTTCGACCGAGCCCATCTCCACGAGCTGGCCTGGAAGTGGTCGCGACGCGCCGGCGAGCGGGCCCGCGGGAAGTTCGCCAATGCCGAGGCGGCGGCGTTCTTCGAGCGGGCCGTGCACAACGGTCGCCTCGCCGAGGGCGTGGAGCGACACGACGTGGCCGAGGTGGCCGAGGCGCTCGGCGACGCTGCCGAGGTCGCCGGCCACCTGGAGCAGGCGGCCCACGGCTTCCGCCTGGCCCGTGCCCTGCGGGTACCCGACGATCCCGTCATGCCAGAGCTGTTGCGCAAGGAGGCTCAGCTTCGCGAGCGCATGGGCCGCTACCCGAGCAGCCTCCAGTGGTATCGGCGAGGCATGGCGGCGGCCCAGCGCTTGCCCGAGCCGGCAGCCTCCGAGCGCCTGGGCGCCATGGCGGCCGGGCGGGCGGCCGTGCACATGCGCCAGAACAAGTACAAGCAGTGCGCCCAGTGGTGCCGCAAGGCCATCGCCCTGGCCGAGCGGACGGGCGACAAGCACACGCTCGCGCAGGCCTACTCCCTGCTCGAGTCGGCGCTCACGGATCTCGGCGACCCGGGGGCGGTCGAGCTGCGCGGGATCGCGGTGCGGCTGTTCGAAGAGGTCGGCGACCTCGTCGGTCTCGGCAACGCCTACGTGAACCTGGCCATCGACGAGGCGATCGAGGGTCGCTGGGACCAGGCCGCCGTCTACTTCGAGCGCAGCCGTGACGCCCGCGTGCGGGCCGGCCATGTGGTGGGGGTGGCCAGCGTCTCGCACAACCTCGGCGAGATGCGCAGCGACCAGGGTCGCCTCGAGGAGGCTGAGCAGCTGCAACGGACGGCCCGCCGCATCTGGCGGGCGTCGGGCTATCTCATGGGCGTCGGTGCCGTCACGAGCGGCCTCGGCCGCACCCTGGCTCGGCTCGGGCGAACCGACGACGGCCTCGATCTGCTGCGAACGGCCGCGGCCGATCTCGACGGCCTCGGCATCCCCGACTGGGCCGAGGAGGCACGGCTGCGGTTGGTGGAGGCGCTGGTGTTCGGGGGCCGGTGGGACGACGCGGCCTCCGAGCTCGACGCTCTCCGGGCGACCGTGAGCAAGGGCATGCAGCCGATGCTCCTTCGTCTCGACGGGGTGGTCCGGGCGGCGGTCGAAGGGCCCTCGGCGGCCGAGCCGCTGCTGCGTGAGGGCGTGCAGGAGGCGTCGGAGGCCAGGGCGGTCTACGAGGAACTCCTCACGCTCGCCGAGCTGGCCCGTCTGCCGTCCGTACCGGCGGTCGTCCGGACCGCCGCGGCCGACACGGCCGTCCGCCACGCGAGCGACCTCGGTGTCGACCTGCCCCGCGTGATCCCGAAGGTGCCCTGGGCCTAGCGGCGGTCGGCGGCCAGCGCCTTGGCCCGCGGCAGCAGGCGCTTGTCGCCGAGCGTTTCGCAGACGTGCGCGAACGCTTCGTGCGGGCCTTGCCAGTGCCACTCGTCGACGGTGCCGACCGGTACGTCGCGCTCGAGTGTGGCCAGGCGGCGGAAGAGCAGCGCCGTCGGCAGGTGGTCGTGCAGCGTCTTCGACAGCGTGGCGGCGCTCTTCAGCCCCGGCACGTCCCACTGGCCGGCGGCGGGCGGGATGTCCTCGAGATGGCCGTAGCGGGCCAGCACCAGCGCGGTGCTCTTGGCCCCCCAGCCGGCGAGGCCGGGAAAGCCGTCGGCCGAGTCGCCGACGAGCGCCAGGTAGTCGGGGATCGACTCGGGCGGCACGCCGAACTTGGCCTGCACGCCTTCGGCGTCGAGCACCACGCCCTTGCGCCGGTCCAGCTGCACCACGTGGGTGCCCACGACGCACTGGCCGAGGTCCTTGTCGGGGGTGCAGATGAGCACCCGCTCCACCCGCTCGTCGGCCGCCGCGACGGCGGCAGCCGAGGCGAGGGCGTCGTCGGCCTCCCACTCCACCATCGGCCACACGGCCACACCCATCGCCGCCAGCGCGCCCTCCAGCACCGGGATCTGGTGGAGGAGGTCGGGGTCCATCCCCTCGCTCGTCTTGTAGCCCGGCCACAGGTCGTTGCGGAAGCTCTCGATCACGTGGTCGCTGGCCACGCCCACGTGGGTGGCCCCGTCGGCGATCATCCCGAGGATGCTCGACAGCACGCCGCGGGTGGCCCCGTAGGGCCCCGGCTCGGGCCGCCCGTAGTGGTGCCGGAACAGCTCGTACGTGCCGTCGACCAGATGGACCTGCATCAGTCGTTCCCCCTTGCCCGTCGGACGATCCGTACCGCTTCGAGGAACGCCGGGATGTCGTCCTGAGCCGTCGCCAGAAGGATGCCGGTGCTTAGCTGCCAATAGGCGTGGACGATGCGATTTCGTAGGTCACTCGGCGCTCGCCAGGGCACCTCCGGGTGAGCCGCCTTGACGTCCTCACCGAGCTGTGTGCACGCCTCGCCAAGCACCGTGAAGCTCCACAGCAGAGCCTCTCGCCGAATCCGGTCGTCGTCGATCTCACCCACCGAGGCGCCGGCAGTCAGCTCGACGATGCGCTCGGCGGCTTCGATGATCTCCTCGAGGAAGAGCGTGTCACGCCGCATACAGCACTCTGGCTTCGGCGAGCACGGCGTCGCGAAGGAGGCGGTGGATCGAGTCCTTTGACAGGAGGTCGATGTTGCGGCCGAACAGCTCGGTCAGCTCGCGCTCGAGGTCGAACAGAGCGAACCCCAGCCGAGCACCAGGCGCCAGCGTGAAGAGCAGGTCGACATCGCTGTCGGGGTGTGCGTCACCTCGTGCCACCGAACCGAACACCGAGAGCTCGGAGACGCCGAACCGCTGGCACACCGCTGCCAGCCGGGCGCGGTCGACGGGGCGACCGGCGAGCACGAGCGTCGACGCGGTGGCCATGGCTCCATTGTGGCGCTCCGGCGCCCGGCGCGAGCACGGGTTCGGCGGGGGCGGGGCGTCAGCGCCAGGCGAAGACGGGCTGCTCGTAGCCGGCGACGCGCTCGGTGACGCCCTCGATGGCGACGCGGCGGAACTGCAGCAGCACGGCGCCGGTGGGGGCATGGATGAGGTCGCCGCCGATGGGCAGCTGCACCACTGGACGGTCCGACTCGGGGATCGTGACGAACCGCGGCGAATCGGGCCGGCACAGCTCGCGGAACGCGACGCGGTGCACCGACAGCACCTCGTCGGGGTGCGGGTGCATCACGGGGTCGGCGCCTCCCCACAGCACGACCGGCGTGATCACGTAGCCCGAGCGGGTCCGGTAGTCGTCGAGCAGGCCGAGCACCGCGTCGTCGGGCAGGTGCAGGTCGAGCTCCTCGTGCAGCTCCCGCCGGGCCGTGTCGACCGGTGTCTCGCCCTCGTCGAGCCGACCCCCGGGCAGGGCCCACTGGCCGGCGTGCGAGCGCAAGGAGGCGGTCCGGCGCGTGAGGAGCACGGCCGGTCCGCCGGCGGTGCCGGCCACGCTCCCGCTGAGCGTCGCGTGGTCGACCCCGGGGATCACCGTCATGTCGGCCGGGTCGGCCGGGTGGGGGTCGTGGCCGTGGGCCTCGGCGTCGCTGTCGACCACCACCACCGCCACCGCGGCGTGGCGATGCCCGTCGAGAGGAAGGGCGTGGCGCTCGTGGCGGGCCAGGTTGGCGGCCAGTCGCTCCCGCAGCGCGTCGTCGAAGAGGTCCATGGCGGGAGCGACCGTACCGAGGTGCGAGGGATCCCCGAGCAGTCCCGGCACGGGCCGTAACGTTCCTGCCAGGTTTCGCGAGGAGGAGGCACGATGCAGACGATGATCCCCGAACAGGGTGGCGACGCCATGCGGGAGCTGGGCCGCAGGTGGTGGCTCCTGCTCGTGGTGGGTCTCCTGTGGCTCTGGTTCGCCTGGATCGTGCTCACCGTCGACATCACCACCGTGTGGGCCGTTGCCGTGTTCGCCGGCGTGGGCTTCATCGGCGGCGGTGTGATGCAGCTCATGTTGGCCAGCCAGGTCACGAGCTGGCGCTGGCTCTACATCACGATGGGGGTCCTCGGCATCATCGCCGGGATCGTCGCCTTCGTGTGGCCGGGCCAGACGTTCCTCGTGCTGGCGGCCATCCTCGGGTGGTACCTGCTGTTCAACGGCATCTTCGACATCGTCCAGGCCTTCGCCGTCAAGGGCGACGACGACCTGTGGTGGCTGATCCTCATCTCGGGCATCGCCCAGGTGCTGATCGGCTTCTGGGCCGTGGGCTACGCCGGCCGCTCGGTGGCGCTGCTCATCATCTGGGTGGGGGCCACCGCCCTGGCCCGTGGCATCACGAACATCGTGCTGGCGTTCCAGGTCCGCAAGTTCAAGGACATCCCGCCGACCGCCGTCGCCGCCTGAGCCGCCGGTAACCTTGCCGGTCCCGTGCCAACAGGCACGAGGGTCGGAGGTCGACGGCAGTGACAGCGCACGAGGTGGTGGAGGAAGCGGCGCGGCGCCGCTCGTTCGCCATCATCAGCCACCCCGACGCCGGCAAGACCACGCTCACCGAGAAGTTCCTCCTCTACGCAGGTGTGCTGCAGGAGGCGGGCGCGGTGAAGGCCCGCGGTGGCCGCCGGGCCGTCACGTCCGACTGGATGGAGCTCGAGCGCAAGCGGGGCATCTCCATCACGTCGACCGTGCTGCAGTTCCCCTACCGGGATCACGTGCTGAACCTGCTCGACACGCCCGGCCACCGCGACTTCTCCGAGGACACCTACCGCGTGCTGGCCGCCGTCGACGCCGTGGTGATGGTGCTCGACAGCGCCAAGGGCATCGAGAGCCAGACGCTCAAGCTGTTCCAGGTCTGCAAGGCCCGCCAGCTGCCGGTGCTCACGTTCCTCAACAAGTTCGACCGGCCGGGTCGCGAGCCGCTCGAGCTGCTCGACGAGATCGAGCAGCTGATCGGTCTGCGGCCCACGCCGGCCACGTGGCCGGTCGGCCCGAGCGGCGACCTGCGCGGTGTGCTCGACCGGGCCACCGGCGAGCTCGTCCGCTACGAGCGCACGTCGCGAGGTGCCGCCATCGCTCCCGAGGAGCGCGTCGATCCCGCTTCGGCCGCCGCCACCGAGGGCGCGGCGTGGCAGCACGCGCTCGACGAGGTGGCCCTGCTCGACGAGGTCGGCGCCGACGTCGACCTCGCTTCGTTCCTGGCCGGCGAGTCGACGCCGGTGTTCATCGGCTCGGCCCTCACGAACTTCGGCGTGCGGGCGCTGCTCGACGCCGTGGTCGACCTGGCGCCGCCGCCGTCGCCGCGCCTCGACGTGGCGGGCGAGCCCCGGGCCCTCGACGAGGGCTTCTCGGCGTTCGTGTTCAAGGTGCAGGCCAACATGGACCCGTCGCACCGTGACCGCATCGCGTTCGCCCGCATCTGCTCGGGCCGCTTCGAGCGGGGCATGGGCGTCACGTGCGACCGCAGCGGCCGCGAGATCACCACCAAGCACGCGGCCACGGTGGTGGGCGCCGAGCGCGACACGGTGGAGGTGGCCTACCCGGGCGACGTGGTGGGCCTCGTGAACGCCACCGGCCTCCAGCTGGGCGACACGCTCCACGCCGGCGACGCCGTCGCCTTCCCCGGCATCCCCCGCTTCGCGCCGGAGGTGTTCGCCACCGCCCGGCCGCTCGACAGCGGCCGCTTCAAGCAGTTCCGCCGCGGCCTCGAGCAGCTCGACGAGGAGGGCGTCGTGCAGGTGCTGCGCGATCCCGACCACCACGACAGCCCGGCCGTGCTGGCCGCCGTGGGCGGGCTGCAGCTCGACGTGTTCGCCCACCGGCTCACGAGCGAGTTCGGCGCGCCGGTGGAGCTGATCTCGGCGCCCTACCAAGCGATCCGGCGCACCGACGACCGCACCGCCGAGCGGCTCCGGGCTGCCGGCGGCATCCGGGTGCTGCGCCGTTCCGACGGCGAGCTGGTGGCGCTGTTCGAGAGCCGCTACCGCCTGGCTCGCCTCGAGCAGGACGAGCCCGAGCTGGTGCTCGACCACATCCTCGCCGACGCCACGCCGTGACTCACACGAGGAACTGCACCACGATGATCTTGGCCACCATCGCCATCGGGAACGTGAGGGCGTAGGCGGCGGCCACCCGCTCGCTGCCACCGGTGCGGGCGGTGGCGAAGGCCAGCGCGGCCGGCTGGGTGTCGATGCCCGAGAGCATCCCCGACGACTCCACGGCGTCACGCCGCAGCAGCGCGCTGGTGGCGATGGCGATGAGGGCGGCGAACAGGAACGACACCAGCGAGCCGGCCACCAGCAGCTTGGTGCCCTGCGTGGTGCCGAGCGCGGCGGCGAAGTCGTCGCCCGAGCGGATGCCGACGCAGGCGAGGAACATGAGGATCCCGAGCTGGCGCAGGGTGAGGTTGGCCCCGTGGGGGATCTGCCACGTGATGGGACCCGTGCGCCCGACGACGCTGAGGGCCAGGCCCACCACCAGCGCACCGCCGGCCGCCCCGAGCTCGAGGCGCACGTCGCCGAGCGGGAGCACGACCGAGCCGACGAGGATGCCGACCACGACGCCGAGCGCGAAGCCGAGGGCGTCGACCTCGCCGAGGTGGCGCTCGGAGTCGCCGAACAGCTTGGCGGCCGCCGGGAGCCGCTCGGGCGAGCCGACGACGCGCACACGATCGCCGAGCTGCAGCGCCAGGTCGTCGTGGGCGATCAGGTCGGTGTCGCCGCGGCGGACCCGGCTCACGACGACGCCCAGGCGGCCGGGCAGGTCGAGGTCGCCCAGCTTCTGGCCGGCCAGCTTGTGGTTCGACACCACCATGCGGCGGAAGTCGACGTCGTAGCGGTCGAGGGGCAGATGGCGGTCGCTGCGCTCGCCGTAGCGGTCGACGAACTGCCGCACCGCCGGCTCGGTGCCGACCACCACGACGAGGTCGTCGGGCACGAGCACCACGTCGTCGGTGGCGACATCGGTGCGGCCGTGGCGCTGCACGCGGCTGAAGCTGAGCCGGTCGGGTCCGCTCCCCCGGAGATCACCCAGGGGGAGCCGGGCCTCCCGCTGGATGCGCACGGTCCAGTTGACGAGCGCGGGCCGCTCGGGTGCCGTCGACGGCGGGGTGATGCGCCGGCCGACGGGCGACAGGAGGGTCACCAGCACGACGATCATCGACGCGACCGCGAACGGGTAGGCCAGCGAGTACGCGACCACGGGGTTGCCCTGCCCCGGCCCGAGGGCCTCGATGGCGGCCTGGAGCGCCGGCGTGTTCGTGGTGGAGCCGGCGAACAGCCCGGCCCGCTCGGCCGGCCCGAAGCCCATCAGCTCGGACACGCCCCAGCACGCCAGGGCCAGCACCACCACCAGCGCGACGGTGAGCGCGGCCGCCCGGGCACCACCCCGCCGGAGCCCGGCCACGAAGGTGGGTCCCGAAGCGAGCCCGACGGTGTAGGTGAACAGCACGAGACCGAGCGTCTGGTAGGCCGCCAGCGAGCCGGCCTCGGTGAGCCGCTTGTCCCAGGCCCCGAAGGCGAGTCCGGCGAAGAGTGCGGCGGCCGGGCCGAGGGCGACGCCCCAGAGGCGAACCGCACCGGCGGCAGCGCCGATGGCGATGACGACGAACGCGAGGAGCAGCGCGTCGTCGGCCAGGAAGTCGACCACGCACCCGACGGTACCCCCGGCCGGGCACGTGGCCTGACGGCTACTCCTGAACCAGCTCGATCAGCGTGCCGAAGCTGCCCTTTGGGTGGATGAAGGCGACGGTGGTTCCCCGTGACCCTGGCCGGGGGGCCGCGTCGATGGGCGTGGCGCCGGCGGCCACCATGGCGGCCAGCGCCTCGCCGCAGTCGGCCACGCGGTAGCCGATGTGGTGCAGGCCTTCGCCTCGCTTCTCGATGGCCTTGGCCACCGGGGAGTCGGGCCGGGTGGGCGTGAGGAGCTGGATGTAGCTCTCGGCCACCTTCAGCAGCGCCTCCTCCACGCCGTCGCTGTCGACCACCTCGCGGTGGTCGACCTCGGCGCCGAAGGCCCGCTGATAGTAGTCGATGGCGGCCTCCAGGTCGCGCACGGCGATGGCGACGTGGTCGATCTCGGTGAGCAGCATGGGTGGGTCTCCTCGAACCGTCAGCCGCCGTGGCGGCGGAAGAGCGTGATCTTGTCCTCGCCCACCTTGGCGCGGAACTCGGGGTCGTCGATGCCGAGGCCCTCCTTGGGCGCCAGGCACAGGATGCCGATCTTGCCCTCGTGCTCGTTGCGGTGGATCCGCAGCGCCGCCTCGCCGGTCTCCTCGAGCGGGTGCACCGCCGACAGCAGGGGTTGGATGCGGCCCTGGGAGATGAGCTTGTTGGCGTTCCAGGCCTCCTGGTAGTTGGCGAAGTGGCTGGCGATCAGTCGCTTCAGGCGCATCCAGAAGTGTCGGTTGTCGAACTCCACCATGTAGCCGCTCGTGGCCGCGCAGGTGACGATGGTGCCGCCCCGCTTCGTGACGAAGACCGACGCGCCCATGGTCTGGCGGCCCGGGTGCTCGAAGACGACGTCGGGGTCTTCGCCGACGAGCTCGCGGATGTCCTTGCCGAGACGGCGCCACTCGGAGTCGTCCTGGGTGGTGGCGTCCTTCCAGAACCGGTACGCCTTGATCTTGCGGTTGATCACCGCCTCCACGCCGAGCTCGTGCAGCAGCGCGGCCTTCTCCTCGCTCGACACGACACCGACCGGGGTACCGCCGCCGTTGAGGACGTACTGCACGGCGTAGCCGCCGATACCGCCGGTGGCGCCCCACACGAGCACGACGTCGCCCTGCTTCATCTGGGCGCCGTTCGGGGAGACGAGCATGCGGTAGCTCGTGGAGTTGCACAACGCGTTGACCGCCGACTCCTCCCACGTGAGGTGCCGGGGCTTGGGCATGAGCTGGTTGGCCTTCACGATGCACAAGTCGGCCAGGCCCCCGAAGTTCGTCTCGAACCCCCAGATGCGCTGGTTGGCCGCCATCATCGAGTCGTCGTGGGCCGACGGGTCCTGGTCGTCGACGTAGTTGCAGTGGATGGTGACCTTGTCGCCCGGCTTCCAGTTGCGCACCGCCGAGCCGACCCGCAGCACCACGCCCGCGGCGTCGCTGCCGACCACCTGGTACTGGCGGGCGTGGCGGGCCGCCCATTCGCTCTCGCGCGCGTAGCGCTCGAGGAAGGCGAACGTGGGCAGCGGCTCGAAGATCGAGGTCCACACCGTGTTGAAGTTGATGCTCGACGCCATGACGGCCACGTAGGCCTCGTCGGGCGCCAGCGGTGGGGTGGGGACCTCGCCGATGTGGAGGCTCTTGCGAGGGTCCTTGTCGGCCGAGGCGACGCCGTCGAACATGCCGACGTCCTCCTTGCGGACGAAGGCGGCGCGGTGGCTCTCGGGCAGGGGGAGGTGGGCGAGCTCCTCGCCGGGGACGCCCTCCAAGATGGCGGTCAGGATGTCCTGCATAGGTGCAACGTACTTCTCGTTACCGGTCGGTAGCCAGGGAACGATGTCCTGGTGGCACCGCTCATTACCGCGCGGTAGCAACGGCGCGGTACCGTTCGCTCGACAGCGGTTGTCGCCACCTCTGGGAGGGTGTCATGCCTGGTTCGTACCTCGTCGCCGGGGCCCGCACGCCGATCGGGAAGATGTCGGGCGCGCTGGCCGGGTTCTCGGCCATGGATCTCGGCGGCTTCGCCATCAAGGCCGCCCTCGAGCGGGCCGCAGTGGCCCCCGACGACGTCGACTACGTGATCATGGGCCAGGTCCTGCAGGCCGGCCAGGGCCAGATCACCGCCCGGCAGGCGGCCGTGAAGGCCGGCATCCCCATGAGCGTGCCGGCCACCACCATCAACAAGGTGTGCCTCAGCGGGCTGAACGCGCTCTACCTCGCCGACCTCATGATCGCGGCCGGGGAGGCCGACGTGGTGGTGGCCGGCGGTATGGAGAGCATGACCAACGCCCCCTACCTGCTGCCGGGCGCCCGTGGTGGCTTCCGCTACGGCAACACCGACCTGCTCGACGCCGTCCTCCACGACGGCCTGTGGTGCGCGTTCGACAACTGCGCCATGGGTCTCGGCACCGAGCGCTACGCGGCCGGCCAGATCAGCCGTGAGGCCCAGGACGAGCTGTCGGCCAAGAGCCACGAGCGGGCCGCCGCCGCCATCAAGGATGGACGCTTCGAGGCCGAGGTGGTGCCGGTGGCGGTGCCCCAGCGCAAGGGCGACCCGATCCTGGTGGAGGCCGACGAGGGCGTGCGCCCGGGCACCACGGCCGAGTCGCTGGGCAAGCTGGCGCCGGCGTTCGAAAAGGGCGGCACCGTCACTGCCGGCAACGCTTCACAGATCTCCGACGGCGGCTCGGCCATCGTCGTGATGTCGAAGGCCGAGGCCGAGCGGCGAGGCGTCACCCCGCTCGGCGAGCTCCTGGCCTACGGCCAGGTGGCCGGGCCCGACTCCGCGTCGCTGCTCACCCAGCCGGCGAACGCCATCAAGGCGGCGCTCGCCAAGCTCGGCAAGGCCGTCACCGACGTCGACCTGTTCGAGGTCAACGAGGCGTTCGCCGCCGTCGGCCTGGCGTCGATGGCCGACCTCGGCATCAGCGACGACATCGTGAACGTGAACGGTGGTGCCGTGGCCCTCGGCCACCCCATCGGCATGAGCGGCAACCGCCTCGCCCTCACGCTGCTGCACGAGCTCAAGCGCCGGGGCGGCGGTGTCGGCGCAGCGGCGCTGTGCGGTGGTGGCGGCCAGGGCGACGCTGTGGTGCTGCGCACGCTGTAGACGGACCGGCAGGTCACCGACCACGTCCGCCGTATCGCCACTGGAGGCGGTCGGTCGGACGTGTCGCGTGATGGTTGACATCGTGACACCCTTGTTCGTAACCTGACCGCAACATCGCGGTCGGGGGCCGGCCGCACGGTCCCGGGGTGCCGTCGTCGTGCCGGTCTGTCCGCCCGCAACCGGTCCGAAGGCGGCACCCCGGTCGCGTCTTCGCTCAGAACAGGAGCGTCACGAGGGCCACCAGCGCGCTGGCGGTGAGCATGGCGAGCACGATCGTGCGGAAGCGGGCTGGGTCGGTGCGCCGGAAGAGGGCCTCCCCACCGAGGAACCCGGCCGCCACCGCCGGCACACCCACGGCCAGGCCGACGAGCACGGTGTGGTCGATCTGCCCCGCCACGGCGAACGTGACGGTGGCGATCACCCCAGAGGCCACGAACACCGCCGAGATGGTGGCTCGGAACACGTCGGGCGGGAGGCCCTGGCCTTGGAGGGTGATCACGAGCGGGGGGCCGTTCATGCTCGTCGAGGTGTTGAGGGCGCCCGACACCAGGCCGGCGGTCACCTCGGCCCCCGGGCCGTGCACGGGCAGGCGCACGTTGCGGGCGATGAGCACGACGGCGACGAGCACCATCACCGCGATGAAGGCCCGCAGCACCCCGGGGCGGAGCCCGAACAGCAGCAGCAGGCCCAGGGGCATGCCGACGACCGCGCCGGCCAGCAGCCGCCCGACGGTGGGCCAGCGGGCGTGGTGGTGGTTGCGGGCCAGCAGCGTGGCGCTCGTCATGAGGCCGAGGCAGGTGGACAGCACCACTGCGTCGCGCGGGCCGATCAGGGTGGCGAGCAGCGGCACGCTGAGCAGCGCGAAGCCGAAGCCGCTGAGCGATTGCGCGACCCCGGCCGTGGCGAGCACGGCGGCCACGGCCACGGCGACGGCGACGCTCACGGCAGCGGTGCTCGTCCGGCCGCGCTCAGTCGACCTCGCGCCGGCCCTCGAGCGCGCGGCCGAGGGTGAGCTCGTCGGCGTACTCGAGGTCGCCGCCGACCGGCAGGCCGCTGGCGATGCGGGTGACCTTCACGCCGAGCGGCTTGAGGAGGCGGGCGAGGTAGAGGGCAGTGGCCTCACCCTCGATGTTGGGGTTGGTGCAGAGGATGACCTCCGCCACGCCCTCGGGCCCGAGCCGCAGCAGCAGCTCGCGCACCTTCAGGTGCTCGGGGCCGATGCCCTCGATGGGGCTGATGGCGCCGAGCAGCACGTGGTAGCGGCCCCGGAACTCGCCGGTCTTCTCGACGGCCACGAGGTCACGCGCTTCTTCCACCACGCACAGCACGGTGGGGTCGCGACGCTCGTCGGTGCAGATGCTGCACAGCGGGCCCTCGGCCACGTTGAAGCAGCGCTCGCAGAAAGCCACCTTGGCCTTGGCGTCGGTGATGGCGCGGGCCAGGCGGTTGGCGTCGTCGGCCGGCACCTTCAGGAGGTGGAAGGCGATGCGCTGGGCCGACTTCGGCCCGATGCCCGGCAGGCGGCCGAGCTCGTCGATGAGCGCCTGCACGGGCGGCGCGTAGGCACCCACGTCAGCCCTCGTCGACCAGCTCGGAGCCCGGGAAGGCAGCCGCCACCCGGTCGACCACCGAGCCGGCGGGGGCGGCCGGCAGGAGGTCGTCGAGGTCGATGTCGTCGGGGTCGGCGCCGTCGGCCGCCTCGGCCACCTGGCCCTCGTCGAGCACCAGCCGCACCGGCACCGGGCGGCCGAAGCGGGCCGCCAGCGCGGCCTCCACCTCGGCGAGGTAGGGCTCGGAGCGCTTGCGATGGGCGTCGTTGGGCATGGCCAGCACCGGCGCGCCGGCGGGCCCGTCGACCCACCGGGCCGCCGCGTAGAGCGGCTTGGCCAGCTTCTTCAGCTCGGGCACCACCTCGTCGGCCCACGCCAGGGTGAGCTCCTCACGGGTGGGCCCGTCGCCCCCGACCCGCCGTGTCGGCGCCGATGCCTCGGCCGGCGCCTCGGGAACGGCGGGAGCGGGTGGCTCGCCCCGCTCGGGCGCGGCGGGCGGTCGGGTGCTGCCGGCCCGGGCGCCGAGGCGAGCGCGCCCGCCGCTGGCGGCCTCGACGGGTGCCGCCGCGGCAACGGCGGGCGACGGGGCGCGGCGACCGGTGGTGGCGGCCGGCGGTGCCTCGGTCGCAGCGGCTGTCGGTGACGGGGTGGGCGGCACCGCCGGTCCGGGTGCCGCTGCGGCACCGGGCTGGGGGCGTGACCGAGGTGCGCTCTCGGCCGGACGCACCGGGGCACCGCCGGCCAGCGCCTGCTCGACGCGCTCGAGCCGGGCCGCCAGCGCGGCGGGCGACACGTCGGCCTGGTGACTCGTGAGGCGGACGACGGCCACGTCGAGCAGCACGCGCGGGTCGGGGGCGTGGCGCATCTCCACCATCGCCTCGCCGAGCACCTCCATGCCCCGTACGGTGGCCGCCAGCCCGAGCCGCTCGCCCTGCGACGCCACGCGGGCGCGGGCCTGCTCGCCGAGCTGCACGAGCCCGGGGGCCGTGCGGGCCAAGAAGGCATCGCGCAGCTGGGTGACGACGGCTTCGGCGAGGCTGCGGGCATCCCGCCCGGTGCGCATGGCGGTGGCGACGGCCGTGAGGGCCCGGCCGGCGTCCTGGTCGGCGAGGGCCTCGATGATCTCGTCGATCGGCGCGTCCTCCGACGTGACGCCGCCGGCGGCCACCACCTGGTCGAGGGCCGACAGCGTGTCGCGCGCCGAGCCCTTGCCCTGGCGCAGCACCGCCTCCACCGCGTCCTCGGGGAGCTGGAGCCCGGCGTCGGCCATCACCCAGCGGACGTGGGCGCCGAGCTCGTCGGCCGGCAGCAGGTGGAACTCGAAGGGCTGGCAGCGGCTGCGGATGGTGGCCGTGACCTTCTGGGGGTCGGTGGTGGCCAGCACGAACACCACGTGGGGCGGTGGCTCCTCGAGCGTTTTCAGCAGCGCGGCCTCGGCCGCCTTCGAGAGCATGTGGACCTCGTCGAGGATGTACACCTTCGTGCGTCCGGGCGTGGCCAGGTTGGCCCGCTCGATCAGCTCCCGGATGTTCTCGACCCCGTTGTTCGAGGCGGCGTCGAGCTCGTGGACGTCGAAGCTGGTGCCGGCGTCGACGGCCACGCACGACGGGCAGGTGCCGTCGGGCTCGCCCTCGACCGGGTGCTCGCAGTTGAGGGCCTTGGCGAGGATGCGGGCCGTCGACGTCTTGCCCGTGCCGCGCGGACCGGAGAACAGGTAGGCGTGGCCGACCCGGTCTTCCTTCACGGCGTTGCTGAGCGCTCGCACCACGTGGGGCTGGCCCTTCAGCTCGCTGAAGCGGCGTGGTCGGTAGCGCCGGTAGAGCGACTGGTAGGCCATCGACGGGAATCTACCGAGGCCGTGCGCGCCGCCGCCCCGTGCGGTGGTGGCCAGGCTCCCTGCGGCACACGATGGGTTCCGCTGAAGGCTGCTGCCTCCCGGCCCTGACCTGGTTCACGGGCCACCGTTGCACAGGACCCGACCACCACCGCACGGGGCGGCGCAGTGGGCAGGGTAGTCCTTCGCTACCCTGCTGCCACCTCAGGAGGGATGCGAGAGCGGACGAATCGGCACGCCTGGAGAGCGTGTGTGGGGCAACTCACCGTGGGTTCGAATCCCACTCCCTCCGCCATGGCACCCGCCCCCGACGACGACGACGCCATGGGCCTCGCGCTCGACGAGGCCCGGCGGGCGCTCGCCCACGGCGACGTGCCGGTGGGCGCCGTGGTGCTGCGCGACGGCCAGGTGGTGGCCAGCCGGCACAACGAGCGGGAGCTGCGCAACGACCCGGCCGCCCACGCCGAGCTGCTGGCCCTGCAGGACGCTGCGGCGGCCGCCGGCTCGTGGCGGCTGTCCGACTGCACGCTGGTCGTCACCCTCGAGCCGTGCCTCATGTGCGCCGGCGCCCTGCTGAACGCCCGCATCGGTCGGGTGGTCTACGGCGCCGCCGACCCCAAGGCGGGCGCCGTCGGCACCCTCTATCACGTGCTGGCCGACCCCCGGCTCAACCACGAGCCGCCCGTGCGCTGGGGTGTCCGGGCCGACGAGTGCGCCGCGCTGCTCAGCAAGTTCTTCGCCGACCGCCGCTGAGATCGCAGTGGTGCCGGATGGGCCGTCTCGCTAGCGTGCCGCCCCGGAAGGATGCCAGAGCGGACGAATGGGACGGCCTCGAAAGCCGTTGAGGTCTTCGGGTCTCCGTGGGTTCGAATCCCACTCCTTCCGCGTATGCGCTGAGCAGGGCAAGTGCGTCTGCTAGCGATTCGAACTGGAGCCTCGGCGACGAGTTGTTCACGCTCGGGTCGAACCCAGCTCGGCGCGCGTCGTTGAGCCGCTGCGAGGCACGATGAACGTCCCTTTCGCACCTCAGGAATCCTCATGAGCCTCGCTCCACGAGTGCAGTTCGCACGACGGGCTGATGCCGATGTCGCCTATCAGGTGCTCGGCGAGGGTCCGACGAACTTACTGGCGGTTCCCATGGCGGCCCATCTCGAGCAGCTCTGGCAGTTCCCGCTCATGAGCCGCCCGAACGAACGCCTGGCGATGATGTCAAGGATGGTGCTGAGCGAGCTGCGCGGGCTCGGCATGTCGGACCCGTTGCCCCCGAGCGGCTATGCGGTCGAGGAGTTCGCCGCCGACATCCTCGCCGTGATGGACGCGGTCGGGTTCGAGCGGACGGTGCTCCTCGCCGAGGGCATGAACGGCGCGACAGCCGTCTGGCTGGCGGTGCACTGCCCGGAGCGGATCGACGGGTTGATCCTCTACGGGGCCTCTTGCTGTTACCGCCGGCATCCGGGCTACGAGATCGGCGTCGCGGAGCCCGAGGTTGCAGCGTTGCGGGACGTCTTCCGGTCCAGTTGGGGGACCGGGATGACGACGGGCTACCTCGCAACGAGCCTGGCAAGCGACCCACGACTCGTTGACGAGTGGGCACGATACGAGCGCCTCATGGCCACCCCGAAGTCGATCCTCACCTACTTCGACGCCGTGGCGAAGCTGGACGCCCGTGATCTCCTGCCGCTGGTCTCGACGCGAACGCTCGTTGTCCAACCGGCGCGGGACGGGCTCTTTCCGGCCTCCCACGGTCGCCATCTCGCGCAGCGCATCCCCGACGCCCGCCTGGTCGAGGTCGATGCCGACCACTCGTTGTCGTATGTGACCCCGTTGGTCCTCGGCGAGCTCGCCGAGTTCCTCACCGGCACCCGAGCGGCCGCCTACACGGAGCGTTCGCTCAAGGTCGTGCTCTTCACGGATGTGGTTGGTTCGACCGAGCGAGCAGCGAAGATCGGCGACAGCTCCTGGCGGCAGCTGCTGTCGGAGTTCCGCACGGTCGTGCGCGCCGTGCTCGCCCGCTATGAGGCTCAGGAGGTCAATACTCGAGGCGACGACTTCTTCGTCGTGACCGCGAGTCCGTCGGTCGCGATCGAGACGGCTCGGGCGATCCGATCCCAGGCGGCCGCGCTGGGCCTCGACGTGCGTAGCGGCCTGCACCTTGGCGAGGTCGAGCGCCAAGGCGACGACTATGCCGGCCTTGCGGTGCACATCGGGTCGCGTATCGCCGCTCTGGCCATGCCCAGCGAGATCCTCGTCAGCCAGACGGTGCGGGACGCACTCGTCGGATCCGGAGTCGAGTGGTCTGCCCGCGGCACCCACCTGCTCAAGGGAGTACCTGACGAGTGGAGGACCTACGCTGTCGCGAACTGACGGCGAAGCAACCCCGACACAGCGACGCCGAGCGTGAACTCAAGTCGTCACAGAACACGCCGCCCAACCCACCTCGAGCACCGACCCCGAGGTGCCGGGAGCGGGCACCCGAACCCCTGCGCGTTACCAGGCACCAGCTCACCCAGGTATCGCCGGTTCCCGAGGGCGTCATGGCGAGAAGTGCCGTCCGGCGGGAACTCCACGACCAGGTCGTCGACCGGGCCCAACTCGTCGAGCTCGTTCGTCATGCGGTGCTCTTTCTCAGGGTCGTGTCGTGTCGCGCGCTCCACCATCGTCCTCGGGCGCGCCGGGGGCACCCGCCACTTCGGCTGAACCCTGTGCGCGGACGAACCGGTTGACGAGGGGAACCGCGGACACGCCGTGGAGCATGACGCTCGCGAGGACCGTCAGGGCGACGACCTGGGTGACGAGGTGGGCGTGCGGGAGCTCGACGCTCTCGATGGTGATGAGGCCGAACACGATTGACGCCAGCCCCCTCGGACCGAACCAGCCCATGAGCAGCACCGACGGTCGGTCGATGCGACTGCCGATCATCGAGATCGCGACCGGCACCATGCGCACGACGGTCAGGCTCAGCGCCGCGTACACCACCACCGTCCAGCTGAGCCCGTCGAGCGCCGGACCAAGCACGATGGCGCCGAACAGCATGAACGTGATGGCGGCGAGGAGCGAGGAGCCTTCCTCGACGAGCTCGACCTCGCGCTCGACGTCGCTCTGGTAGGTGATGCGGAACACCAGGCCGGCGACGAATGCTGCGATGAAGCCGCTGCCGCCGAGGATGAGGGCGAGCGCGTAGGCAAGGCCGGCGCCGGCCGCGGCCACCAGCGGGCGCCAGATGCGCGCCACGCCGCCCCACCGCCGAGCGCCGCGCAGGACGAGCGTGGTGACCACGCCGCCCACGACGCCGGCAACGACCCCCCAGCCGATCTCCTCGACGAGCGAGCGGAGCACCCTCGACGTCTCCTCGCCGGTCTCCACGTCGGCCATCGCCAACGCCACCGCGAGCAGAGGCACGCAGATGCCGTCGTTGAGACCGCTCTCGACGTTCAGGCCCTGGCGGAGACGGGAGGGGAGACGCGCGTCGATGACGACGGCCTGGCCGAGCGCCGCATCGGTCGGGGCGAGGATGATGGCGATCAGCAGGGCCTCGACCGCCAGCAGCTCGGGCAGCACGACGAGGCCGGCCAGCAGGCCGAGGGCCAGGGTCAGCGGCAACCCGATCGCGAGCAGCCGGACCGGCACTGCGACGTCGCGCCGTAGCGCCGGTACGTCGATCTGGGAGGCGTCACCGAACAGGACCAGCACCAAGGTGGCGTTGGTGATGGCCTCCAGCCCCGTCGTCGTGACGTTGCCGCTCAGCCGATCGAGGCCCTCGGTGCCGAGGACGAACCCCACCGCAACGAAGACCATGGCCGACGACAAGGGTGCCTGCCGTACCCGCTCGGAGAACGCGGCGTACGCGAGCACCGCCAGCGCCATACAGAGCAGTGCTACCTCGTCCATGGCTGCTTACGCGCTCGCGGCTCAGTACGCAGGCGTGGCCACGTCGCGGCCGTGCACCGTGAGCGCCCAGATGACGCTGATCGACAGGAAGATCATCAACATGCTCCACCACGGCTGGTACGGCAGCCATGCGAAGTTGGCGAGCGCGCTCATCAGCATGACGGCCGCGAACATCGCGTACCCCACGGCCCACGAGCTTCGCTCTCGACTCATTGCTCCTCCTGTGTGTGTCTCGCAGAGGCGACCGCTCCGAGGGGTCACGCTGGTGAGATGGCCTCGCGGCGACGATCAGATCGTACGCCGCGCGAGGCTGCCAGCACCTCAAGGCTGGTTGATCCACGCCGCACGGCGAGCTCCATCGCCACCGCCGTCACCACCGCCGCTGAACGGAAAGACCGTCCGTCACAGCACGGCGGCGGTTGCCAAGCCGAGGGCGGCGGCGGCGAACCCGACGACCAGGTTCGCGCCGGCATTGCGGACGGCTTCGTTGGTGGCACCTTCCTCGGCCAGGCGGACGGTCTCGAACGTCATGGTGGAGAACGTGGTGTAAGCACCCAACCCACCGGTGCCGATCACCGTGCGGGTGACGGGAGAGAGGGCGTGGTAGAGGCCGAGGCCCGTCAGCAGGCCGAGCGCGAAGCTCCCGCTGATGTTCACGGCGAACGTCCCCCACGGGAACGCACCGCCGGTGCGCTCCTGCACCCACCCGTCGAGCAGGTAGCGGGCGGGCGCGCCGAGGCCGGCGGCGACGAGGAATGCGATCCACGCGGTCGGGCTCACGCGGTTCCCCGGCCTCGCCCCACGTACTTGACGACCTCGACCTCGTCGACGACCACGAGACCCTCGGTGATGAGCTCGTCGAGCTGCGGTAGGAACGTGGCGATGGCGTCGGGACGGTCGACGATGACGATCACCATCGGTAGGTCGTCCGACAACGACAGGATCCGCGTGGTGTGGAGGTGGTTCGACGCGCCGAATCCTTCGACGCCGCGGAACACCGACGCGCCCGCGAGGCCGGCGGCGTGGGCCCGTCGGACGATCTCGGTGGCGAGCGGGGTGTGACCGTGCCGATCGGACTCGCCGATGTAGATGGTGAGCCGCTGCTGGTGGCCTTCGAGCTTCATGTCCGTGGCTCCGGGTGTCGGGCCGGGGCGAATCGCCCGGCGAGGATGCCGAGGTAGGCGAGCGCCAGCCCAGCGGCGAGGCTGCCGACCGCGTAGACGCCGGCCGTGAGCGGCGAGCCGTCCTTGACGAGCAGCGCGGTCTCCACCTCGAGCGACGACATGGTCGTGAACGCGCCGAGCACGCCGGTGCCGAGGAACGGGCGGACGTAGCGCGTCGGGGGGAACCGTTCGAGGAGCACGACGAGGAGGAACCCGAGCAGGAAGCTGCCGGAGACGTTGGTCCAGAACGTCGCCCACGGGAAGTGACCCGGTTGCACCGGCATTGCCCGTGCCACGGCGTAGCGGGCCGACGCGCCGAGCATGCCGCCCACAGCGATGACCGCGAGGACGTCGGGCCGGGCCCGCCGGTACCGGGGTGCCGCCCGGCGCGTCGGGGCGACCACGGGCTCGGCCGGGTCGTCCGGTGCCAGATCGGGATCGATCGGCAAGAGGTCGCGCTCGTCCCCGTTCCCGTTCCGGCCCTGGCGATGGTCGGCGCCGGCCATGGCCTCTACTTCTACCCGCTCGCCGCGTCACCCGCGGCCCGTCGTGGTGGCGGCGCCCGCAGCCAGTGGGCGGCTGTTGCGAGCTCCATCGTCGTGCACGGCTCGATGACCGCCGGCACCGCCGCCGTCCGAGGCGCCGCGCTCGCCCGTCACGCGGCGGGCGTACTCTGGGTCTCCTCCGACCCCCAAGGAGCCGTTATGAGCCACACGGTGACGAACCTCGCCGCTATCGAGATCCTCGACTCCCGAGGGAGGCCCACACTGGAAGTCCGCGTCACGCTCGACAGCGGGGCCACCGGGGTGGCGGGCGTCCCTTCCGGCGCGTCCACCGGCACACGCGAAGCGGTCGAGCTGCGCGACGGTGACACGAGCCGCTTCGGCGGCGCCGGGGTGACCCAGGCGGTCGACAACGTCAACAACGCGATCCGTGACGCCATCGCCGGCCGCTCGTTCGCGTCGCTGGCCGAGGTCGACGCCACGATGATCGACCTCGACGGCACCGCCACCAAGAGCCGCCTCGGCGCCAACGCCATCGTCGGCGTCTCCATGGCCACCGCGCGGGCGATGGCCGCGGCCGACGGCAAGGCACTCCACACGTGGCTGCAGCCCGCCGATGTGGTGCCTCGCCTACCGGTTCCTCACTTCAACGTGGTCAACGGTGGCGCCCACGCCGCCAACCCGCTCGACTTCCAGGAGTTCATGATCGCCCCCGTCGGCGCCCCCACCTTCGCTGACGCGCTCCGAGCCGGCGCCGAGACCTACCAGGCGCTGCGGGCCAAGCTGCGCGACCTCGGCCACAACGTCGGTCTCGGCGACGAAGGCGGGTTCGCTCCCGACATCGCGACCCCCGAAGACGTCCTTGACCTTCTCGTCGACGCCATCGCTGCCGCCGGCTACACGCCCGGCCTCTCCGGCATCGCCGTCGCACTGGACCCCGCCGCCTCGGAGTTCTTCGACGGGTCGGTCTACCGCGTGAACGGTGAAGCGCTCAGCAGCGACGACATGATCGAGCGGTACGCGGCCATGATCGACCGGTTCCCCATCTGGTCCATCGAGGACGGCCTCGCCGAGGGCGACTGGGACGGATGGGTCCGACTCACCGAGCGCCTGCGCGACCGGGTGCAGCTCGTCGGCGACGACATCTTCGTCACCAACCCCGCCATCATCACCGAAGCCGTCGACCGCCACGTCGCCAACTCTGCGCTCATCAAGCTCAACCAGATCGGCTCGGTCACCGAGACCCTCGAGGCGATGGCCATCTGTCGCGGTGCCGGCTACACGACCATGATCTCGCACCGTTCCGGGGAGACCGCCGACGCGTTCATCGCCGACCTTGCTGTCGCCACCGGCGCCGGCCAGATCAAGTCGGGCGCTCCCGCCCGTGGCGAGCGCGTCGCCAAGTACAACCGGCTCGTGGCCATCGAGCACGACAACCCCGGCCTCCCTTACGGCCTCGCCGGCTGACACCGAACCAGGGCCGTTCGCCGTCACGAGCTCGGTCGCCCAGGCTGCGGCCCAGCCGCCGCGACGGCACTCGACCGGAGCGCGAAGGCGGACTAGGACAAGGGGGCATGATGGGGTTCGACGTGGCGGCGGTTCGCTCGCAGTTCCTGGCGCTCGCCCTGACCCACGACGGCCGACCCCGGGTGTACCTCGACAACCCGGCCGGCACCCAGGTGCCCCAGCGGGTGCTCGATCGGATGCACCAGGCCCTGGTGGAGTGCAACGCGAACATGAATGGCCAGTTCCGCACGTCGCGCGAGGCGACCGCGCTGGCGGGCGAGGCTCACCGCGCCATGGCCGACATGGTGAACGCGTCGTCCGAGCGCGAGGTCGTGTTCGGGCCGAACATGACGACGCTCACGTTCATGATGACCCGGGTGCTCGGCCCCCGCTTCGAGCCGGGCGACGAGATCATCACGACCCACATGGAGCACGACGGGAACAGCACGCCGTGGCGGCGGATGGCCGCTGAGCGCGGGCTCGTGGTGAAGACGCTGGGCTTCGACCGCAGCACCTACGAGTTCGACCTCGACGAGTTCGACGGGCTCGTGAGCGAGCGCACACGATTCGCCGCGTTGAACTTCGCCAGCAACCTCCTCGGCACCGTCAACCCGGTCAAGGAGATGTGTGCCCGGCTGCGAGCCGTCGGCGCCATCACCTACATCGACGCGGTGCAGTACGCGCCCCACGGTCCGATCGACGTGCAGGACCTCGGCTGCGACCTGCTCGTCATGTCGGCCTACAAGTTCTACGGCCCGCACCAGGGCATCCTCTGGGGGCGCGAGGACCTGCTGCAGTCGCTCGACGCCTACAAGCTGCGCGTCGTGCCCGACGTGGCGCCGAACAAGCTCGAGACCGGCACGCAGTCGCTCGAGGGGATGGCCGGCACCCTGGGCGCCGTCGAGTACCTGCAGTGGCTGGCCGCCGCGATGAGTGCCGAGCACGTGCTCGACGCAGGTGGTCTGCGGCCGCGCACACAGGAGATCCACGCGGCGCTGCGGGCGATGGCGGCCTACGAAGAGATCCTGGCCCAGCGCCTGGTCGACGGGCTGCAGGCGATCGACGGCGTGCGCGTCCACGGCATCACCGACCCGGCTGCCGTCTCCCGCCGGGTCCCGACGGTGTCGTTCACCGCCGACGGTGGCGTGCCGGCCGAGGTGGCGTCGTTCCTCGACCGCCATGGTGTCTACGTCTGGAACGGGCACTCGTACGCCCTGCCGGTGGTGGAGTGGCTCGGCCTCGAGACCTCCGGCGGTGTCGTGCGCATCGGGCCCACGCACTACAACACGATGGAGGAGATCGACCTCGCGGTCGCCCTCGTGGCCGAGCACCTCGGGCGATGACGGCCCCGTAGCGGGTCGAGCAACGAACCTGCGCGTCGAGCCCGCCCCCGACCGGGTGCTCGTCACCACCACGTCGCCGCCAGGCCTCGCGGGTCAGCGTCGAGATGGGCGAACGTCGACCGGTCTCCGCACGGCGTCGACCGCCTCGACGGGGGAGAGCAGCTCGCGATGTCCGGGCGAGCAGGCCGGGAGGGCGAATGCGACGCGACCGCCCGGCGCGCCGTCGATCCAGATGTGGCCGCCGTGGGCTTCGACGAGCCCTCGTGCGATGGCGAGGCCGAGCCCGGCGCCACCGGTGGTGCGGTTGCGGCTCGTGTCGGCCCTCGTGAACTCGTCGAAGGCGCGGGAGGCGAACGACGGAGGGAAGCCCGGGCCGTCGTCGATCACGCGCACGGTAGGAGTTGCATCCGCCGTGACCACGACGCGCACCGTCGAAGCCGCGGGCGCGTGGCGGATCGCGTTGTCGACGAGGTTGCGGATCACTCGGCCGAGGCTGGCGGCATTGCCCTCCACCCGCACGTGCCCGGGGGCGGCCAGCTCGACACGCACACCCCTGGCCGTTGCGACAGGGCTGAGTGCCTCGACGGCACCGTCGGCGATCTCGGTGAGGTCGACGGGCTCACGGGCCAGCTCGAGCCGGCCGGCGTCGAGGGTCGCCAGGAGGAACACGTCGTCGACGAGACCCGAGAGCGCGTCGATGTCGAGCTGCATCGAGCGGAGGTAGCGCTCGGGGTCGCTCGCGACTCCATCGGTGAGCGCCTCGACCGCGGCCCGCAGTGCGCTGAGGGGCGTGCGCAGGTCATGTCCGACGCTGGAGAGCATCTCCTGGCGCTCGCGCTCGTAGCGAGCCCGAGCCGCCTCGAGCCGTCCCAGCTTCGTGGTGAGCTCGTCGAGGGCGCGGGCCACGTGGCCGAGCTCGTCGTTGCGCACCACCTCCGCCCGCACGTCCCGTTCGCCCACCTCGATGCGCCGCACCGTGTGCTCCAAGCGCCGGACGTCGCGGCCGAGCGGCATCGCCGCCACCAGCGCAAGGACCGCGGCGATGCCCGCGGTGATGAGCAGCACGACGCCGGCGGCCCGGGCCGCGTCGGCGTCGAGCACCATCAGCCGCGCCAGCACGAACGCCGCCGTCGCCCCGACGCCCAGCGAGGCCAGGGTGATGGCCAAGACCTGGTGCGGCAGCGATCGGGACACCCGGTCGAACCGCCGGAGCGCCACGGCGGCCGCGACGGTGACGCCGACCACCAGCGCGACGCTCGCGGCCGTCTGCAGCGGATCGTTCGTGAGTGCTTCGACGACCGCGAGCGAGGTGTTCACGGCTCGAACCGGTAGCCGATGCCCCACGCGGTCACGATCCAGCGCGGGCGCTCCGGGTTGCGCTCGATCTTCTGGCGGATCCGGCCGACGTGCACGGTCACGGTCGCCGGGTCCTGGTACTCGGGCGCTGAGTCCCACACGAGCTCGAGCAGCTGGCGTCGTGACAGCACCTGTCGCGGCGATCGGGCCATGGTGTAGAGGAGGTCGAACTCCTTCGGGGTGAGGGTCACGACGGAGCCGTCGACGGTGACCTCACGGCTGTGGGGATCGATGTTCAGCTCGCCGAAGTCGAGCACCTGCGCGGTGCGGTCGACCGCAGGTGCGGTGCGGCGAAGCACGCTGCGGACACGCGCCGTGAGCTCCCGTGCCGAGAACGGCTTGACCACGTAGTCGTCGGCACCGAGCTCGAGCCCGAGCACCCGGTCGGCCTCGTCGGCGCGCGCCGTGAGCAGGATCACGGGCACACCGCCCTGCTCGCGCAGCTGACGCAGGAGCGTGAGCCCGTCGGTGTGGGGGAGCATCACGTCGAGCACGACGAGATCGGGCTGGTGCCGGTCGAGCCACCGCCGCGCTGCCGCGCCGTCGGCCGCCTCCTGCACCCGTACGCCGTCTCGCTCCAGATAGGCCGAGACGACCTCACGGACCATCGGCTCGTCGTCGACCACGAGCACGAGCGGAGCGGGCACGGTGACCAGCGTAGGAGGCGCGGGGGCCCGGGTGGCCCTGAGCCTCGGAACGTTTTCCGATCGTTGCGCGATCGCGGTCACCGTGCCCGCCCCGTCACGCCTTCACCGGCAGCAAGGGGCAGGAGAAGGCGGTGTCGGTCTCGGTGATCGTGAGCAGTCCTGCGTCACGGGCGGCGAGGATGGCCTCGTCGCTCGTCAGCGTGGTGGGCACGGCGTCGTCGGCCCAGGTCACCTGGTGCACGATCCAGCGCCCGCCGTTGTAGTCCGGCCCGGGCGCCGCCTCGGCCACCGGCATCTGGCCGGCGTTGGTGAACACGTACAGCACGTCGTACGAGTGCCGGGTCGCGTCCGTCGGGGCTGGCAGCGGGGCGTTGAGGTTCGTGCCGTAGAGGGCGCCGTCGGCGTAGAGCGCCGGCCCGAAGACCGGCTTCCTGCTGGCCTGGTCTCCGTTGCCGGCCGCCATCGCCGGCGAGGCGACGGCGAGCAGCGCGGTGGTGGCGAGGGCGAGACCCGCCAGGGTTCGTTGCGGTCGCATCGGTGTCTCCTGTCGTCGTGAGCGAGGTGCGCTCGATCACGAGCATCAGGTCCGAACGCGAACGGCCGCGATCGACGCCGACAACACTTCCGAAACCTTCGCTCGTCTCGGGCGAACGGGGTTGCGAGGCGAACAGGTGTTCGATA
>Ga0114939_10000633_pt1 | contig 29364 bp, 26 predicted proteins | sample AshMeaCrysSpring_FD_87196 | JGI IMG/M metagenome (GOLD analysis project Ga0114939, IMG submission 87196) | Groundwater microbial communities from Big Spring, Nevada to study Microbial Dark Matter (Phase II) - Ash Meadows Crystal Spring | ecosystem: Environmental > Aquatic > Deep subsurface >...
GCCAATGCCGATGCGCAGATGGACTACCTCAACGAGTTCTTCGGCCATCTCTACGAACGCAAGCGGGCCGAGCCGAAGGACGACCTGACGAGCGCGCTGGTCGCCGTGCGCGACGACGACGGCTCGATGTTGAGCAAGGCCGAGGTGGCCAACGTGATCGTCGCGATGTTCGGCGCCGGCTTCGAAACGACCGCGCACCTGATCGGCAACGGCATGCTGGCGATGCACCGCCAGGCCGACCAGTGGCTCGCGCTCGTCGCCCAGCCCGAGGAGCTTGCGCCGCGCGCGGTCGAGGAGTGCTTGCGCTACGAGTCCTCGCTGCAGGGCACGTACCGCACCGCGCTGCAACCCGCGACGGTGGGCGGGTTCGAAGTGAAGCCGGGCGAACGGGTGCTCTGCCTGCTCGGCGCGGCCAACCGCGACCCGGCGGTGTTCGAGCGCGCCGAGACCATGGACATCACGCGCAAGGATTCGCGGATGCTGTCGTTCGGCGGCGGCATCCACCACTGCATCGGGCAGCAGCTCGCGCGGCTCGAGGGCAGGGTGGCCTTCGCCTCGCTCGCCACGCGCCTGCCCCGCATCGAGGTCGACGTGGACCGCGCCGTCTGGCGACCCGGGTTCCTGTTCCGGGGCCTCACGGAACTGCGCTGCCAGGCCTGACGCGGCCGCGCACCCCGGCCGCGCACGGCGTCACTTGCTGGCGCGCGACAGGAACGCCTTCATCCGCGCGCGGAAGCCTTCCGTCCCGCTCAGCAGCGTCTGCTGCCGGTCTTCGTTCGCGATGGCGGACTCGATGCCAGGCGCGTCGATGCCCACCTGCAGGCCCTGCTTGGTGAGCGCGAGGCCGACCGGATCGGCCTGCAGCAGCTGGTCGACGTACTTCGTGCCGGCCGCTTCGAGCGCCGCCTCCTCGACCACTGCCGAAACGAAACCGAGCGCGGCCGCGCGGTTCGCGTCGAGGAACGAGCCGGTCAGCAGCATTTCCGCGGCGACCGAGGTGCCGACGGCGCGCGGCAGCAGGTAGCTCATGCCGACATCGCAGCCGCTCAGGCCCACCTTGATGAACGCCGCGTTCATGCGCGCGTTCGGCGTGCAGATGCGGATGTCGGAGGCGAGCGCCAGCGCGAAGCCGCCGCCAGACGCCGCACCCTGCACCAGGCACACGATCGGCTGCGGGCAGCGGCGCATCGCGACGAAGATGCTGCTGAGGCGCTGCTGGAAGCGCAGACGGGCCGCGGTGTCGAGTTCCTCGATCAGGCCGGTCATCTCGCGCAGGTCCAGGCCTGCGCAGAACGCCTTGCCAGTCGCCCGCAGCACGATCACGCGCGTCGAGGTGTCGTGTACGCGCGCCGTGAAGTACTCGGCGAGCTCGGCGATCATCAACGCGTTCATGGCGTTGAGCGCGTCGGGCCGGGCGAGCGTCACCCAGTCGACGTCGCCGCGGCGCTCGACGTGAAAGGTTTCGAATCCGGTGGCGTCGGGGGTTTCCATGACTGTCATGACCTCAGGTCTGCGCGAGCACGCCGCCGTCGAGCGGGATCACGTTGCCCGTCATGTACGCACTGGCGCGCGAGCCCAGGTACAGCGCCAGCGCGCCGATGTCGTCCTTCGAGCCCTCGCGACCCAGCGGGATCATCTTGCGCATCTCGGCCATGCGTTCCTCGTTGCTGGTCATGAAATGCGTCATTTTCGACGGGAAGAACCCGGGAGCGATCGCATTCACGTTGACGCCACGCCGCGCGAGTTCCGCGGCCAGGATCTTGGTCAGGTGGTGGATCGCCGCCTTGCTCGCGCCGTACGACCAGCCCGTCAGGACGGCGCTGGTGACACCGTAGATCGAGCCGATGTTGATGACGCGCGCCGGATCGTCCGGCGTGGCCGCGGCCTGCAGCTTGTCCAGGAACGTCTGCGTCAGCACGAATGGCGCCTTCACGTTGACGCCCAGCACCGAATCCCAGGCCTTCGCCGGGAACTTCTCCACCGGGGCGCCCCAGGTGATGCCCGCGTTGTTGATCAGCACGTGCAGCTTGTCCTCGATCGCCAACGCACTGCGGAGTGCCTCGATGCCTTCGGGCGTCGCGACGTCCCCTTGCACGGCCCGCACGTCGCCGTGGGCGGCCAGCTCGGCCCGGGCTGCCTCCAGCGCGTCGGCCTTGCGGCCGGTGATGTAGACCCGCGCGCCGCAGCGCAGGTAAGCCTCGGCCATGGCCAGCCCCAGGCCGGACGAGCCGCCCGTGATGACCGCCGTCTTACCGGCGACGGAGAACAGGTCGGCATAAGGGTTCTGCGGCGGATTCTGTGGCATGTTCCGGGCCCCTGATTGACCGTTGTCTGTAAAAGAAAACCGGTGGTAGATTTTTTATACCGTTAGTATACTCGACCGCACGGAGCGTCACGACCCATGCAATCCCACGACAAGCGACCGCCGGTCTACCGCAGCGCGTCAGGCATCGGGCTCAAGGCGAGCTACGGGCCCGAAGACGTGCCGGCCGACCACGTTCGCATCATGGGTACCGCGCCGGGACAGGCGCCGTTCCACCGCGGTGGCTTCCCGCAAGGCTACCGCACCAAGCCTTGGCGCATCTTCCAGCTGAGCGGTTTCGGCAAGCCCGAGGACGAGAACGAGCGCATCAAGTTCCTGCTCCGCAACGGCGAGACCGGGTTCCTGATGGAGCACGACCGCAACACCGCGGACCACCTCTACAACGTCGACCACCCCGACGTCGTCGCGCGCAAGGAAGACGTGGGCCTCACGGGCGCCGTAATGCAGAGCGTGCGCGAGACCGAACTGTGCCTCGCAGATCTGCCGATCGAGAGCACGTTCGGTCACGCGGGCGGTGCCGTCGTGCAGCATGCGCCGTTCGCGCTCGCCGCCTACTGGACGGTCGCCAAGCGTCGCGGCATTCCGCTGGCGCAGCTCTTTGGTACGGGGCAGAGCGACTTCTTCCTGACGTACCTCGGTTGCGTGACCAAGCAGCAGGTGCCGACGGCGCCAGGCCTGCGGCTCAACGCCGACATCATCGAGTTCTGCAGCGAGCACCTGCCCAAATGGGTGCCGGTCTCGATCGCGGGCTACAACGGCGGCGACACGGGCCTCAACGCGTGGCAGGAACTCGGCGCCGTGATGGCCAACGCGATCGAGTACCTCGACGAAGTGAAGCGTCGCGGCCGCATGGACATGACGCTGGCGGCGCAGCGCGTCGGCGGCGTGAACTTCCGCACGACGATGGAGATCTTCGAGGACGCGGCCAAGCTGCGTGCAGCGCGCAAGATGTGGCACCGGCTGCTGACCGAGCGCTACGGCATCACCGACGAGCGGGCGCAGCGCTTGCGCATCCACATCGTCACTTCCGGCGCGTACATGCAGTACCAGCAGCCGTTCAACAACATCGTGCGCGGCACGCTGATGGCGCTGACGGCCGTGCTCGGCGGCACGCAGTCGCTGGGTGTGTCAGGTTACGACGAGGCGATCTCGATCCCGAGCGAGCACGCGCACCAGATGTCGGTGCGTATCCAGCAGATCCTCGAGCACGAGACCAACATCCCTGCGGTCACCGATCCGCTCGGCGGTTCGTATTACGTCGAATCGTTGACGGCCGAGCTCGAACGCCGCGCATGGGAGTTCGTCGACCAGTTGCTCGCGCAGGGCGGGTTCCTCGCCACGCTCGATTCCGGCTGGCTGCATGCGCGGGCGCGCGAGAACCAGGAATCACAGGCGATCGCGGAAGCGCGCGGCGAGCGCAAGATCGTCGGCGTGAACTGCTTCCAGGAAGACATCACTCCGTGGGAGGTCGACGGCTTCCCCCCGGTCACCGACGCCTACCCCGTCGCGCTCGAGCGGCTCAATGCCGTGCGCCGCGAGCGCCACGAGCAGGCGGCGACGGGGGCCATGCGCGAGCTCGCCGCGACCTGCCGCGATCCGGACCGCAACATCATGCCGGTCATGATGCAGGCCGTGGACGCGGAAGTGACCATCGGCGAGATCGGCGACATTTTCCGCCAGGCCTGGGGCGACTGGCAGACCCCGAAGCTGGTCTGACGCGCAGACTCGAGGACGCACCATGACATCGGCCAGTGCCAACAACGAATCGACTGCGTCGAGCTCCGGCGTCACTGCGACCGGCGCCGGCGCACCGCGTCGCATCCTGCTGGCGAAGACCGCCCTCGACGGCCACTGGCGCGGCATCTCGGTCGTTGCGCGCGCGCTGCGCGACGGCGGCTTCCAGGTGATCCTGGGCGGCATGAGCACGGGCACCGAGATCGTGCGCGCCGCGATCGACGAGGACGTCGACCTCGTCGGGCTCAACGTCGGCGGCCATGTCGAAGTGGCGGAACGCATCATCGGCGAACTGCGTGCCGCACGTTCCGACCTGCCGATCTTTGCCGGCGGGATCATTGCGCCGTGGGCGGCGAAGCGTCTGAAGGCGCTCGGCGTCGAAGTGTTTCCGCCCGGGTCGCAGCTCGATGACATCGTCGGCTGCGCACGGCGCCTGACGGGCGCCGCGGGCTGAGCAGCCAGGGCGCATCGCATCACTTCGCGACCGTGGTGCACCTCTCGTAGAAGAAAGAACCTTCGACGTCGTCCGGCCCGAACGGGAAATAGATACCGGCGATCAGCATGCCGCCTTCGACCGGGTCGGCCGAGACGCCGCCCACACAGTTGTCGCGCGTCGATTCGCCGGTGGCGTGGTTCTGGTAGGCGCGAGGATACGCCCAGGTCCACTGCCGGACGGGATTCCGAAGGTCGGCTTCGAGCGTCACCAGGCCGGTGAACACCCAGTTCTCCGATTCGCCGGTCTCAGAGTTGTAGACGCTGCCGTAGGTCGTGCAGGATGCCGAGTCGGCGTCGAGCAGCGCACGCACGGTCGCGCGGTTCGGCGAGACGGCGAGGATCGAACGATCCGCCACCGTGCATTCGAGCGAGCGATAGCCGTAGATCGTCGCCGTGTTCCGCATCTGTGACACGCCGACCCGAGTCGAAGCGTACTGACCGTCGGCATCCAGGTTTGCCTGGGCGACGAACGACCGGCAGCGATACTCCCCGTACTCTGTCGTGCGGCATATCCCGCCGTCCGCGCTCTCGTTATTGGTCTGACGCTGCTGAGCCGCCATCGGCGGCGCCGCAGAGGGATCGGCCGCCGCTGTCGCGCAGACGCCGAGTGCAACAGCCGGGACCCAGAATGCGAGATTGGAGCGTTTCATGGTGATCTCCTTTGCTCCGGACTGGCACCCAGCGCCAGCGTCTCTTCGACACGCCCACGGTAGCCCCGCCCCCGCGGCAGGAGAATTCGTAGTTGTGGATCCGCAGGCAGGTATTTCTGGTACGGCCGTGAGCGGTCGATGCGAACTGCGCTGTCGGCGAGGAACCGCGGAGCGCTATCGGGCCGTGACTAGCGACAGCAGGTCCCGACCCGCCGCGCCCAGGTCTGACATGCCCGCCTGCACGGCATCGATGCGCTGCGCGATTTCCGCTGAGTTCATCGCCGCCCCGACGCGGCCTTCGAGTTGCGCGAGCACCAGCCGCCGCAGCGCGAGCCGCAGCAGTCGCTGCTGCCGCCGTGCCAGAGTGCCGGTTTGTTGCAGATGGGCGCGATGGGCGTTGATCGCGTCCCACACCTCGTCCGTGCCGCGATCTTCGCTCGCCACGGTCTCGAGGATCGGTGGCCGCCACGCGCCTTGAGGCAACTGCGAAACCGTGCGCTCGAGGTCGAGCCGTGTCACCCGCGTGCCTTCGCGATCCGCTTTGTTGATGACGAACACGTCCGCCATCTCCAGCAGGCCGGCTTTCACGGCCTGCACTTCGTCACCCGCGCCGGGATTCAGCACGACGACCGTCGTGGTCGCGGCCTCGACGATCTCGAACTCGGTCTGGCCGACACCGACCGTCTCGATCAGCACCCAGGGCCAGCCTGCAGCATCGAGCGCGCGAATCGCGAACGGAGTGGCGAGCGCGAGCCCGCCGGCACCGTTGTCGGCGGTCATCGAGCGCACGAAGACACGCTCGTCGGCGGTCGTGTGCTCCATGCGCAGGCGGTCGCCGAGGACCGCGCCACCGCTGATCGCCGACATCGGGTCGAGCGCGAGCACGGCCACTCGGTCGTCGCGACGTACCGCAGACTTGAGCAGGGAACCCACTAGCGTGGACTTGCCCGCCCCGGGCGGACCCGTGATGCCGACGGTCGCGGCGCGGCCAGTGTGAGCCGCGATTGCCGCGTCGATCGCGGCCGCGGCGAGTGGCTCGCGGTCGATCAGCGTGATCGCGCGGGCGAGTGCGGCGCGTTCACCGCGCAGCACGCGCACCGGCAGATCCGCCGGAATCGTCAATTACAGGGCCTTGCGCAGCAGCGGCACCAGCGCTTCGGCGTTCGGGATCGGGCGCGGGTTGGTGCCGCACCAGATGTCCTGGAACGTGTAGCCGGCGAGCGGCGCGAGGTCGCTCTCCTTCAGGCCCACCGCCGTGAGGCTGCGCGGCATGCCGAGGCCGCGAATCGCCTCGTCCGCGAGTTCGTGTGCCGGCCGGTCGGGTTGGCCGAAGCCAAGGCTGATCAGCTTCTGCCGGTGGCCGTTCACCTCGCGGTTGTACTCGAGCGCGAAGGGAGCCATCACGCATGATGTGTAGCCGTGCGGCACGTCGAACGAGCCGCCGAGCGCGTGGCCGACCGCGTGGCTGATGCCCATCGGCAAGCCGCACACGATCGAGACCATCGAGCACCAGGCGCCCATCTGGCACATCTGCCGCGCCTCGAGGTCGTTCGCGTTCGCCTTCACGCGCGGCAGGCCCTGCGAGAGCAGGCGCACGGCGTTGATCGCCATGCCGTCGTAGTAGTCGTTGGAGTTGAGCGAGCCCAGCGTCTCGAACGCATGGTCGAACGAGCGCACGCCCGTGGACATCCAGATCCACTCCGGCGTATGCACGCAGATCGCGGGGTCGAGGATGATGGCGCGCGCCGCCATCTTCGGGTGCACATAGCCCTGCTTGACGTTGATCACCTTGTCGGTTGCGCCCGAGAGCGCGTTGAACTCGCCGCCCGACAGCGTCGTGGGCGCGATCACCACGGGGATATCCGGGCCTTCGAACGCAGGTGCCGTGACGGTGTGATCCGGGTTCACGACGATGTGATACGGCTCCATCGATTCCGGTGTGCGCAGGCCATGCTTCAGGCACAGCGCGAGGACCTTTGTGAGGTCGGTGCAGGAGCCACCGCCGATCGAGATGAGCAGGTCGGGCTGCAGGGGTTCGGCCGCTGCGACGGCGGCGCAGACGTCCTCGCGCGGCACGTGCGGCCGCACGGTGTCGAACACGCCTACGAGCTTGTCCCCAAGCGCGCGCCGGACTTTCTCGATCTCGTCGGTCTTGTGGTTCAGCGTGTTGCTGCAGACGATGAACACGCGCTTCGCGCCGATGGTCGCCGCCTCGTCCGCGACGGCCTGGGCCAAGGGACGACCGCTGTGCACACGCTCGAGTGAGGTGAGTGGGATCATCGTCTGGTACATGGACGGCTCCGCAAAAAAGCCGGGAGAATCCCCTGCGCGTTCGATTGTATCGACGTTACCGATGGTGTACAAAGTATTACCAACGGGAAGCATCGAAGACCGCCCGGTAGCGGACCACGGCGTACGGACGCGCCGTGTCTTGCAATGCAACACAGTCTTTCGAGGGGGAACCCATGTCGAGCCTGGCGAGCGCCCAGACTGATTCCACGATCGCACGCGCGCATGCCGATCCGCGCGTACCGCCGCGCGACAAATGCGTGGTGCGCTACCTGATCGATCGTTGGGCCGCGGAGCGCGGCGACCAGCGGTGCGTGCTGTTCGACGGCGGCAAGCAGTGGACGTACCGCGAATTGCGCGAGCAGGTGATCGCGGTGGCGGTGGGACTGCAGCAGAAGGGCGTGAAGCAGGGCGATCACGTGCTGTGCTGGCAGCCCAACACGCCCGACATGCTGCTGACCTACTACGCGCTCAATTACCTCGGCGCCGTGTATGTGCCGATCAACACCGCGTATCGCGGCGGCGTGCTCGAGCACGTCATCGACAATTCGGATGCGAAGCTCGCCGTCGTGCACGTCGACCTCGTGCCGCGCCTGAAGGAAGTGGCGCTCGCGAAGCTGGAGCACGTCGTCGTCACGGGCACCGACACGCCGCCTCCGGCGCCGCTGCCCGTAACGCTCTTTTCTGCATTGCCCGGTCGCGAAGCTGACCTGCGTCCGCTCGCCCGGCCGATCGAGCCGTGGGACACGCAATCGATCATCTACACCTCGGGCACGACGGGGCCGTCGAAAGGCGTGCTGTCGTCGTACCTGCACATGTACACCAATCCGGGCCCCGAGGCGTGGCACTTCATCGACGGCTCGGACCGCTTCCTGGTCAACATGCCGATGTTCCACATCGGCGGCATGGGGCTGTGCTTCGCGATGCTCGCGCGCGGCGGCTCGTGCGTGCTGCCGGAGCGCTTCTCGACCGACACGTTCTGGCCGCTGGTGCGCGAGACGCAGACGACAGCGGTGTTCCTGCTCGGCGTGATGGCCACGTTCCTTCTGAAGGCGCCGCCGGGCCCGCAGGACAAGGACCACAAGGTGCGCAAGTGCTTCATCGTGCCGCTCAACGACGGCGCGCAGGAAGTGCACGAACGCTTCGGTGTCGACGTCTACACGATCTTCAATATGACCGAGATTTCGTCGCCGATCGTCTCGGAGCCGAACCCGCAGGTGCGCGGCACCTGCGGCAAGGTGCGGCCCGGCGTCGACGTGCGCCTGGTCGACGACAACGACTGCGAGGTGGCCGTGGGGCAGGCGGGCGAGATGATCGTCCGCACCGACCGGCCGTGGGCCATGAACAGCGGCTACTACAAGAACCCGGAAGCCACGGCGCGCGCGTGGCGCAATGGCTGGTTCCATACGGGCGATGCGTTCCGCCAGGACGAGCAGGGCAACTTCTTCTTCGTCGACCGCATCAAGGACGCGATTCGCCGCCGCGGCGAGAACATCTCTTCGTTCGAGGTCGAGGCCGAGATCGTGCGCTTCCCCGCGGTGCGCGAGGCAGCCGCCGTGGCGGTGCCGAGCGAGTTGGGCGAAGACGAAGTCATGGCGATCGTGGCACCCGCGCCGGGCGCGACGATCGATCCCGCGGCCCTCATCGAATTCCTGCGCGATCGTCTCGCCTATTTCATGATCCCGCGCTACGTGCGCGTGCTGCCCGAACTGCCGAAGACGCCTTCCGCCAAGGTGCTCAAGGCCGACCTGCGCCGCCAGGGCATTACTGCCGATACGTGGGATCGTGAGCAGGCCGGGATCGTGATCCGCCGCGACAAGATCGGGAGCTGAGACTTTGGCCACCGCGAAATCGACACCTCGCGCCGGGAGCGTGACCAGCGCCGAGGCCTCGCGCACGCACGAGCTGCGCGCCGAGGTGCAGGAGTTCAAACGGCGCCGCATCCTCGAGGAGGCCCGCGAACTGTTCTTCGAGCAGGGTTACGAGGCGACCACGCTCGACTCGATCGCGGAGTCGCTCGACGTCACCAAGCCGTTCCTCTACTCGTACTTCCGCAACAAGAGCGAGATCCTGAACGCGATCTGCGAGATCGGCATCACGGAGTCGATCGCCGCGCAGGGCGAGGTGCTGGCGATGGACCTCGCGCCTGGCGAGAAACTGCGGCTGATCGTCGAGCGCGTGACGTCGATCGTGATCCGCGACCAGAAGTACGTCGTGGTCTATAACCGCGAGGAGAAAAACCTCGAGGCCGCCGAGCAGAAGCACCTGATCGAGATGCGCAAGCAGTTCGACCAGCGGTTGGCGAAGCTGCTCGAGGAAGGCAATGTCGCGGGCGAGTTCGTGATCGACCAGCCGCGCATGCTGGCGGTGTCGATCAGCGGCATACTGACGTGGGTGGCCACCTGGTACCGGCCGCGCACCTCATACACGACCACCGACGTCGTGATGCACATGATCCAGGTCGTCGAGCGCATGGTCGGCAAGAAGCCGCGCGCACGCTGAAACGCAGGTTCATCCATGGTCATGCGCCGCACGATTTTCGAACCCGAGCACGAAGCGTTCCGCGATGCGGCCCGGCGGTTTTTCCAGTCCGAGATTGCGCCGCACGGCGAACGCTGGCGGCAGGCTGGCGTGGTCGATCGCGAGGCGTACCTGAAGGCCGGCGAGCAGGGCTTCCTGTTGCTGTGGGCCGACGAGAAATACGGCGGCGCGGGTGTCTCCGACTTCCGCTACGAGCAGATCCTGATCGAAGAAAACGGCCGCCACGGCGAGCCGGGCTTCTTCCTCAACCTGCATTCCCGCCTGGTCGGGCCTTACTTCGGGCAGCTCGGCAACGATGAACAGAAGGCCCGGTTCCTGCCGTCATTCGTGAAGGGCGAGAAGATCCTCGCCGTCGCCATGACCGAGCCGGGCGCGGGCAGCGACGTGGCGGGCATGAAGACGCGCGCCGAGGACAAGGGCGATCACTGGTTGCTGAATGGATCGAAGACCTACATCTCGAACGGACAGCTTGCCGACGTTGTCGTCGTTGCCGCACGCACGGTACCGGACCAGCGCTACGGCATCGGGCTGTTCATCGTCGAGCGCGGCATGCCGGGCTTCGAGCGCGGCCAGCCGCTGCAGAAGATCGGGCTGCACGCGCAGGACACGTCCGAGCTGTACTTCCGCGACGTGAAAATACCGAAGGCGAACGTGCTGGGCGATGCGGCGAAGGGTTTCCACTACCTCACGCACTTCCTCGCCGAAGAGCGGCTGATCGGCTCGGTGCAGTACGTCACCGGCGCGCAGCTGTCGTGGGACCTGACGCTCGACTGGGTCAAGGAACGCCGCATGTTCGGCAAGCCGCTCGGCGCGTTCCAGAACACGCGCTTCAAGCTGGCCGAACTGCGGGCGCAGATCGACGCGGCGCAGGTGTTCGTCGATACGCTGGTGATGGAGCACGTCAATGGCCGGTTGGGCGCGGACCTCGCCGCCGAGGCCAAGCTGCTGTGCAGCGAACTCGAGTTCCGGACGGCGGACGAGTGCCTGCAGCTCTTCGGCGGCGCGGGTTACATGGAGGAGTACCGCATCGCGCGGTCCTTCACCGACGCGCGCATCTCGCGGATCTACGCGGGCACGTCGGAGATCATGAAGGAGATCATCTCGCGTGGATTCGGTCTCGACGATCGCAAGCTGACCTAGGAGGAGGAAGCGCAGGAAGGTCAGGAAGGCCCGGAAGGCCCGGAAGGCGGGAAACTTTGGCTTCCCTGCCGCGCTTCCTGCGCTTCCTGCGCTTCCTGCGCTTCCTGACCTTCCTGACTTTCTTCGCAATCCACCCATTCCCTATTTTGGTGCAGTGCCGCAAACTGGCAGGATCGAGCGCGCCGGGCGACCGCGCGGTCCGCTCGCCCGAACCTGACCAGGAGAGTTTCATGCTGTACACGGGACCCGCTTTCAGCGCCGCAGCGCTGAGCGATGGCATCGTCGAACTCAAGTTCGATCTGGCCGGCGAATCGGTCAACAAGCTGAACCAGGCGGCGATCCGCGACTTCGACGCGGCGACCCAGGCGATCGCAAGGGCTCCCGACGTCAAGGGAGTCATCGTGACCTCGGGCAAATCCGTGTTCATCGTCGGCGCCGACATCACGGAGTTCGGCGCGATGTTCGCGGCGGGCGAGGAGGGCATCGCCAAGGCAGTGCTCACGGTCAACCGCATCCTGTGCAGTTTCGAAGACCTGCCGGTACCGACGGTCATCGCGATCAACGGTGTGTGCCTCGGCGGCGGCCTTGAACTCGCGCTGGCGGGTGACTACCGCGTCATGTCCACCGCGGCGAGCGTGGGCTTCCCCGAAGTGAAGCTCGGCATCTTCCCGGGCTTCGGCGGCTCGGTGCGCATGCCGCGCCTGATCGGCGTCGACAATGCCGTCGAATGGATCTGCGCCGGTGCCGACAAGAAAGCCGACGCGGCGCTCAAGGACGGCGCCGTCGATGCGGTCGTGGCGCCCGAGCAGTTGCGCGACGCCGCGATTGCGATGGTGAAGAGCTGCATCGCCGGCAAGCTCGACTGGCAGGGCCGGCGCGCGGCCAAGAAGTCGCCACTCAAGCTCAACCAGATCGAACAGACGATGGCGTTTACGTCGTCGATGGGCGTGGTCGGCGCGCAGGCCGGGCCCAACTACCCGGCGCCGATGCTGGCGCTGAAGAACATGCAGGAAGCGGCCACGCTTGGCCGCGATGCCGCGCTCGAAGTCGAGGCGAAGTACTTCGCCAAGGCCGCGGTGACGCCGCAGGCCAACGCGCTGATCGGGGTGTTCCTCGCTGACCAGGGCGCGAAGAAAGCCGCGGGCGCCTGGGAGAAGAAGAGCAAGAAGGAAATCAGGCAGGCGGCCGTGCTCGGGGCCGGCATCATGGGCGGCGGCATTGCCTACCAGGCGGCGCTCAAGGGCACGCCGATCATCATGAAGGACATCAAGGAAGAGCAGCTCGCGCTCGGCATGAATGAAGCGGGCAAGCTGCTCGCCAAGGCTGTCGAGAAGGGCAAGTCGACGCCCGCGAAGATGACGGAGACGCTCGGCCGCATCCGGCCGACCCTCAACTACGGCGATTTCGGCGGCGTCGACATCATCATCGAGGCCGTCGTCGAGAACCCGAAGGTGAAGAACGCGGTGCTCGCCGAGGTCGAGGGCCTGGTCAGGGACGACACGATCATCGCGTCGAACACGTCGACGATCTCGATCAGCTACCTGGCGCAGAGCCTCACGCGGCCGCAGAACTTCGTCGGCATGCACTTCTTCAACCCGGTGCACATGATGCCGCTGGTGGAAGTGATCCGCGGCAAGGAATCGTCCGATGAGGCCGTCGCGGCCACGGTCAAGCTCGCATCGAAGATGGGCAAATCGCCGATCGTCGTGAACGACTGCCCGGGATTCTTCGTCAACCGCGTGCTGTTCCCATACTTCGCCGGTTTCCACATGCTCATGCGCGACGGCGCGGATTTCTTGGCCATCGACAAAGCGATGGAGAAGTTCGGCTGGCCGATGGGGCCCGCGTACCTGATGGACGTCGTGGGCATGGACACGGCCGTGCACGCGGCGCAGGTCATGGCGGACGGATTCCCCGATCGCATGCGGTACGACTTCAAGGGCGCGACGGACGTGCTGGTCGAGAACCAGCGGTTCGGCCAGAAGAACGGCAAGGGCTACTACGTCTACGCGCCCGACAAGAAGGGCAAGCCCAAGAAGACAGTGGACCCGACGACGTACGAGCTGATCAAGGACGTCGTCGCGCCGAGAAAGGAATTCGCGCCCGAGGAAATCGTCGCGCGCTGCATGGTGCCGATGATCAACGAGGTGGCGCGCTGCCTCGAGGAAAAGATCATCGCGTCGCCGTACGAGGCCGACATGGCGCTGCTGTACGGCGTCGGCTTCCCGCCGTTCCGCGGCGGCGCGTGCCGCTACGTCGACCAGGCCGGGGTGGCGAACTTCGTCGCGACCGCCGAGAAGCTGGCGCCGCTCGGCAAGCTGTACGAGCCGCCGCAGCTGCTGCGCGACATGGCGGCGGCCGGCAAGAAGTTCTTCGGCTGATCGCGGCCACCAACGAATTCACGGAGAGATCCACATGAGTCTCAATCCCCGCGATGTCGTCATCGTCGATGGCGTCCGCACTGCGATGGGCCGCTCGAAGGGTGGCATGTTCCGCAACGTCCGCGCCGAGACGCTCTCGGCCGAACTGATCAAGGCCCTGTTCCGGCGCAATCCCGGCGTCGAGATGAAGGAAGTTGAAGACGTGATCTGGGGTTGCGTCAACCAGACGCTCGAGCAGGGCATGAACGTGGCGCGCAACGCGCTGCTGCTCGCCGGCCTGCCGCACACGGTGCCGGGCCAGACGGTCAACCGCCTGTGCGGCTCGTCGATGCAGGCGCTGCACACGGCGGCCGCGCAGATACAGACCAACCAGGGTGACGTGTTCGTGATCGGCGGCGTCGAGCACATGGGCCACGTCGGCATGATGCACGGCATCGACCTCAACCCTGCCGCCTCGACGCAGTACGCGAAGGCGTCGAACATGATGGGCCTCACCGCCGAGATGCTGGGTCGCATGCACGGCATCACGCGCGAAATGCAGGACCGGTTCGCGGCGCGCTCGCATGCCAAGGCGTGGGAAGCGACGCAGACGGGCCGTTACAAGAACGAGATCGTCGGCATCGAGGGCCACGACGCCAACGGCACGCGCGTGCTGTGCGACATCGACGAAGTGATCCGTCCCGAGACGACGGTCGAGACGCTGGCGGCGCTGCCGCCCGCGTTCGATCCCAAGGGCGGTACCGTGACGGCCGGCTCTTCGTCCGCGATCTCTGACGGCGCGTCGGCGATGCTGGTCATGAGCTACGAGCGCGCGCACGCGCTGGGCCTCAAGCCGCGCGCGAAAATCCGCGCGATGGCCGTGGCCGGCTGCGATCCGGCGATCATGGGTTACGGCCCGGTGCCGGCGACGAAGAAGGCGCTGAAGCGCGCGGGCTTGAAGATGGAGGACATCCAGGTCGCCGAGCTCAACGAGGCGTTCGCGGCGCAGTCGCTGCCGGTGATCAAGGACCTCGGGCTGATGGACACGTTCGACACGAAGGTGAATCTCAATGGCGGCGCGATCGCGTTGGGCCATCCGCTCGGCTGCTCCGGCGCGCGCATCACGACCGCGCTCGTCAACGTGATGGAGCAGCAGGGCGCCACGCTGGGCGTCGCCACGATGTGCATCGGCCTCGGCCAGGGCATCACCACGGTGCTGGAGCGCGTATGACGGGGATCACCTCTCCTGCTCGCGGGAGAGGTCGCACGCAGTGCGGGTGGGGGCGCTGTAAAATGCGCGAATGCCTGCCCGCTCTCGCGGCTTTGCTCCGATCGCAGCCCCTGATGCGCGCGTCCTGATCCTCGGCTCGCTGCCGGGGCAGGTCTCGCTCGCGGCGCGACAGTACTATGCGCAGCCGCAGAATGCGTTCTGGCGGATCATGGGTGAACTGTTCGGCGCGGGCCCCGCAGTGCCTTATCCGGTCCGCGCGCAACGGCTGATCGAGCATCGTGTCGCGCTGTGGGACGTGTGCAAGGCTGCGCATCGCCCCGGCAGTCTCGATGCCGCCATCGACCTGTCTTCCGTCGTGGTCAATGACTTCGCGCGTTTCTTCCGCGAACACGGTCAGCTCGTCGCCGTGTTCACGAACGGCGGCGCGGCCACGCGTTTGTACCAGCGGCTCGTGCTGCCCCGGCTCGGCGCCCCGGCCAGCACGTTGCTGCTGCATCCGTTGCCATCGACGAGTCCCGCGCACGCGGCGATGCGCTTCGAGCAGAAGCTCGAGCGCTGGCGCGCGATCACCGCGGTCCTGCTGGCGCCCTGAGGCAGGTACAGTCTCGACGCCGGGCGTGCAGCGGCTCATGAAAGGCCGCAACAGTGACGCAGGTTCCGCCGCCTGTCGCGGCGGCGTGAAGTCAGGTAACGTGCGGGCCACCACGGCGGCGGCGACCGCCCACCGCTAACCGCGCAGGGGAGCTCATGGATTCGTTCAGCGCCTGGGTTAAAGCGATCGATTCGTTCGTCTGGGGCCCGGCGATGCTGGCGCTGATCCTGGGCACGGGCTGCTACCTGCAGCTGCGCCTCGGCGGCATGCCCATCCGCAGGATCGGCGCGGGCCTGCGGCTGGTCTGGAACGGACGCGGCGGCGACGAAGCCCATGGCGAGGTCAGCCCGTACTCGGCGCTGATGACCTGCCTTGCGGCCACCATCGGCGTGGGCAACATCGCCGGTGTCGCGACCGCGGTCGCACTGGGCGGCCCGGGAGCCGTGTTCTGGATGTGGATGACCGCGCTGGTCGGCATGGCCACCAAGTACGCCGAGGTGCTGCTCGCCGTGCACTTCCGCGAACGCGATGCGAAGGGTCGCTTCGTCGGGGGCCCGATGTACGCGATCCGCAACGGACTCGGGCCGCGTTGGGCATGGCTCGGCACGCTGTTCGCGCTCTTTGGCGGGCTCGCCGGCTTCGGCATCGGCAACATGGTGCAGTCGAACAGCATCGCCGCGGCGATGCAGGGCTCGTTCGGCATCAGTCCCGTCATCACCGGCATCGTGCTCGCGGTGGTCACGGGCGCGGTGATCCTCGGCGGCATCAAGCGCATCGCGTCGGTCGCGAACTGGCTGGTGCCGTTCATGGCGATCGCTTACATCATCACCGCGCTGGTCGTGCTGGCGGCGCACGCCGAGCGTATTCCGGCCGCGTTCGGGCTGATCTTCGAGACCGCTTTCACCGGCACGGCGGCCGTCGGCGGCTTTGCGGGCGCCGCGATGATTGCCGCGATCCGCTACGGCGTGGCGCGCGGCATCTTCTCGAACGAGGCGGGGCTCGGCACGGCCGGCATCGCGCAGGCGGCCGGCATGAGCAACGATCCGGTGCGCAGCGGCCTGATCGGCATGATGGGCACCTTCCTCGACACGATCGTGGTCTGCACGATGACCGGCCTCGCCATCGTGGTGTCGGGCGCGTGGCAGTCGGGCAAGACCGGGGCCGAGCTCACGCAGCTGGCATTCCAGTCGGCCATGCCCGGCATCGGCGGCGAGCTCGTCGCGATCGCACTCGGCATCTTCGCGCTGACGACGATCCTGGGCTGGGCCTACTACGGCGAGCGCTGCTGGCACTTCCTGGTCGGCGACTGGACCATCATGCCGTACCGCATCGTCTGGACGATCATGGTGTTCTTCGGCGCGGTGACGCAGCTCGACCTCGCGTGGACGATCGCCGACGTGCTCAACGCGCTGATGGCGATCCCCAACCTGATCGCGCTGCTGGCCCTGTCGCCCGTCGTCGTGCAGCTGACACGCGCGGGCCTCGACCAGGCACTGCGCGACTGAGACTCAGCGCGCTTTCCAGACGCCTTCGCGACGCGGGTCCGCCGCCGCTTCGAAGACGAGCGGCGTGCCACGCACGGCCACACCGTGCAGTCCGGATTCCTCGCCGCGCCCGGACTTGAGCGCGACGCCTCGCTCGGCGAGTCCGGCAGCAAGCTCCGGTGCGATGCGCGGCATCTCGCCATAGAAGTCGGCGCCGCGCGCGATCACGTTCGGCAGGTTGATCGCCGACTGCAACGGCAGGTCCCAGGCCAGCAGTCCCACCAGTGCCTTCGCGTTGTACGCGAGGATCGCCGAGCCGCCCGGCGAGCCCACGGCCGCGACGAATGCGCCATCGTCCCGCCGCAGCACGATCACGGGCGACATCGAAGAGCGCGGCCGCTTGCCGCCGGCAACCGCATTGGCGACGGGCCGTCCCTGGTCGTCGAGCGCCTTGAACGAGAAGTCGGTGAGCTGGTTGTTGAGGAAAAAGCCGCCGACCGCGCGCCCCGAGCCGAACAACGACTCGACCGACGACGTCATCGAGACCACGTCGCCCTCGCCGTCGACGATGACGAAATGGCTGGTGCCGGGCACGTCGAGCGTCGCATCGCGACCTGCCATCGTCGTGACCGCACCCGGCGGCGAACCAGCCACGGGCGGCGTGACTGCCGCACGTTCACCGATCAGCTGCGCACGCTGGTCGAGGTAGCGCGTATCGAGCAGGCCCTCGACCGGCACGGCGGTGAAGCGCGGATCGGCGACGTACTGGTCGCGGTCGGCGTACATCAGGCGACTGGCCTCGGCGAACAGGAACCACGCCTGGGGGTCCGAGGGGCCGCGCGTGGCGATGTCCGTGCGCTCGAGCAGTCCGAGCAGCTGGAGCAGCCCCACGCCACTCGAGGGGGGCGGCGGCACGCAGACGAGATAGATGCGATATGGCTTGCACAGCGGCTTGACCTTTGCGGGCTGGTAAGCCGCGAGGTCGGCGAGCGTCAGCGTGCCGGGACGCGGCTCGGCATGCGTGCGCTCGACGATGGCAACGGCGAGCGGGCCCTCGAGCAGTGCCTGCGGGCCACGCGCTGCGATCGTGCGCAACGTCTCGGCATAGGCAGGGTTGCGCAGCGTGTTGCCGGCCTTGACCGTCGTGCCGTCCGCGTGCGTGAACAGCGCGCGCGCGTCGGGCAACGTGGCCTGCGCGAACGTGCTGTTCGCGAAGCGCCCGAGGCGCTGTGGCACGACGAAGCCCTCGGCCGCGAGTTTCTCGACGCCGCCGAACAGGTCCTGCCACGGCAGCTTGCCGAACTTCGAGTGCGCGAGGCCCAGCATGGCTACCGCGCCGGGCACGCCCGTCGAACGGCCGCTGGTCACCGCCTCCGGGTACGAGAGCGGCTGGCCCTTGTCATCGAGGAACATGTCCGGCCGGGCGCCGGCCGACGCCGTCTCCCTGCCATCGAACGCGGTGATCGCGCCGGTCTGCGCGTCGTAATACAGCATGAACGCGCCGCCCCCCAGGCCTGAGCTCTGCGGTTCGACCAGCCCCAGCGCGGCCTGCGCGGCGACCGCGGCATCCGCGGCGCTGCCTCCCGCGCGCAGCACGGCCACGCCGGCGTCGACGGCGTAGGGGTTTGCGGCTGCGACTCCGGGGGTGAGCAGGCGTGCGGACGTGGCCGCTTTCGGCGCCTGGGTGTCCTTCGTGTCGGCCGGGACCGGCGAATTTCGGCACCCTGCTGCGCCGGCAACAACGACGAACGAGAGCAGCAGCGCGGTCGCGCGCAGGCGGACGAATTCCGGAGTGGGCATGAATGGCCGGCGTGGACGATGAGGGACGACGACAATAGACTGTCCAGCCGCCCACCGTCGAGACTGACTGACCTTGCCACACGCAAACCGCATGACCCGCGTCGCCGTCCTGTCACTTGCGGCCATCGTCGCCGCGCCGGCAACGCACGCCGCTGATCCCGCCCCGGCCGCGCCCTCTGCTCGAGAGGAGGCGCAGGCACCCCAGCGCATCGTCGTCGTGCATGCGGGCCGGTTGCTGGACCGGCCGGGCAAGGCTCCGCGTGGCCCCAGCACGATCGTGATCCGCGACGGGCGCGTCAGCGAGGTGCGTGACGGGTTCGTCGACGTGCCGGGCAGCCAGCAGGTGATCGACCAGCGAGCGCGCTTCGTGCTGCCGGGCCTCATCGACAGCCACGTGCATCTCGTGACGGACACGGGCGGGCAGATGGGACAGCTCGAGGACGTGCAGCTCGAGGACGCCGAGCTCGCGTACAACGCGCTGGTCAACGCGCACAAGACGCTGGGCGCCGGCTTCACCACCGTCCGCAACCTCGGTGACGATCACGGCGTCACGCTAGCGCTGCGCGATGCGATCCGCGCGGGCAAGGTGGTGGGACCGAACATCGTCGATGCGGGGCGCTCGCTCTCCACGACCTCCGGCCACATGGATACGGCGCTGGGCTACCGCGAGGACTTCCGCGACGAACTGCACTCGCAGGACCGGCTCTGCGACGGCGCCGATTCGTGCCGCCGCGCGGTGCGCGTCCAGGTGGGCCGCGGCGTGGACCTGATCAAGATCGCGACCACGGGCGGGGTCAACAGCCAGGTCGGTGCGGGCCTCGGCAAGCAGATGTTCGACGACGAGGCGCGTGCCGTGGTCGAAGCCGCCCACCTCTACGGCAAGAAGGTGGCGGTGCACGCGCACGGCGCGGATGGCATCAAGGTCGCGCTCGCGGCCGGTGCCGATTCGATCGAGCACGGCACGCTGCTCGATGACGAGAGCATCTCGCTGTTCCTGAAGTCCGGCGCCTACTACGTGCCCACGCTGTCCACGGTCAACGGCTACATCGAGCGCCTCGCCAACAACCCGCAGGCGTATTCGCCCGAGGTGCGCGCCAAGGTCGAGTGGCGCATCAAGGTGACGGGCGAGTCGCTGCGCAAGGCCGTGCCGAAAGGCGTGAAGATCGCGTTCGGCACCGACGCGGGCGTGAGCAAGCATGGCCGCAACGCCGACGAATTCGAGCTGATGGTGAAGCACGGCATGACGCCGGCGGCGGCGTTGCAGGCGGCCACGGTCAACGCGGCGGACCTGCTCGGGCTGCAGGACGTCGGCACGCTCGAGCCCGGCAGGCGCGCCGACCTGATCGCGGTGGATGGCGATCCGCTCACCGACGTCACCGTGCTGAAGCCCGTCGCCTTCGTCATGAAGGACGGCGTCGAATTCCGCGACGGCGAGCGCTGACCCCGGAGGCGCATGGAAGGTCGTACCACGCCGATCGTGCAGCCGTTGCCGTTCTCGGAGGCTTGCGAGCGCAACAAGGGGCCCATCCTCCAGGTGCTGCAACGCTGGCTGCGCGATCCGGGCATCGTGCTGGAGATCGGCGCAGGCACGGGGCAGCACGCGGTGCACTTTGCGCGGCACCTCCCGCACCTGAGCTGGCAGCCGACCGAGCAGTTCGACAACCTGGTCGCGCTCGCGGCCCGCGTCACCGTCGAAGGACCGTGCAACCTGCTCGCGCCCGTCGAGCTCGATCTCGGCGCGTCCGAGTGGCCCTGCGACACCGACAGCGTGGACGCGGTGTTCACTGCCAACACGCTCCACATCGTGTCCTGGCCGCTCGTGCAGGCCTTGTTCCAGGGCGTCGGGCGCGTGCTGCGCGACGACGGCCTGCTGGTGGTGTACGGCCCGTTCCGCTACGGCGGGCAATTCACCTCGCACAGCAACCATGCCTTCGACGAGATGCTGCGGAGCCGCGACCCCGCCGGCGGCATCCGCGACTTCGAAGCCGTCGATGCGCTGGCCGTAGCGCAGGGCCTGCGGCTCGTCGAGGACTGCGCGATGCCGGCCAACAACCAGACGCTGGTCTGGCGCCGGTCCACGCGCTGAACGCTTAGACTCGACAACCTTTTCCACGGTCGCCAGGAGTTCCCGATGCGTACCCCGATTCTCGGCCTGCTTGGCGTGCTCGCCAGCGCGGTCACGGCCCAGGCCCAGGCCGCGCAGCCACTCGCGCTGCAGTGCGGCGACCTGTTCGATTCGAAATCGGCGCGGCTCGTGGGCGCGCGCACGATCGTGACTGACGCGGATGGTCGCATCGCGCAGGTATTGCCTGGCAAGGTCACGGCACCGGGGGCCACGGTCGTCGACCTGTCGGGCCAGACTTGCATGCCGGGCTGGATCGACCTGCACGTGCACGTCGGGCAGGAATCGAGTCCCAAATCCTATGAAGAGCGGTTCCGGCTCGACGACATCGATTTCGGCTACCGTTCGCTCGTCTATGCCGATCGCACGCTCAAGGCGGGCTTCACGACGGTGCGCGACCTCGGCGGCAAGGTTGCACTGCACCTGCGCGATGCGATCAACCAGGGCTACACGCATGGGCCGCGGATTTATGCGGCGGGCAAGTCCATCGCGACGACGGGCGGCCACGGCGACCCGAGCAACGGCATCAATGCGGAACTCGAGCACCTGCTCGGGCCGCCGGGCCCGACTGATGGCGTCATCAACAGCGTGGACGACGCGCGCCAGGCGGTGCGTCAGCGCTACAAGGACGGGTCGGACGTGATCAAGATCACGGCCACGGGCGGCGTGCTCAGTTACGCGAAGAGCGGCGACGCGCCGCAGTTCACCGTCGACGAGGTCAGGGCCGTCGTCGAGACCGCGAAGGATTACGGTTACAAAGTGGCGGCGCACGCGCACGGCAAGGAGGGCATCCGGCGCGCGATCGAAGGCGGCGTCACCTCGATCGAGCACGGCACCTACATGGACGACGAGATCTTCACGCTGATGAAGAAACACGGCACGTGGTACGTGCCCACGATCTCGGCCGGCAAGTTCGTGGCCGAGAAGGCGAAAATCGACGGCTACTACCCCGAGATCGTCCGGCCCAAGGCCGCGCGCATCGGTGCGCGGATCCAGGACACGTTCGCGCAGGCGTACAAGGCCGGCGTGAAGATCGCGTTCGGCACCGACCAGGGCGTCGCGCCGCACGGCCAGAACGCCCTCGAGTTCGGCTACATGGTCGACGCGGGCATGCCCGCCGCGACGGCGCTGCAGTCGGCCACCTACCACGCGGCCGAGGTACTCGGCGCGCAGGACCTGGGCCAGATCGCGCCGGGTTTCCGTGCGGACGTGGTGGCGGTGCCCGGCAATCCGCTCGCCGACATCGCGCTCACCAGCAAGGTGAGCTTCGTGATGAAGGACGGCGACGTGTACGTGGGAAGCCGCCCGGCTCGCTGACGGCGCGCAGCCAGGATGACGGCCGGCGGTCAGTACCGCGGGTCGTACATCTCCGCGCGGATGCCTTCCCCGATGTCGTCCGGCCGCTCGATCGTGGCGAGCCCGTCGCGCAGCGCGATCTCCACGACGTCGACCGCGATGCGGGCGGATACGTCGCGCACGGCGCTGAGGGGAGGGTAGAGGCTGCCCTGGTCGAGGTCGGCCTGGGACGTGCAGCGCGCCAGCGTGCGCGCGGCGGCGAGGAACATGGAGTCGGTCACGCGCGTCGCGCCGGCCACGACCAGTGCGAGTCCCACGCCCGGGAAAATGTAGCTGTTGTTACCCTGGCGCGGCACGCAGCGCCGTCCGTCGGGCAGCGTGACCGGATCGAACGGGCTGCCGGAGGCGTACAGCGCGCGCCCCTCCGACCACGCATAGGCCTGCTCCGCGGTGCACTCCGCCCTCGAGGTCGGGTTCGACAACGCAAAGACGATGGGCCGTTCATTGACGCGCGACATCTCGCGTACGACCGCTGCGTCGAATGCACCCGGTGCCGCGCCCACGCCGATGATCGCGGTCGGCCGCAACGCACGCACGGCGCCGATGAAATCGGGCACGGGCTCGTGCACGTGCGCATACGGGCGCTTGTGCTCGGCGAGTTCGCCGCGCCCGGCGACGACGAGTCCTCTCGAATCGACCATCCAGCAACGCGCCCGCGCGGCCGGTTCGTCGAGGCCTGCCTCTATCATCGCGTTGACGAGCAGGTCCGAGATGCCGGTCGCCGCTTCGCCGGCACCGAGGCACAGGAACGTCTGCTCGGTCATGGCCTTGCGCGTGATGCGCAGCGCGGACAGAACGCCCGCGACGGCAACCGCGGCCGTGCCCTGGATGTCGTCGTTGAAGCAGCTGACGCGATCACGGTAGCGCCGCAGCAGGCGGAACGCGTTGTGATTGGCGAAGTCCTCGAACTGCACCACGACGCCCGGAAACACTTCCTGCGTCGCCTGGATGAATTCCTCGAGCAGTTCGTCGTAGGCATCGCCGGTGAGTCGCCGCTGGCGCAGGCCGAGGTACAGCGGATCCGCCAGCAGAGCCTCGTTGTTCGTGCCGACGTCGAGCATGACGGGCAGGCACTTCCACGGGTGCAGGCCCGCGCACGCCGTGTACAGCGAAAGCTTGCCGATCGGGATGCCCATGCCGTTCGCGCCCAGGTCGCCGAGCCCGAGGATGCGCTCGCCGTCGGTGACCACGATCATCGCGGTCTCGCGATGCGGCCAGTTGCGCATGATCTGCGCGATGCGGCCGCGGTCCTGCGCGGTGATGAAGAGTCCGCGCGGCCGCCGGTAGATGTGCCCGAACTGCTGGCACGCGAGGCCGACCGTGGGTGTGTAGATGATCGGCATCATCAAGTCGGCATGTTCCATCACCACGCGGAAGAACAGCGCCTCGTTGCGGTCGAGCAGGCTCGACAACATGATGTACTTCGACAGCGGCGTCTGCAGCCGGTGGAAGTTCTCGAGGATCCGGGCGACCTGTTCGTCCTGCGAGGCCACGTGCGGCGGCAGCAGGCCATGCAGGCCCAGTACGTCGCGTTCGCGTTCCGAGAACGCGGTGCCCTTGTTGAGCGCGGGGTCACGCAGCAGGGCAGTGCCGCGTGGAAACCATTCGGGGATCGGGGGCAGGGTGCGCTTGGGCATCGGCGTGTCCGTGGTGCAGACACGCGGATGCTAGAGCGCGCGGCGCGCCCGTCAACGCGGGGAAGTCCTTAGCCGGCCGGCCTCAGGACGGGGCTTTCATCTGCGACTGGCAGTAGTTCGGCAGGCCGACGCGGTCGATCAGCTGCAGCTGCGTCTCGAGGAAGTCGATGTGCTCTTCCTCGGACTCGAGGATGTCCTCGAGCAGCTCGCGGCTGACGTAGTCGCCCGCCTTCTCGCAGTGCGCGATCGCGGCTTTCAGGTCGGGGTGGGCGATCTGCTCGAGCTTCAGGTCGCACTCGAGCGTCTCGCGCACGTCCTCGCCGATCATCAGCTTGCCGAGGTTCTGCAGGTTGGGCAGGCCCTCGAGGAACAGGATGCGCTCGATCAGCTTGTCCGCATGCTTCATCTCGTCGATCGACTCGTGGTGCGTGTAGTCGCCCAGCTGGTCGAGACCCCAGTTCTTCAGCATGCGCGCATGCAGGAAGTACTGGTTGATGGCGGTCAGTTCGTTCTTGAGGATCTTGTTGAGGTGCGCGATGACTTCGACGTCGCCCTTCATGGGAACACTCCGGCGGCAGGCTCAGGCAAAGGCCGCCGCGTGAGCGGCGGTGACGAGTCAGGAAGCCTGCGGTGCCGACGCGCGGGAATCAAGAGCGCGCGTGTCGAGGATCTCGCGCGCGCACGGCTCGCAGGCCCCGCAGCAGGTGGCCACGCCCGTGCAGGACTGCAACTGCTCGAACGAGCGCGCACCTTCCTGGATCGCCTGTTGCAGGCGGTTTTCAGAGATCCCGTGGCAGAGACAGACGTACATCGACTGGTACCTCTTCGAGGCTTGAATCCTACGGCAAGTCGAATGCTAATGCAAACGATTCGCATTTAGGTACTGTCCGCAATGAAACACGTTGTTTCCACAGCCCGGCTGGCACGGGTGATCGAGCCGAGGTCCCAGCCGCGTGCCTGAGCGTCCCGGGCGTCCAGGGCGTCCCGGGCGGCGCCGGTCCGCCGTCCGTCCGGCCCGCGGCCGGACGCTACACTGTGAGGATGAACGATCAGGATAGAGCATTGCCGCCGGCTGACGCAGGCGACGAGGAGCGGCAGCAGCGGACGCGATCACTGCAGCGCGCGTTCATGGACCGCGCCCGGCGGGCCGCCGAGCACGAGCAGGCCCCGCAGCCGCGCAACGTCTGGCATCGCGTCCTGGCAGTCATTGCGGCGCTCGCGCTGACGGGCGGCATCGTGTTCGTGTTCGACGCGTTCCTTAGCAGCATGCAACGGGTCATGCACATGATCGACGAGCAGGCCGAGCAGGAAAAGCAGCAGGAAATCGAGCGCAAAAAAAAGGAGCCGATCCCGGCCTACGTCGTCCCTGCGGAGTGAGCGACGGCGCGCCGCCGGCGCTGCGCGTACAGCGCCAGTGACAGCAACCAGACGATGCCGAAAGCGACCAGTCCCCAGCGCGTCGCGGTCTGCGCTATCACCCATGCGATCAGCGCGCACGTGACGATGGGTACCAGCGGACCGCCTGGCAGCCGCAGCGGTTCGCGATCGGTCCTCACGTCCTTGCGTCGCAATGCCAGCACCGAGATCGCGACCAGCGCGTAGACCACCAGCACGGCAAGGCTCGCGACGAGCATCAGTTGGGCGAAGGTGCCGCTCGCGGACACGGCCAGCACCAGCAGCCCGAACGTCACGATCGCCGTGTGGGGCGTGTGATGGGACGGGTGCACGCGGGCAAGCCACGCCGGCAGCGATCCGTCGCGTGCCATCGCATAGAGAGTGCGCGGCGCCGCCAGCACTGCGCCCGTGGTCCAGCCCAGCATCGAGATCGTCGCGCCGGCGAGCAACAGCGAGGCGCCCGCCGTGCCGGCGAACGTGCGCGCGGCCGTCGCGAGCGGTGCGACAGTGTCCTGCGCGAGCGCGGGACCGAGCAACCCCGCGGCCACTGCGTGCACCGTGAGGTACAGCACGGTCGCGACCGCGAGGGCGAGCAGGGTGGCCAGCGGGACGGTCCGCGCGGCATCGCGCACCTCGCCGCTCGGCATCAGGGCCGACTCGAGGCCGATGAAGGCGAAGATGAGCATGCCCGTGGTCGTCGCCAGCGCGGTGGACGAGGGCATCGCCTCGATGACGAAGTGCGCGGGAGTCACGAACCAGGCCCCGGCCACGACGAAGAACAGCAGTGGCAGCAGCTTCGCGGCGGTCGACCATTCGACGATGCGCGCGCCAAGGCGCACGCCGCGCACGTTCGCCGCGACCAGCGCCAGCACGAGGCTCGCGGTCAGCACGAACGGCCAGGCCGCGTGCTGCAGCCCGAAGAGCCGCGCGGCCGTCTGGCCAAGCAGGGCGACGATCGCGCCGCCTGAGGCGATCTGTGCGATGTTGAGCAACAGTCCTGACAGCATGCCCCAGTAGGGCCCGAGCCCGGCTTCGATGTATGCGTAAGGCCCGCCGGTGGCCGTGACGCGGCTGCCCGCCTCGACGAAGTTGAGGACGACGAACGTCATGATGGCGGCGCAGGCGAGGTAAGCAAGCGGCGCGGCCGCGCCGAGCTGCGCCGCGGCGATCGCGGGCACGACGAAGATGCCGCTGCCGACCGTGTAATTGACGAGGTGCGCCGTGAGCTGGCGCAGGCCGAGCGCGCGCACCAGTTGCCGGTCCGGATCCATGCGGGCACTCCTGCGTCAGAACGAGAACTGCGGATCGTCGTCGTCGCCGAACTCGGCCCCCGCCCGCGCGAGCGCCACCCACTGCGCGGTCGTCAGCGTCGCGGGCCGGTACGGCGCCGGCCGTACCATTGCCATGCTGCGCGCGGTCGCCACGATCAACCCGCAGTCGGCCGGGATCTCATCGGGTTCCGCGATGCCTTCCGCGATCACGTAGTGGAACGATTGCGAGTACGACTGGTACCCGCGGCGCTTCGATTCGTTCTTCAGGTCGCCAAGCAGGTCCGCCCGGCGCACTTTGATCTCGTGGACCGCCGGGTGCAAGCGCCGGCTCGACGTCACGTGGCGCAGCGAAAACACGTCCGGCTTCGACAGCGCCCAGGCGTCGTCGAGCCGGGTGCGCAGCGCGACGCCGCGGAACACCAGTCGCTTCTGCGCGAGCAGCCAGCGCGCGACGCGGTCGACCAGCGCCTCATGCTCGGCACGCGCATTGCGATTGCGCTCGAGCTGGCTGACCAGCAGGCCGATGCCGGCGTCGGTGACGACGATCGATTCGAGTTGACCGCCCGCGACGCATTCGCGACGCACGAACCCGCGCTCGAGCAGGTCCAGCTCGATGTTGTCGTGGCACGGCCAGCCGGCCGACCGGTAGTACTGGCGGAGCCGGCGCAGGTGATTGCGGGTGAGGCCGTCCGGCTCTGGCGGGACGGCCCGGGCAAGGGTGTTACGCTTCATGCGCAGCGGCGCGAGGGGTTGAGCTGTGCTACAAGGCCGCACTTTAATTAAAAACTCCGACCAGTGATGCAGATCCTCCGCAAGGCATGCCTGGGATTGCTCCGGCTCTTCGGCTGGCGCACGTCGTTCACGCCGTTCCCCGAGCCGCGCGGCCTGATCATGGTGTATCCACACACCTCGAACTGGGACTTCCCGATCGGCGTGCTGTTCCGCATCGGCCATGCCCTGAACGCGCACTGGATGGGCAAGGACCAGATGTTCCGCTGGCCATTCCGTGGACTGCTGTACCGGATCGGCGGCGTGCCGATCAACCGCCGCGAAAGCAGCGGCTTCGTCGCGGCCATGGCGGCCGAGATGCACGAGCGCGAGCATTTTTGGATCGCCGTCGCGCCCGAGGGCACGCGCTCCCACACGGAACACCTGAAGTCGGGCTTCTACCAGCTGGCCCTCGCGGCGGACGTGCCGATCGGCCTGGGTTACATCGACTACGGCCGCCGCCAGGTCGGCATCGACCGGTACGTGCGCATGACGGGCGACGAGGAGCGCGACCTGCAGGTCCTGCGCGACTTCTACGCGACGATCCTGCCCAGGAAACCGGCCAACGCGGGTGGACTCAGCTTCCGCAAGCGGTCGTCCTAAGGGCCATTACGAATGGGCCGCCGCGGCCTGCAGGCGAACAATATTCGCCTCGCACCATCGGTCTCGGCCTCGTGACCACGGCAAGCACACATCCGACGGCAGCAGGCGTCGCACGGCAGGACGCCAACCGCTTCGCGTTCGTGCTGCATCCGCTGACCGTCGACTTCCTCGGCAACCATCCACGGTACCGGTGGACCCGTCACCTGCCGCGCGCGTGGGTGGAGCGCAGCGCAGCCTACATGCCCGCGTCGCGTGTCGGGCACGTCGAGGGCGGCGTTTCGCCGGCGACGGGCCAGGCCGTTTCGGGACTCATCTATGCGCTTGGCGCGACGCCGCGGCAGATGCTCACGCGCCCGCCCGAATTCACCTATCGCCGTCTCGACCAGGCGATCAGCGATGCCGCGGCGCACGGCGCACGGATCGTCGGCCTCGGCGCATTCACCAAGGTGGTCGGCGACGCCGGCGTCACCGTTGCGCGGCGCGCGACGATCCCGGTCACGACGGGCAACAGCCTCACGATCGCGGCCACGCTCGAGACCGCCAAGCTCACCGCGCGCCGCATGGGTTGGCCCGACCTGTCGCACGCTCGCGCGATGATCGTCGGCGCCACCGGGGCGATCGGGTCCGTGTGCTCGCGATTGCTGGCCGCGGCCGTGCGCGACGTCGTGCTGGTGTCGATCGAGCCCGAGCGCCTGGTCGCGTTGCGAGAGAAGATCCTTGCCGAGACGCCGGGTGCGCGCGTCGAGATCGACACCACGACCGCGCGGCATGTCGCCGACTGCGATCTGATCGTGACGGCGACGTCGGCATTCGGCCAGCGCGTGCTCGACGTGAGCCAGTGCAAGCCGGGCGCCGTGATCCTCGACGTGGCGTTGCCGCCGGACATCTCGAAAGAGGAGGCGGCGACGCGTCCCGACGTGCTCGTGGTCGAAAGTGGCGAGGTGCTGATCCCGGGGCCGGTCGCGTTCAGCTTCGACATCGGGCTTCCACCCGGCGTCGCCTATGCCTGCCTGGCCGAGGCCGCATTGCTCGCGATGGAAGGGCGGTTCGAGTGCTTCACGCTCGGTCGCGACGTGCCGCCCGCCAAGGTCAAGGAGATCTACCGGCTGTTCCGCACGCACGGCTTCCAGATCGCGCCGCTGCGCACGTTCGGCGAGCCACTGACCGATGCGCTGGTCGCGGAGAAGAATGCGCGGGCCGAGGAACTGCGTCGCGACCCGGCCCGGCTGCAGCGCGTGAAGGCAGCGGCGGCGGCAGCGGTTGCCCGCATCCCGCCGCGGGCCAAGGGTGTCGTGCAGGGCTGACTCCGCAGGGGCTGGCGCTGCGAAGCGTTGGCAGGCCGTCGCGGCCTGTGTATACGGGAGTTCCTCATCTTGCATCGCTCCCGGAGCGCACCCATGCGCCGATCGTTCTGCCGTGGCCTGCTGGCGGCCTCGTTCGCATTGCTGCTCGCGGGCTGCCTCGGCGCGCCGGAAGGCGTCGAGCCCGTGCGCGGATTCGAGATCGACCGCTACATGGGCCGGTGGTACGAAGTCGCGCGGCTCGATCACCGCTTCGAGCGCGGTCTCGAGCA
>Ga0114939_10000634_pt1 | contig 29352 bp, 36 predicted proteins | sample AshMeaCrysSpring_FD_87196 | JGI IMG/M metagenome (GOLD analysis project Ga0114939, IMG submission 87196) | Groundwater microbial communities from Big Spring, Nevada to study Microbial Dark Matter (Phase II) - Ash Meadows Crystal Spring | ecosystem: Environmental > Aquatic > Deep subsurface >...
ACGCGCCCATCAGACGGCAAGCGCACCGGGTTAAGCCCGAGTATGTCCTCGTCCAGCGGCAAGTAGCTGTAGCTGACGCAGGCATAGCGCAGCGTGTCAGCCATCACCATGTCAGGCTTAAATGCCTTGCCATTGATAATCCCTTCACTGGTAGATGGATACCACCACTCCAACTCGTTGCCCGCCGCCGTGACCCATGACCCGAACCGCAGCTTGACGATGCCGGTGTCGTAGTCAATGGATCCGTAGACGCCTGCGCCAGTGATTTCACCGTTTGGCGCTGCCTGTACTGTTGAGATGCCGGTGACGCCGATCCGCGTGAATTGGAACACGAACGAGCCTGGGCGCACCGGCGCGGCAGGGACGCGGAAAGTCAGCGAGTCCACCGGCTGTGCTCCAAGATTTGTCAGCATGGCAACCACTGATCCGGAGTTGGAAGCTCCGGGTGCCCACGTCGTAAGCACCATCAACCCGCCACCATAGTCCACCTCGCCAACTGCCGTGGCCGCCCCGGTGGCGTGATCTAGGTCGGTGACGATAGTACCAAGACGGTCTAGCAGCACTTTGCCGCCGAATGTCACGCGCACGGAGCCTGGGACGATGTTCTCCCTGTAGTTCGGCGTCAGGTCAAGCGTGATGTCGTCGAATGTCTCCAGGTGAGACCGTGCAGTTAGCGTCGTGTCGATGTCGTACCGCACCGTTACTGCACCGCCAGATGTCGGAAACACGCAGAACACGGGCTGGTAGACAAGACTTTCGAGTTGCGCCCGATATTCTTTGTAGGTCGCTGCCGGATCGGCGGACACGCCAGCAACGATTAGGTCGGTGCCTTTCTCTTTGCCGAGGTACTGAGCCTTGTACTCCGGTATCGGCAAAGACAGCGTAACGTCCGGATTGAAGGCAATCGACCCGGACGTGTAGTTAACGACCGAGCCTGCGTGAACCGTGCCGAAGGCATCGGTTAGCACCCCGCTGCCGTTGTCTTTTCGCCAGATGTTAGCCATGCGTCACCCCGAGGTGTAGACCTGACCGATGTTGCTGAGATACCAACCGGTAGACGACCACATCACCACTGAAGAGGCATAGTCGATGAAGTGGCTGTCAAGAAGCGTCTCGTCAACGTCAACTGTCCACGTCACGGTGATTGACCCCGGAACGATGCCATTGTCCGGCAAGATCAGATTGATCTTGCCAGTGCCGTCACGCGCCGGATCGTTGAACACCGCCTGCACAGTGTTGATGTCGGCATTAGTAGAGTAATCAACGTCGATCTCTGCGCCGATAGGTGGCAGTACGCTGGGGATGAGCACGACTACGCCCGTGTCATACTCAATGTAGCCTGTCCCCGAGCCAGTTAGCAGGCCGCTGCCATTGTCCGTCACCGTGTAGTTACCGCCGGAGCCGTTCGGCCACGTCAGCGTTACCGTGTTCTTGGCGATGTCGGTGTGAGGCAGTGTGAATCGCTTCTCGGCTTGCAACGCGATGCCCGCCCGCACCATGTCAGTCGTGGCAAGGCCGTAAGTCATAATGACAGCAGAGCCTACGTCGGGCAGCACACCCAGCGTGACCACCACAGAGCCGGTGGTGTAGGACACCGTGCCCGAACCAAAGGTCACGTCGGCTCCGTTGATCTTGCCGCCGCCGCGATCCATCAGGACGTACCACTTGCCCTGCGCCATGTACGACACGCGCAGCGTCCCCGGCTGCGGGATCGGATCGAGGTAAGCGACCACAGTCTGAGAGCGCGATTCAGTGGTAACCGGGAACGACGCAGATTGCAGTGAGCGAGCGGGAGCTACAGACGGGCGGAAAGTGATGTTCTTGCTCGCGCCGCCGTAGTCCGGCCCGCCTGGGATGATTGACAGAACGCCGTTAGCGTAGTCCACCAGACCAACCTGCGTTGCACCGCTCATCAGCGTGCCGTTGTCGTCCGTCAATGTAGCCCCGGTGCCGGTGGTCATCGTCAGCGTGCCGGGAAGGATGGCCTGCCCAGCGAAAATGGCGTGCGTGCTGTCAAAGTCTGCTGCGGTCGTAACTGTAACTGTTTCCGAGGCCGCTGCTGTGACCTGGGCCGCATCGCCATGCGGCTTTGCATCGGTGACAGGAATCTCTGTCTGCGCGGACGGGACAAGCTGATGGTAAATCGTGTCGGCCTGGAACGTCAGGTCGCCTTGGCTTGCGGCCACGGTGAGTGGGCGAATGCCGAAATATCGCGCCGCGTCCGCCACCACCGTGTCGTAGATGCGTGATGTGATCAGATTGGCGTCGTCATCGGGCCGCGCCGCGCCTCCCATGATGTCGAATGTCAGCGGGTCGCTGATGCCGAGGGTAAGCGCCAGACGGGTAAAGTCCACGAACCCACCCGAATAGGCGTAGCTGAACTGCCTCTCTTGCCCGGCGACGCTGGTGATGCGGACAAACTGCTCGGCCTCGGTGCTCAGGCCGGGGTTTTTGACCAGCACGATGGTGCTGCCGATACTAGGGAGCTCCGTGCCCACCCGAGCGAGAGCCTGAATCGCCATTTGTCCCGTGATGTGCTGCTCCCAAAGGTAGTAGGGGGTTTTTGCACCCCTCGCCAAATAGGACTCCAAACGGCTGACAGCGTTTGTCCGCTCGTCTACCCAATCCTCGGTGCTGAACAAAGACGCGCTGACCAGGGGATCATCCGGCGCGTCTTCGATAATGCAGTGCGCCCCGTAATAGGAATCGGTGTCGGAGGTCTGGACGCTGGGGAAAACCTTCCGCAAGTTGACGCGCCCGTAGGTGCGATCCAATTCGCTGATGTCGGGGAAAATGGCATTGCTCACGCCGTCAGCGATGACGACGTTGCCGCGCACCATCCCGCCGCCATCCTCGTTATCGGTCATGCGCTCGCTGGCGAGCAACTTTACATCTGCGGTGGTGATGGGCACGGGTTAGACCTCCATGAACTTGAGGGCGATCTGGTAGAAGTCGGACGGCTCCGGCTCCTTCCCCTTGTAGAGGATGATCGAGGACGCCATCGGCTCGCCGTCGTGGTGACGGAATACGACGTCGCGGGTGACGCCGCGCAACGTCAACTGATAGATGCCGTCGCCGGTCTGCTGGTCCGGGGCGACGTCCGCCCACGCCTTGAGCGCGTCCACGGTAGAGCGGACGACCCACGAGTGGTCTTCGCCGCCGATGAGCGTGATCGGTCGGCCGGCGAGCTTCGTCGCGGTATGGACGAGGATCGCGCCGGTCAGCGTGTAATCGACCTCCTGCGCGACCGGGTGCCAATCGTGCTCGTCCTCCCAGACGAGGTCGGCCGGGAGTTGGAGCGTCGTGACGCCGTCGGAGAGTGTGATAGCCATTAGCTCGCCACCATCTGCGCCTTGCGGAGCATATCCACGATGACCTCCTCGCTACCCTCGACCACGGTCGCGGTCCCGGTCTCCTTCCCGACCGTGATGTTGAGGTCGACAACCTTCGTGACGACGCGGTCGGCCGCTGCCGCTGCCGCGGTCCCGGTCCCGGAGGCCGTCCCGAGCGCCGCGTTGCGCCGGTCCTCGGACTCCCGCTGCGCGGCCTCGCGGATGCGGGTCTGACTGATCTGGTTGAGGAGGCCGAGCGCCTGCTGGAGGTCGCGGACGGCGCTCGTGTTGCCGGCCGACTTCGCGATGGCGAGCTGGGCCTCGATCTCTGCGCGACGGGCCTCGGCGCGTCGGCGCTCGATCTCGTCATAGTTCTTGTTCATCCCGTCCAGCTCGTCGCGCAGGCTGTTGAGCGTGTCGCGGGCAGAGTCACCGAGGTCGCGGATTCGCTCCTTGGCATCGCGGAGGGCCGCCAGGAGCGGCGCCATCTCCTCGTTGCCCATGATGCTGCCCATGTAGATGGCTCTCCTGAGCGCCGCGACATAGTCGCCCAGCGCCGCATCACCGCCGGCAGCCGCCTCCTCAACCCTGCTCATCGCCTTCACGAACCCGGCGGCGCGTTCCGTGGCGGCGTTTATGGCGTCGATGTAGCCGTCCAGCCCGCCGAAGCCGGTGGAGTACATCCGCTGCATTCCGGCCCACACCTTCGCCTGCGCGGACGCAAGCTCGTCGGCCTTGCCGGCCGCGACGCCGTAGGAGGCCGCGAGAGCGCCCCAATCTATCGAGACGGTCCGCACCTCCTCCTTCTTCTCGGTCGCGGCCGTCGCGGCAGCGGAGGCCTTCTCGGCGGCGTTCTGCGCGGCGTCCGCCTGCTGCTGGAGCGCCTCGGCCGCCTTCTTCGCCTGATCTATGACCCCCTGCTCGGCGGCGGACACATCGCCGTCGGCTGCGGCCTTCTCCTTCATCGCGGCGACGTTGTTCCACGCCGCCGCCGCTTCGGCTTCGAGCGCGGCAGCGAGATCCTGCGCGGCCTTCGCCTCGGCGTTCCGGACGTTGACCGTCGCCTCCTCAATCGCGAGGAGGTCGCCCTGCGCCTTCGCATTCTCCAGCGCCTGCTGGGCGGCGGCGACCATCGCGGTCCCGTGCTGGCGGACGGCCTCGGTGTTCCGCTCCGCGACCCGCGCAGCCTTCTCCCAGCCGTCCTGAAGGGACTCGGCCGCGCGCTGCGCCCCCTCGGTCGAGCCGACGATCTTGTCGAGTTCCTTCCGGAGGCCAAGGACGCTCGCCTGGGCCTTCAAGCCCGTGGACGCCACCCCGTTATTGGCGGCGACCGCTTTCGCGGCGTAGGCCTCCCACGCGGCCCGCTGATCCTGTATCGAGCCGCCAAGCGAGCGGACGGCCTCGTAGGCCGTCTTGGCCTCGGATGCGGCCTTCTGAAGCGACTCCTGACTCTGGATCCCGAGCTTGTCGAACGCCTCCGTGAGGGTCTGGATCCCCGGCGTGACCTCCGCGATCCGCTCGCCGAGTTCCTTCCGGAGGTCCGCGATCTGCTTCTTGGCGAAGGCCCCCTTGTCGGCGACGGTTTCGAGTTTCTGCCCGATGGCTTCGAGCGCGGCCGGGGTATCGGCCGTCTTGATGGCGTTCGAGAAGACGTCCTTGAGGACCGTCCCGACGTTCGAGGTCTTGTCCTTGAGCTTGTCGAAGTTCGCCATCAGGACGTTGATGTTGGCGATGGCGTCCTGCGACTTCTGGCTCATCCCGGTGAACGCCTTGGTGGCGTCCACGCCGGCGCCTTCGAGCGCCTGCCGGAGGGAGACGTCGATGATCTGGCCGAGCGAGGCGACGTCCCGCTTGGTCTCGCCGAACGCCGCAGCGGCCACGGTCTGGAAGACGACGAGTTGCTGCCCGTCGAGCCCCTTGAGCGCCGCCTGCCACGCCTCCTCGAACTCCTTCGCGGAGATCCGGTTCGTCAGGAACATCTCGCCGAGCGCCTGCCCGAAGTCCTTCACCGCCCCGAGGTTCGTCGGATCGAAGGCCTTCATGAGGCCTTTCATCGCGGTCTCGGTATCCTTCCCGGCGGTCTTGAGCGCGTCGAAGTCGGCGACCAAGCCCTTGGCGTTGGTCGTCATCAGGGCGTCGAGTTGCTCCTTGGTGAACTTCGCCGCCTTCCCGATCTCGTCGTAGCCCTTCTTGATCTCCGCGAATTTCTTCTGCGCGGCGGCCGTCGCGGCGGCGTCCTCCTTGCCGAGTTGCCGGTTCCACTGCTGGAGTTCGATCACCGCCTGCGAGTACCGCTGCGCGCCTTCGAGTTGCGCCTGATACTGCTTGAGCGACTCGCCGGTGAGCTTCGCGACGTCGTCGGCCGCCAGAACGGACACGGACGAGTATTGCTGGAGGGCGGAGACGGTCTCCTGCGCGCCGGAGGCGAGCCCCCGGAAGGTCGCCTCCAGCCGCTTGTTCGCGGATTCGACGTCGTTCCCCGACATCTTCGCGAGCCAGCCGCCGAGTTCCTTCCCGTAGTTGGCGGCGATCTCAAGCGCCTCTACGAACCCGGCCGTGACGAGCGAGATCGAGACCGTCTTCGGCAACTTGTCGAGCGCGCCGAGGACACTTGTCGTCGTGTTCTTGAGGACGTTCCCGGCCTTGATGAAGTTGTAGAGACCGTTGACGGCGTAGAGCCCGAGCCCGGTTCCGATGGCGAGGGAGAGGCGTTCTGCCGCGCCGACGATGCCGTCCATGTTCTGCGAGAGGGACCGGAGCGCCCCGGCGGCCTTCTCGCTCGCGCCGGTGCTGTCGTCCAACTGCCCGACGAAGTAGGTCCACTCGTTCGAGACGGACTGAACGGCCCGGCCGATGGTCTGCGGGAGTTGGCCGAACTCGGCCTCCAGGGTAGCCCGCTGACCCTGGATCGCCCGGAGAACCTGCTCGGAGGCGAGCTTGCCCTCCATCCCCATCTTGCGGAGTTCGCTGCGGGCGATGCCCATCCCGTCGGCGATGGCCTGCGCGAGGCGCGGCGCCTGTTCGAGGACGGAGTTCAGTTCCTCGCCGCGCAGCACGCCGGACGCGAACGCCTGCGACAACTGGATCATGGCGGCGCTCGCCTCCTGCGCCGTCGCGCCGGAGACCGCGAAGCCCTTCGTGATCGTGTCCGTCAGTTGGGATACCTCGTCCTGCGTCAGTCCGAGGTTCTTCGTAGACGTCGCGAGGCGGGCGTAGAGGGAGGCGACCGATTCGAGCGCCGTCCCCGTCGAGTTCGAGGTCGCCCGTACCGCGTCGAGCGCCTCGTTCATGCCCTGCTGGCTCCCGGTCGCGATCTTGAGCCGGGCGGCGAGGTTGTTGTAGGCGTCAGCGGTGGCGCCTACCGACTTGGCGGTCTGCACGAGCGCGCCGAGGGAGAGCGCGGCGCCGGCGAACTGCGCCATCTTCTGGAACGACGCGGCCGTCGCGTCGGCGCCCTGCCGGACGGAGTCGAGCGCCGGCCTACCCTTCGCCCCGAGTTGGCCGAGCGAGTTCGCTGCGGCCCGGGCGCTGTTCGCGGTCTCGGTCAGGCGGGTATTGAGCGCCTGCTCTGCGCTCTGGACCGCGCGGAGATCCTGGCTCAGTTGGCGCTGCGTGGCGGCGAGGTTCTGGGTCGAGACCCCGGCGTCCGCCATGCGGTTGCGTAGCGCCTGGAGGGAGACGGCCGAGCGCTGCCACGCGGCCTCGGTGCTGGTGACCGCCGCGCGAGCCGCCTCGAACTTCGCCTTCATCTGGTCGGTCGGCGAGCCGCTCTGCGCGATCTCCCGGCCGAGTGCGGTAGCCTTCGCCCGCGCCGCGTCCATCGCGTCCTTCGTGGACACGACCTCGGCCTTGAGCGCCTTGAAGTTGTTGACGAGCGCCTGCTGGTTCGCGATCCGCGCCAGTTCTTTCTGGAGCGCGGCAGCGTGGGCCTCGGCGGCATCTGAGGCGACGCCGAGCCCCTTGATTTCCTCTATGAGGTTCGCAACGTCCGAAAGGCCTTCGGTGGCCGCGCGTATGCGAACGCCAACAGTAGTTTCGGCCATGACTCACCGAGAAGTGGTGCGCCGTCCGTGGCGCGGGGAGTCCTGGGAAAGAGCGATTACCCTGCGAGGGCGCGGTAATACTTCGACTTGCCGGCGCCGGTCTTCGTCGTGTCTGCCTGGAGCTTGCCCTCAATCGAGAGCGCCGCGAAGTCGTCGCCGATGAGGTCGATCTGCTTCGCCGCGCCGATCTTGACGCGGAACAGTTCGACGTTCATGACCTTGCCGCCGTTCGCCTCGTTCACGCCCTCGAAGTACATCTGGAGGGTGACGGCGGACGCGGTAAGCGCCTCGATGACGTTGTAGCCGGCATAGGTGTAGGTGACCTCGATGGTCGATCCCTCGGCGCCAGTGAACGTGTCGAGGATGTAGATGCCGCCGGTCCGGACCTCGTAGTCCGTGCCCGCCGTATAGGTGACGGTCGCGCCGTCGTTCTTGACGGAGACGGTCGTCGGGTTCGGGTGGGCCAGCACCACGAGCGAGTTCTTGTAGGCGACATGCTCCTCCGACGTGACGGTCGCGCCAGCGACGGCCGTCGCCTCGCCGAACACCGCGCGAGCGAAGTTCGTCGGGTTGAGGTCGGTCATGTCGAAGGAGACCGGGATCGCCTTGACGCGGTTGACCGAGGCGTAGACGCCGCCGCCGGCCTGCGTAAAGTCCTGCTGCTCCTTCGTCTCCTCATCGAACCCAATCGTGAGCTTGGAGACGTTGCCGACGTGGACGAGGCCCCCGGTCACGCCTTCCTCTTTCGCGTAGACCTTGCCGGCGCCAATGTAGGGGTAATAGACAACGGGTGCAGTCATGGTCATTGACTCCTAAGTTGCGGTTGAAAGACGGCCTCGTCGCCAATGACGCGCCGAAGGATCGCCGGACAGTCCGGCTGACGGGCGATGCTCGCGAGTAGCTCGGGATGGACGCGCGAGACGAGCCAGCGCATCGCGTCCACGACTTCTCCCCATGCCTCCACGAGCGTCCTCTCGCGAGTTCCGTTCACCATCACGCGACCTCGCTCCGGGCCTGCTTGACGAGGCCGAGGATCTGATCGAGTAGCTCGGGGAGAACGGTGGAGCGCGCAGCCGAGACGCTCTGCTCGCTCGCGAGAAGGCAGGCCGGAACCCGGTAGAACCAGTGGTGTCCGAACTTCGAGACGTTCTTGTTGGCCGCGTAGCGCGTGCAGCGCCGCGAGACGTATTCGGCCACGACCCACGCCTCGCCGCGCGCGTCGAGGGTATCGTGCAGCGCCGCGAGCGTAGCCGGACCGATGATCCCGTCCTGGGACGCGTGAACGATCTCTTGAAGCGCCATCGAGGCGAATCCCTTCCCCTGATTGACCGCGCAATCGAGCATGATGAACGCGAGGCGAGGCGCGAAGTCGGCGACGCGCCCGGCCGTCGGCGCCCAGTATTCGTCGGCGTAGATTTTCGCCGCCTGCGCCTTCGTCAGATTGCGGATGTCGAGGCTCGGGTGCGCCCGCTTCGAGATCCCGAAGTTGGTCTCGCCGCCCGGGTCGTCCGGGTTGTTCGCATACCCGCCCTCGATGTCCGGGCGGAGGATGAAGTCGATGGCCGCCTCGCGGATCATCGGAGCGCCTCCGCCTTCGCGAGGAGTTCGGTCTTGCGGGCGCCGCTCGCGGTGCTGCCGACGTAGTAGGTCACGCAGGCGATCCAACTCGTCGCGAGCGCGCCGAGCATCGTGTAGAGGACGTCGGCGCCTTCCGCCGGGGCGCCCTTGAGCAGCAGGAAGAACAGGACGCCGAAGAACCCGAGCGTGACGATGAGCGTCAGGGCGCGCGGGGTCCAGATGTCGCCCGTCGCGACCTCGCGTTGGCGGGCGTTCGCCCGGTCCTCGTTCGCGAGCCGGTCGATGTCGACGCCGAGCGCCGCCATGTCCTTCTGGAACTGGATGCTCGCCTGCTTGAGGGCGATCAACTGGTCGGGGCTCGCCGTCTTGACCGCTCGCGCGATCTCGTCCTCGGAGACGTCGGTCTGCCCCTCGCCGAGGATCGTGTCCACGATGACCTTGGTCGCCATCCCGGCCAACGGAGTCCCGAAGGCGGAAGCGAGCGCGGGCGCTATCGTCTTGACGAGGTCTTTCCAATCAACGTCCACTCACCACCCCCTGAACCAATCGGCGATCTGTACGACGGCGAGGAGGACGACGAGGACCGCGCCGACGATGAAGACCGGATCTGTTCCCGTTACCGCCATGACTAGCCGCCGTTGTGGAGCCGGTAGAAGAACTGAACGCCGGCGACGATCAGCGCCGCGCCGACCCCGATCCCGACGACCCACGCCTTGAGGCCGGCGAGGCGCTCCGCGCATATCTGCTGCGCGTCGGCGAGCTTGCTGACCTTGCGGCTGATCTCGTCGTCCTTGTCGAAGTCCACGACCTCGTGCGACTTGAAGGCGTCGAGCATCTCCTGATGGTTCTTGTCGATGGAGGCGAGAACGTCGCGCCGCATGACGTCCATCTTGTCGCGCAGGGAATCTAAGCCCTGCCGGAGGAGGGTGATCTCTTTCTCGTGCCCTTCGAGACGTCCTTCCATCTTCGACATCCGCTCACGGAGCGGACTGATGTGCTCGTGGATGTCGATGCGAAGGCGCTCGTGTTCCATAGTTTCCTGCTCCAGCATTACGTCCCAACTCCAAGAGGTCTGCGCGCGGTAAAGGTCTCCTGCCAAATGAGAACTTGATCCGTGTAGCCGACGGGCGCTGCGTCGCTAAACTCGAAGGGGAGGCGCGTCGAATCCGGCCGCCAGCGCCACAGGGCGCCGCGAACGGAATCCGCGAGGGCGCGGAGTTCCTCAGACGCGGCCTCGCCGCGAGCGTCGCTGACGTTCTGGCACGCGATGACGACGGCGAACGACTCAACGAGGATCCGGTAGCGTTTGGCGCCGTCCTGAACCTCGATGACTTGCTCCCTCGCCGGCATGACGAACGCGGCGGGGAGGACGGGCGCCGTCGCATCCTCAAGCCCGGTGTAGTCGGCGATGCCGGCGACACGCGCGAGACTCGGGACGGCCGCTTGGAGGCGCTCGATGATGGGGGAGAGATTCAGCACCGTTCACCCCATCCTCGCCAGTAGCTCGTCAGTAAAGATGAGGTCGGAGGAGGAGACCGCTATGCCTCCGCCGGCCTCGCCATCGTTCGCCGGGAGCGCGCCGGCGATTACCGCGCGCCCCGCCGCGACGTCCTTGAGCCACGCGATAGCCTCCTCGTACCGGGAGCGAACCTCGTCGGTGACGCGGTCGTCGTACAGCATGAAGCGCGCGATGTCGCTCGCGCGGCGGACGAGATCCGCCGGGGTCGGGTCGGGGATGATGAAGCGCCCACCCAAGCGACTGTCGATCTCCGCCGTCGCGTCGGCGACGGCCAGATCGACAACCTCCTGGCCTATTTCTCCCGTGCGAGCGCGGTCGGAGAGTTGGATGATCTCCGCCTCTCCGAACCGCGTCGTCAGGTCTTCCGTTGTGCAGTAGCTCATCCGGTTCGCCCGGGCGGGAGTTACCCCGCCCGGACCTCTCGGTTAGTTGCTCGTCTTGACCTCGACCAGAACGGCCGGGCGCAGGCAGAGCGGCAGCGGGTGCGACTGCGTGTGGACGATGTAGCCGCGCCCCATCTCCTCCTCCATGACCTTCGCGTAGTACAACTGGCCCATCTGGCCGACGGTCTCGTTGAAGTCCGCCGGAGCCGCGAAGGTCTGGAAGGTCTGCGTGGTGCCGACCGGGAACGCCTGACCGTAGTCAGCGGTGATGAACCGCGTCCCGTTCACGCTCGCGCGGTACTCCTCGAAGGTGATCGAGCCGAAGGTGAAGCCCTTCCGCATGTCACCGCCCAGCCTGTTCGCCACCTCCTGATAGTTGGCGTAGGCCTCCTTGACCTTCGCGTGGTTGACGAGCTTGTCGAAGAACTCCTGCGAGACGAGGGCGCGGACGCCGGACGCCATCTCGCCGAGGAGGTTGTCCTCGATATGGCGGACGACCTCCATGCACTTCCCGCGAACGTCGGTCGTAGACGTCCCGAGGACGAAGTCCACGGACTTCTTGACGATCCCGAAGTCGGTGAACAGGTCAACGATGGTGTTACCGCCACCGTCCACCACGACGCCCTTGAGGGCGCCCATGCGGAGATATTCGAGGGTCTGGTCGTGCTTCGCGCGGGCGGTCTCCATCCGCTGATTCAGGTACGACGCGACCGCCGCCTGACCGTCGACGCCGAACTGCCGGAGGCCGACGACGTCGTAGGGGGAGACGCGCTCGTCGTAGACGAACGACGGGACGGTGAACGTCCGGACCTTGCGCTTGCCGATGGTTCCGACCTGACCCGGGGCGCCGTACTCGGTCGCGGTCAGCAGGGAGAGCGAGCCGCCCTGCTCCTCGACCATGACGGTGTTGTTGATGACGCCCTTGACCGGGAACAGGCCAAGCTCGTTCAGGCGACCGTAGCGGTTCGGGATGACGTTGATGGCCGCGCTTATGTCGGCCGTGGTGAAAATGCCGAAGGGGTTCATGGTCGTCCTCCTCAGATCGCGCTACGGCAGAGAATGTTGAGCGCCTTGAGGTCAACCACTGCGGCGTCCTTCTCGCCTTGGGTGGTGACGCCGGCGCCCCATGCGAGGGCTTCGGTCGCGAGAATGGCGGGACCGCGCACGAGCGCGACGCCCTTCTTGTCGCCCCCGCTGGCATCGACGGCGAACAGCAGGATGCCGCTCGCGGTCTGCGAGCCATCGACGGCGTCGTTGTCGTAGGCCTTGACCTTGCCCGACGCGGTCACGGTCCCGAGGACCGTTCCGGCCAGGAGGTTCTGGCCGGACAGGACCGTGACGGTCTCGCGGCAGAACTGAACCTCGGGCGCCTCCTCGTACTTGAGGAAGTCACTGAGTTGTGCGGCTTCGGTGTAGGTGGTCATCCTTCAGTCTCCTCAAGCGTGGTAGCGAGCCTTCGCGGCCTTCGTCAGCGGGCCGTCGGAGGCCGGCTGCGCGGAGGTCGTGTCGGTGGCGGTCTGGTGGAACAGGTGCTCGGGGACCGGGGCCGCCAGCGACTTGACGAGGTTGAGGGTCGCGGCGAACTGCTCGTCGGTCATACCGAACATGACCTCCTTCTCGGCGTCCGCGAGCTTGAAGGTCGACAGCGCGGCCTCGCGCTCCGCCTTTACCTTCGCGGCGAACTTCGCCCGGAGATCGGCGATCTCGGTAGTCAGTGCCTCGTTCCGCGCTTTCTCCTCAGCGAGTTCGGCGCGGAGCGAGTCGAGTTCCTGGGTGTTGTCAGGCATCGGTGGCTCCTGTGGTTTGAACAAATGCGCGGAGGTGCGCGGGTCGGCGCCGACGGGGACGAACGAAAGCTCGCGCACGGCGGCGTTCTCGAAGACGGCCTCGACGTTCAGTTCGCGGCCGTTGAGGTGAACCGGCTTGCCGCCGGTCTTGCGGACGTCGGCGTTGATCCCGACGGACAGTTGAATCGGGTGGCCCGCCTTCATCAGGGCGGTCACCATCTTGCCGGCCTCGGTGACGGCGTTGAGCTTCCCGACCGCGACGAGCTTCCCGTCCTCGACCGCGAGGTCGGCAAAGCCAGCCGTCGAGCGGATCGAGTTGTCGTGGTCGATGAGGACCGGGGTCGGGTTCGATAGCTTGATCGTCGCGAGGTCGATGGCGACGTCGCCGTGGAACCCGTAGTCCGTAATGACGTCGCCGGAGTAGGCGACGGCACGGAACCGGCCGGCGGACTCCGGATCGAGGGAGACGTCGGCGGCGAAGCGAAGGAGGCTAGTGTCCATGCCGCGTAGCATGGGAGCCGCGCGGCCCGGCGTAAGAGTGACGCTCGTCAGTAGCCCTAGACGGGCGTGAGTCGGATCAACCTCTGGATCATCTGGACGATCTCGCTCTCCATCGACGGCGGAAGGCCTCGGGAGTCGGGCAGGAACGGCCGGGCCGGGATCTTGATCGTGTAGGGGCCGGTCGTGTAGCGGACCGTCCGCGCCTTCTTGTGCCGGTCCTTCGCGAACACCGAGCGCCCCGCCGCGTTCTTCCGGAGCCGGACCCACGACGAGTAGGGCGCGCGGTTGATGGTAGCGCCGAACTCGTGAGTGGGGCCATAGACCCGGTCCGTGCCGATCAGGACGGAGTCGCCCTCGACCTTCGCGTGGAGCGAGTTCCGGAGCGCGCCGGTATCGAGGAGGATCTTGTGGCCGCCGGACCCCTTACCCTTCCGCCGCTTCGCGACAGTCGAGGACTTGAGCGGTTGCCACGGGGCGCCGTAGGGGTCATGCGAGGTCTCGAACGTCTTCAGCGACGAGTTCAGCACCAAGTCGCCGATGTCCTTGAGGAACCACCGGATGTCCCCGGATAGGCCGGCGAGGCGCCCGAGCAGGCGCGACGCCTCGGAATCTACGACCTCGACGGTGAACATGGCGCCTCCTAGTAGACCACTCCGGGGCCGCCGTCGTCGGTGTCGGCGATCTTCTGGGCGATCAGCGCGGCGTGAGCGGCCTTGAGTTGGTCGGGGACCGTGAAGAACTTGTAGAGGATGACGGCCAACTCGGCCGGGCTTCGGTACGGACGCCGGACCGGGTAGAAGGCCGGATAGGGGTCCGAGACGAGACCGCCGTCCTCGATGACCTCCTCGATGGCGTCGATGACGCGAGGGGCCATCGGCCCGGTGATTTCTCCGGTCTCCGGGTTCCACTCGATGTAGCCGGCGAGCGGGTTGGCTGGGTCTAGGATGAGTTTCATGGCGCGAAGTAGAAAAGGAACCCGAGGCAGAGATCAACCATCTCCGGGTCTTTGTTGAGCATGGCGGTCAGGTCGGAGCGGTGGTGCGGCGAGAGGACGCGCTCCATCGACATCGTGATCATTTCGAGCGGCTTATCCTGCCAAAGCCCGGACCATGTGTACTCCTTGCCCATGTACGGGTGGATGTAGCCGTCCGGCCGGCACTTCTCGTCGGCGCGGTAGCCCTTGCCGAAGTTCTGGAGCTTTACGAGAGGCTCGCCGGCCGTCCTCCGCTTGTGGAGCGCCTCGAAGGCGTCATCCATCTCCGGGAGGACGTTCTGGAGGCGGTGGAAATACTCGTGGATCATGGTCGAGACGCCGTCAGACTTGATGACGGACTCGCCCGGCGCGACGTAGTCGATGCGCCCGATCTTCCGGTAGTGGCCGGAGCCGGCCGGCTGGTAGTTCATATCGTGCCAGCCGCGCCCGCTCGTCCCGGAGACGTAGGTCCGGCCGCGCGCGTTCGACTTCTCGATCCACGACGTCGGGATTGTCGACATCGCGCTCTCGACCATCGGCTTGGTCTTCGCCGAGAGTTTGGTCGTCGCCATCTTCCCGCCGAGCTTCCGGGTCGCCGCGAGCCGGTCGAGCATCCGGGTCCGGAACTCCTTCCCGAGGTCGGAGCCGATGACGTCCGCCCCATAGACGTCGTTCGGGTCGAGCGCGGCCATCGTGTCGCGGAGGATCTCCTCGCGCATCGTCCTGCCGGCCGCGATCCACTCGTCCAGGGTTTGCGGTTGCTTGGCGAGCGCCGGCGCCGGCTTGGCGAGCGCCTTCGCTGCGGCGGCAGCGGCGACCTTGGCCGCTGCCATGCTGGCCTTCCGCTCCTCCATGTTCTTGAGCGCCTGCTCCATCTGTTCGAGCGGGTGATAGCCCCAGCCCGGGTCCGGCTTCGCCTCGGCCGGGATGTCTTCGAGCGGGGTCGCCCCGCCCATCCCCGCGACCTCGTCGGCCGTCAGGGAGCGGAGCGAGCATCGGCAGTTGTGGCCGAGCGGCGGCGAGTGGGTCGTCCAGAACGGGTCATCGACCGGGCGGACTACGCCGTTGAGCGCGCGGTGCGACGGCCGCGTCCGCGAGTCGTTGATGGCCGAGTAGCGGAGATAGGGTCTCTCCTTCTTGGCGAGGTCGAACGCCCGCCAGTGGCCCGCCTGATAGGCGTTCTGGAGGTGGTTGCGGAGGATAAGCTCGACCCGCCACCGGGGGAGCCCCCAGCCCTTCGCCATCGCCTGCCGCTTGAAGTCCTGAAACGTCCCGCCCTTGGAGAGGATCCGGTCGTTGAGGAAGTCGAGGACTGCCTGGATCTGGTCGATCTGCCCCATCCGGGCGACGGAGAACGTCCAGGCGCGCATCCGCGCCGACATCTGGGGCATGTAGTAGGTGTCGGGGAGGACGACGCCGCGCTCGGTCGCGGCCTTGATGGCGTCCTCGAACGGGAGCGGGAAACCGATTGAGAGCATCAGCGCAGCAGGGCGAGCAGGATCGCCTCATCCTCCTCGACGTTCCGGCGGCGCCGCTTCCCGCGTACCCCGGGAGCGAGGCCCGGCTGCGACGGGGGAGGCGGCTGGGAGCCGGACTCCTTCCACGCGCCGGCCTTCCACGCCGACTCCTTCCAGGCTCCGCCCATCCACGCGAGGAGCGCCATCAGTACGGCTCCGCGTAGCCGTTGAGCAGGAGCCAGTCGGACAGGTTCGGGCCGCCGACGATCTGAACCTCGGCGATCCAGCGCCCGTACTTGTCGCCCTTGCTCGTGCTGATCGTCACGTCCGGCGAGCCAGCGAACTCCTCGGCCATCCGTCTCTTTAGTTCCTTGCCGAGATCGGTCGACATCTCCGGCGCATCGACGCGCGCGAGCCGAACGCGGACGCGGTGCGTGATGCGGAACCCGAGGTCAACGTCGAGGTCGAGCGTGTCGCCGTTAACTACCTTCGCCACCTTCGCGTGATACGTCCACATTACGCCGGACCCCACTCGTTGCCGGTCACGCCGGCTCCGCCGACGGTCACGGAGTTGATCTTGCGGAGATCGACGGGAATGGTCGTGGCGGCGAGCCGCGCCATGATCTCGTCAGCGATCTGGCCGACGCTCGGGCCGGACGAGCCGGAGGTCGCGATGGCCTGCGCCTGGACCGGGACGGTGTACTGGACGGCGACGTTGAAGTTGCCGAGCGTCTGAACGACGGGCACGCCGCCGCCCTCCACGAACAGGTTGCCCGTGATGATGAGCGTGTGGTTGCTCTCCATCGGGCGCACGCGCCAGCCGTTGAGCAAGAACAGGTAGGGCGGAATTGACAGCCCGCCGCCGAGGTCGTCCCCGCCCACCTGACGGAACGCCGGCAGCCACCGACCGTTGTTGGTGTCCGCGTCCAGCCAGTCGCACCATCTCGACCACAGCTCCGCCGCTGAGACGGAACTGGAGTCGAGGACGATGCGCTTGGTCGGCCCGTCGAAGGTGATGGGCACGTCGCCTCCTTACGCGGTGTAGGCGCGGTCCTGCTCGGCCACCAGCGAGATCGTGATGCCCTTGGCACGGGTGATTGTTCCCGTCGCGACCACCGGCTTCGCCACGCCCTTGTTGCCGGCCACGACCACGATGGGCGCGTCCTCCGCGTCGGAGCCGGCCCCGCGCTGCACGTTGCCGTCGTAGTCGTAGGTGAAACTGATCTGCCCGGACGTGATGGCCCCGGCAATCGGGCTGCCGTCCTTGTCATTGACGGTAATCGCCGTCGCAGTGCCGTAGTCGTCGCCAGAGTTGTCGCCAGCATCGTCGTTGGCAAAGTACATGCGGTAGTAGCCCGTCGAGCCACTGGACAGGAACGAGTTAAACACCAGCGAGCCGGCCGCCGAGTAGGGGTAGGTGCGCTGAACACTGTTTTGGTCCAGGAACACGACCCGGTTGAGGTCGTTGTCCTGAATGTTCTCGATAAACACGCCCTGCGTGGTGTACAGCGTGTCACCGACGAAGTAGCAGAGCTGGCTCTCGGTCTTGCCGTTGACCGTGCCGCCGCCCTCGTCGATGTCCGCGTCCTGCCGCAGGAGGTACTGGATCTTGGTGTAGATCTGCTCCAGCGTCGCGTTGTTGCCGTCGATGATCTTGCGGAATGGGTAGCTGCCCGCGCCGATGGTCTTGCTCTGGTCCAAGCCGTAGTAGGTGATGTCGATCCCCGAGTACGGGGCGCCGGTCATGGCGCCGTCCGCCGCCGTGATCTTGAGGTCGCCGCCTACCGCGACCGGGAGCGACACCTTGAAGGCGCCAGTGCCGGTGGCGCCAACGTCCGTCAGCGCGGCGTCGTCAAACGTGTAGCCCTGCTCGCGGCAGAAGATCTTGAAGTAGGTCCGGTTGTCGAAGTCGCCGTTTGCGGCGTCACCGTAGACCTGAATGCCTTGGTTCGGGCTGTCGGTGAACGTGAAGTTGGCCGCCGCCCCGCCGCTCGCCTTCTGGTAGTAGAACTGCGCTCCTGCGGGGAACCCGGACGCGAGTGCGACGATGCCGACGTACTGGCGGTTGAGCGCGCCTGCCGCGCTGTACTCAGACCAGCCGCCGTCGCGGAGCATCTGTCGCGTGGTGTCGTTAGCCGGTTTCCAGCCGTTGTAACTACCGCCATCCGTGCCAAATTGAAACTGGCCCGAAAGTGCGTCGATAGCGTACATCCCAAACGGGTATTTGTTGTATGACGCCAACTCCCATAGCTTAATCAGCTTTGAGTACAGCGCTTGCAGGGTGACGCCGTCTTTGGCAACCAGGTCGCCATAGGCCGCCAGGGAAATCGTTTTTGCCGACGTATCGATCCACAGATTGCCGTCAACACCGAGATTGCCGGACGTTGTAGAAACAACCAACTGATCGGGGTCTGTGCACTTAGCCATTGTGATGTCCTTTTACAGAATTAGATTTGGTTCTGTTTTCATGCTGCGTGACGATGCGCAAATTCCATGGGACGTGTAGCCCGCTTACCGTCTTTCCTCGTAGCGGGACAATGTGGTCAACCTCATGCGGAATGCCCGTTTCCTTGGTTGCGCTTGCGGCCCGTGCGTAAATTTCGAGAATCTGCTTATTGAACGCTTTACCAAGCGCCCTGCTCGGAAGCAGCATTTCTCGTTCCCGCGCTCTTCGCTTGTAAGCATCGGGGTTTGCCCTATACCGGCGTCTATCGGCCTCTCTGATTTCGCCCCGCCGTTCCTCAAGCGCAGCTTTTACCCTCTCAGGATTTTGTTGCTTCCATGCCGTCGCACGCTCAACAGCCTTGCGTTTCCGCTCATCGCGCTTTTCTGCGTATGTAGGGTCAGCATCAAGTCGCTTAAGGTACGCCCTGCTTGCAGCGTTACGACGTGCAGTTACGGCAGGATCGTTTTTCGCCAGGTAACGGCGATTGCGTTCACGACTCATAGCCTTCTGGCGCTCCCATTCTTCTGGCGTGCAATCTACCTTGCGTTTGCCCATGGTTAGCTCACAAAGTTTCGGTCAGCGACCTGCGCGATAGGCAGAGACGCATTGGTTGAGCCGAGCAGATAACCTCTTACGGTGTACGGGACGTAGCCCTGCTTGTAGACGCAGACATCAACGTAGTCGCTGGCCGCGTAGCTGTAGCTGTACCCGTAGGACGTGCTGCCGTGCGCGTCCACGTTGACCCGTTCGGTCGTCGTGCCGGCGGTCAGAATCACGATGTCCGATCCAGACACCAGCCCAGTGAGGGTCAGCGTCACGCTGTTGTTGACGACCACCGTCGCGCCCGCCGTGCGGATGCTCGGGGTCGAGCCGCCGCCTGAGATGTTGATCGTCACCGACCCGCTGGCGATGTTGACGTAGATCGCCTCGTTACCGGTGCTGCCGTTGCTGCTGGCGTAGCTGGTGAACGTGTTACCCGTAAAAGTGATCGTGCTCGCGCTGCCGGACACCTCGATGGCGTGGCCGGTGCCGCCACTGGTGAAGGCGCAATTCGAGATATTGTCCATGTCCGCCAGCGTGGCCGACGTGATCTTGCAGTTCTTGAACTTGCTGCCGGTGATCGTCGCGCTGTTCTGCGTAATGGTCAGACAGTCCGTGAACGCCATCTGGTCGTAAGTGATGGCCCGAAGGTTGAGCTGGCCCGCGTTGATGACCTGCGCGCCTGCTGTGTAGACCGTGGCGCTGGTGCTCATGCTGGCGTGCCAGTCCCATTTGAACTTGCTCTTGGACGAGAACACCGCATTGCGAACGTCGATGGTGTCCGACGCGCCGGGATAGAAGGTCAGCCCGCACACGTTGTCCACAGAGTTGTAGAACACTTGCTTGTCGGTAACGCTGCGTTGCTGCGGGAACTCGATCGCCGCATTGGACAGATCGAGGTAGACCGCGTTGGTGCCGCCATCCCCAAGCTGGATCGGCTGGAGCACAAGCATCTGCGTCGCGCCTTGCTGCAAGACGCTCATCCGCTCCTTACCCTGCGCAGTGACCTTCACAATGTCAGGCACCTTCACCGGATAGCTAGCATTGCCGCCTGCGACTGTCGTCGTGTCTAACGCCCACAACGAACCAAACTGCATGACCGGCGCGGCGAAGGTGCCAGAGACAGCAAGGCCAAAGGCAGAGACCGACGCCGCATTGAACGTGCCTGTCGTGTCAATGGCCGTTGCGCCGTCGTTGATGATAAGCGGCAAGTGCTGCGCTGTGTCCCATTTTGTGCCTGAGCCATGCACCGCCCAGAATTTGAAATTGCCTGCCGACGACGCCATGCCGAATGCGACGCCTTTGCTCGTCGCTTTGCCGATGTTGTCGAGGTTCTGGTAGACCTTCGGCGTTGACGGCTTGGTGTGGATCAGGACGTTCTTGCCAGTGACATTAGGCTTGTTGCCGGACGACAGCACGGTACATGCACCAGCGTAGGTGCCGTCTGTCGTCACCCCGGTAAGCTGCCCCATCGAGTGATAACTGTTTAGGCCAACGTCTGCCGCCGCGGCTGTCGTGCCGTTGCTAAGGGTGCGGCTGTTCAGCGTCGTGCCGAAGTTGGTGGTCACGGTAGCAGCCCACGCAGTATTACCGTTGTAGGCGGTCGTGCCGTGTACCGGATCGATGTAGAGCGAGGCATCCGCCACGCAGTACGCCGGGATCACCGACGCACCGCCTGACGGGGGAGAAATGCCGACAGTAGCGATGACGCCAGCCGCCGTGCCGGATTTGTTGCCGTACACGTCAGAGCCGACTGCGCCAGCGGTGCGCTTGAAGCCCCATGACCAACCGTGCGAATGCGCGGACCCGTCCATCGCATCCTCCCAGGTACACGGCCCTTCGAGGACGCCTGGGACGACTGCACCAGACTCGGAGTTGATGAAGATAACGAGGCTGTTGTTAACCGTCGTGGTCAGCACAGGCATCGCGACACGCGCCGCACTGTTGCTTGCTGTTCGGTAGCCCGTGCCTGCGCCGCCAGTGCCGTTGAACGGCGTTGAAGTGTTCACGTCGCCAATGGCGATCAGGTGGGCGTTGGCCGTCTCCGCAATCGTGTAGGTGAACGTCGGGTCACTCTCACTCGCCCCGGCGATCTTGTACAAGACGCCGACGTTGCAAGTGTTCGACACTGAGAAGAGCTGTGTCCAGCCGCTCGATGACCACGCCTGTGTGGTGCCCGTGTCTGTCGTACAGATCGCCAGCAGCAAATCGTTCTGCTGGTACTGCGGCAGCTTGCACGAGATCGTTGTGGCCGTCGTCGTGCTGTGCAGGTTGAACTGCCAGTCGCGAATGAACGGCATCAGCACATCCTCACGATGACAGCATCAGGCCACCAAGGAACAGGTGGCAGCGGGGGCGGGGGTAGCACCCACAGATACGCAAGCATGACGGCAGTCACTGTTGCCTTTCCCCCTCCAAGAGCGACCGATTGAACAGGAACCAGAGCGCCATGATCTGCGCCCGGTCGTCGGTGTCGGTCAACGGACTCTGCGCGACAGCGTGCGTGAGGCGCATCAGCAGCGCCCGCAGGAATTCCAGTTGCTCCTCTGTCACGGCAGCGACTCCAGCTCGCATTCGATCTCGTTCCACAAGGCGTGCGGCATCTGGATTTCGTTGTAGAGCGCGGCACGGAAGTTCACGCGGCACTGCCGCACCTCGGACAGTAGAAGGCGCAGCCGTTTGATCGTTTGCGCTTGCCGCACCAACGCCTGCCCCTTCGTCTCCTCAAAGACGCGCTCGATGGGGTCGTCCATCGGCCCGAGCGTCACAGCGCCGCCTCGAACGAGCGGCCGACGAGCTTGCCGTTCACCCACCAACGCATCCACCTCACGCCGAGTGGTTCCAGCTTCTCGCGCAGCAGATCGCAGATGTGGTCGTTCATCTCGATGCGGGTGCACGGGGTAATGAAGGCGGTCTCCTCTGAGTCGATGTCCGCCCTGATCTCGCCACGGTAGGTCCGCCAACCCAACTCCCCGGACTCGTCCGGGTCGTGGAGGGCGAAGATGAGGGCTTGTGGCTCAAGCACCCCCCACCTCAGTGAATGGAAGTGGACGAGGCGGATGGCGGCGGCTCCTTTACGGCGGGGCACTCGTCGCCGAGCGCCTCGCGCATCTTCTCGTCCATACACGCCCTGCGGACGGCGGCGGCCGGGCGCCCCATCGAGGTCAGCAACTTCACCGCCTTGATCGTCTGGCAGTGGTCGTCTACGAGGGTGAACCCGAGCATGGCGCCGAGCCCGGACAGGCCGAGCCCGCCGGACACCGAGCCGAGGCAGACGTCGTCGCCGCCGGTCGCGAGGCCGGGCGCGTAGACGTCGGGTACGACGTCGCCGAGGTCAGCGGCACGGGGCGCCGCGATGTTCACGCTCGTCGTCTGGTTGCCGTTGATGGCGTGGGCCGTCGCCTGCCCACCCGTGGCGGTAGCGTTCCCTCCAGTCGCCGACGATGCCGACCGAGAACGGGACGTCGAAAGAGACTTGGCCGATGAGGTCGCTGCCGCGCTCGACCTCGCTGACGGGGAAGACGTCAGCGTGTTCGTCACGCTCACGCCGCCTGACCCACCATTGCCGGAACCGCTTGAGCATGTTGACCCCTGACACGTTTCGACCTTCTCGCCATCCACGAACGTCGTCCCGGCTTGCGCCGCAACGACCGCGAACATCAGCACCCAGAATACGACGAGCGCCCAGAAGACGGCGCGGGACCAACGGATGGGCTCCGGGATGTGCCGCCTCAATTCAGCGTCCTCCCGTCGGTCGCCCCGTCAGCGGGGCCGTCGGTCTGGACCGCCCGCTTGATGTTGCCGTCGGCGTCGCGCTCGATCTCGGTGACGGTCTTCCTCGGCGGGATCTCGACCGTCGCGTTAAGCGTCACCGCCGGGGTCGCCTCGACCGTAACGGAGGGGAGGGGAACCTCGTTGGTGACGTTGACCACCGGCGGTGACTGCTCGGGGACGTTCACGACCACGGTCGGCGCCGGCGGCGGCTCGAACTGTGCCGTGACGTTGATGATCGGGGCCGACGCGGCGAAGGACGCGAAGCGGTCGGCCTCGGGGTCGTCGGCGTGGGCGAAGCCCATGACCTCGGCGGCGAACAGGGCGCGCTCGAACATGGTCCGGAACTCCGGGGATGACGAGTTCCGCATCAGGACCGCCATGCGTTCGAGGAGGTCTTCCGGATCCTTCGCGAGGCGGATGACGCGGAGGATCGCGGCCTCCTCGATCAGCGGCGGGAGGCCGGAGAGGGTGTTGTCGACAAGGCGCTCGACGGCCTCCTGGCCCTGAGTGAACCTCGGGCCGGTCTGCGCCGCGAAGCCTGCCTTGGTGGCCGAGGCGCCCGCGTCCCGCGCGTTCTGGTCCGACTCCGTGCCGCCCCCCTTGGGCGGCGCCTTCTGGCCGTCCTGGGCCGCGTTGGGGTCTTGGCCGGCGTAGGGCGCCAACTGCGGCGGCGGCTCGGGGATCTCGAAGTCGCCCTCGCGGAAGTCGTAGCGGTCCATCAGGTAGTCCTCGGTGAGCTTGAGGATGCCTGCCTGGACGAGCTTCGAGTCGCGGTCGGCGCGGTCGATCTCCAGCCCGGTCTCGTCCTCCATGACGAACTCGGGGGCGGTCCCGCTGAAGCGGTTGAGCGCCCACAGGTTGTTGACGATCTTCTGGAAGGTCGCCCTGACGAGGCGGATGTCGGCGTTGCGCTTGTCCTCGCGGACGTCGTTGTGCACCTTCGCCGCCGCGTAGGAGCCGGACTGCCCGACGTCCGAGGTTAGGGTCTGGCCGAGGATGACGCGCTGATAGCGGCGGATGATGGCGCCCTCGAACGAGGAGAACTGATCCCCCTTCGAGCCGGCGTCGAGGGCGCTTACCTCGTCCTCGGCGTCAACGGCGATCCCGGCCCCGCCGGACGCGGCGGCGAGCGCCTTCGACATCGCGTTGATGTCGCCCTTCGTCCTGGCGATCAGGAATGGCGAGCCGAACCGCTCCAGCCACTTCGCCCAGAACTTCCAGCCGGCTTGGCGGAACTTCCACGGCCAGTAGAGCCGGGAGAGGAGCGCCTCGCCGTAGGGGCTGAGGTAGGTGCCCTGCCGGACGGTCAGAAGGAACTTCAGCGGATCGGCCTCCTCGCCGTTCGGCTCCTTCTGCGAATACCAGACGAGCTTGCCGTCGGGGCGCGGAGAGAACCACCAGAACGGGATCTCCACGACCGCGCCGAGGCCGAGCCCGCCCTCGCGCCACGCATAAACGACCTCGGAGACGGAGTAGCCGTAGCAGACGGCGGCGAAGCCCGAGCGGACGATCTTCTCGACGTGCGGGCGGAGTTCGTCGGCGATGAACTTCGAGGCCGCGTCGGTCCCGGGTTCGAGGCGCCACGGGACGCCGATGATCGCCTCGCGCCGGGTATCGAGGGCTGCGGAGATTTCATCGTCGTATTCGAGGGCGCGGAGGTGTTCGCGGCGGATCCCGAGGTTCTTCAAGACCTCGTCCGGGTCCGGGAACTGCGTGAGCATCGTCAACCACTGGTCGAACGCGGTCTCGACGGTCAGCGCGGCGCGGCCCCGGCGGTCCGCCTGATCGCGCGGGACGGGCTGGATCGCCATCGCCTCAGTGACCGGGGCCGGGAGGTGGGTCTTGCGGGTGACTCGTGCCATCGTTCGCGCCTTCTGGTCGATGGCGCGATAAGAGCGGAGTCTCTCCTCCCCGGTAATCCTGACGGCCGTCAGTTACCGGCTATCGAACAGATCGAACAGGTTCAGTTGCTCCGCCACGCCGCGCGTCTTCTGGACGATGCGGTAGATGTGGCGCTCGGAGAGGCGGGCGACGTAGGTGAACTCGCGGGCGATCTCTGCCGGCTTCTTCCCCTCCTTGAGCATCCGGAGGATCCGGTTGTTGCGGTCTTCGAGCGCCTCGGCCTCGTTCCTCGGGACGTAGAGCGTGTCACCGCCGGCGTAGCGGACGAGCTTGTCGGCGGCCGGGTAGCCGATGATGAGCGCGAGCCGCTCGTAGCCCTCCCCCTCGTACTGCGCCGGGACGCGAAGGTCGGCCCCGCCCATGACGCGGCACAGTTCCTTGGTGGCGTCCGGGCCGATAGCGAACGTCAAGACCTCGAAGCTCATGAGAATACCCTCCCGCCGAAGACAACAGGCTCGCGGCCCGAGGCGCGGCCTATCCCGTGCCACGCGATAGCGAGGCTCATCACGCAGTCGTCGTGTTCTCCTGGGGGAGCCGAGTAGCGTAGCGCGCCGCTCGGGAGTCGCTCCTGATCGAAGGCCAGGAGTTCTCTTGTGAGGTGTTCGTTGTCCGGGATCCGGATCTCGCTGCGCTCGAACGCCATCGCGAGCCCTTCGATGATCGAGGCCTTGGACGCGGCCGTGGTCTGGAAGGCGCGGACCGGGATCCCGTCGGCCTTGAGTTGCTCGATCAACGGACCGCCCATCGAGTTCGACTCGGCAATGACGGGCGCCCTCGGGAAGCGCGCGGAGATCGCCCGGAGCCGGGCGAGTTGGATCGAGTATTCGATGTCCGTGAAGCGGTCGAGACCTATGACGACCTTCTCGCGGGCGTCGAGGACCGTGAACACGGTGAAGTCGTTGTGCCGGCCCCAATCGACCCCGACGACGTAGGCGCGGCCGTCCTGAATGTCGCGGATCGAGCCGAGCGGCCGGTTCAGGGAGTTGTCGATGGCGTCGGTGACTCTGTGGAAAACCCCGCCGCCGTCTGTGAGGAACTCGGCGAGGTACTCCTGCCGGAAGACCCGCTCCGGGAGGGTCTGACGCGCCTCCTCGACCTCCTCGGGGGCGATAAACGGGTTGCAGGACGTCGGCATCTGCCACGAGCGGTAGCCGCTCCGGCCTTTGGCGCCGCGCATCCATAGCTCGTGGAAGAAGTTCCGCCCTTTCGGGGTCGAGAAGAACCACGCATCGCCCCGGTAGTCTGTCAGCGTCGGCCGGATCGCGTCCTCCCACGCCTTCTTAAGGTGCCGCGCCATCGCGGCCTCGTCCACGATCACGCGCTTGTACTTGCGGGAGCGGCCGGCGTCCTCGTCCTCCAGGGTCCAGAACTCGATGGAGCCGCCTGTGACGAGCGCGATCCGCTTCGAGGTCTCGGACTTCTCCACGATGAGCGGGGCGAGGCGGCGCTTTGTCTCGCGCCAAGCGTCATCGAGGACGCGGTAGGTCGGGGCGAACCACCCGACGGGGTAGCCCTGGATGGCGCCCTCCGAGAGGTCGTGAGAGGCGGACGCGCCGGCCGCGAGCATGACGCCCATGACGGACTTGCCCGAGCGCCGGCCGATGCAGACGGAGTTGTAGCGGGCGCGGCCTTCCCAGATCGAGGCCTGCGCCTGATGGAGCGCCGGGAGGACTATCTCCCGCCTCACCCGTAGCTCTCAATGATCCAGCCGGCGAACTCGCCGAAGCGCCAGAACTCGAACCGACCGTCGAGCCCGAGATGCCCCTCGGCGATGGGGCGCTGCACGCCGGAGAGGGAGAGTTCCTTCTGGACGATCTCGTCGGCCGGGACGCCGGTCGAGACCTTCCCGGCGATGGTCAGGCGGTGCATGACGGTCCCGAGGTAGCCTTTCGGGACGGCGAGCTTGTCGAAGATGATGATGCAGCCGCCCGGGCGGGTCCGCTCCCGGAGCCGGTCGATGAGCGGCTTGCGGTAGGGGACCGGGACGAACATCAGGACGAGGAACAGGATCGCGATGTCGAACTCGCCGAAGGGGTAGGTGACGGCGTCCGCGATCTCGATCTTGCCCGGGCCGTCGTACTGCGCCGCCATTTCGGCGGACTTCTCGATGGGGACGAGGAGCGCGTCGCGGGATTCGAGGATCGGCGCAATCGCCCGGCCGATGTTCCCGGTCGAGGCGCCGACGTCGTAGACGAGACCGCCGCGCGGGAGGTAGTGGCGGACGAGGTGGGCGACGACCCCGGTCGCGAGGTCGTACCACGGGAGTTGCTCGCGGACGTGCCGGTCGAAGTTCCCGGCGACGGACTTGTTCTCGAATGTCCAGTTGGTGGGGATGGTGAACTCGCCTGCCATACGTCCTCCGGGCGCTACGGGGTTGAGAGTCGGCCGAGGATCTCGTCGCGGACGGTAGCGGCGATGTGGAACATCATGACCGGCGGGACGGCGCGGCCGAGGCGCTCGACGGACTGCGAATAGTCGCCGGTCAGGACGAAGTCGTCGGGGAAGGCGCAGATGCGCTTGAGTTCGGAGACGGTGAACTTCCGCCTTTCGAGCGGGTGAACGACGCTCGCCGCACCGAGGACTCCGGCGGTCTGGGTAATCGTCGGGCAGGGAAGGTAGAGCGCCGGCTTGACGAGGTTGAAATACTTCTCGGACTGCTCGCCGGGCTGGATCCGGTCCCACTCGGCGCCGATGGCGTAGCGCGAGATGTCGGTCTCCGCGCCCCCTCCCCGGCCGTCGGCGATCTCCGGGATCGCGTCCCGGACCGAGTAGCGGTAGGGGAGCGGCTTCGGGTGGACGGGGTCGAGGCCGAGGTCGTCGCGGACGCCGACGAAGATCGTCCGCTGCCGCGCCTGCGGGACGCCGAGCCATTGGGCGTCGAGGACTTTGCAGGCGACGCGGTAGCCGCACGCCTTCAACTCGCCGAGGATGTCGAGGAAGTAGCCCTTGGCGACGCCCTTGACGAGGCCGGCGACGTTCTCGGCGACGAAGGTCCGGGGCCGGATCTCGCGCAGGAGCCGGGAGAACTCGAAGAACAGATCATCGGTCCGCTGCGCCTTGTCGCTGTACTTCTTGACCTTCCCCCAGCCGGCCGCGCGCTTCCCGGCCGTCGAGAAGGAGGCGCACGGCGGCGAGCCGTCGAGGAGGTCGAGTTCGCCGGCCTTAAGGTCGATGGCATCGAGGATCTCGGCGCCGGTGACTTGGCGGATGTCGCGGCCGTCGAGGATCGTGTAGGGCGCGGCGTTGGCGCGGTAGGAGTCCCGGGCGGCGTCGATGAACTCGGACGCCCACAGGACGCGGAACCCGGCCATGCGGTAGCCGAGCGACGAGCCGCCGGTCCCCGAGAAGGTGCTGATGACGTTGAACCCGTTCCAGGGGAGCGCGCGGATCTCCTCCATCGAGGGGACGCGGTAGGGCGGCTTTTCGGTCATCCGGTCCCGCTCTAGCGGTAGCCGCACTTCGGGCATTCGTAGTCGGTTTCGAGGCCTTCGTTGACCTCCTTGAAGTCGTCCGGAGGCGGCGGATCGGTCCCGAGGGCGAGGAGCCGGTCGAGTTCGCCGACCCCGAAGCCGAGGAGCGAGAGGTCGAAGTCCTCCTCCTTGAGGCCGGCGAGTTCGAGCGAGAGGAGTTCCTCGTCCCAGCCGGCGTTGAGCGCGAGCTTGTTGTCGGCGATGACGTAGGCGGAGAACTGCGCGTCGGTCCAGCCGGAGACGTCGAGGACGGGAGCGGTCCGGTCTGGGAACGGCTCCGCCCCCCGGGCGCGGCCGGGAGCCGGGTAGACCCGACGGCCGGCGTCGTACAGGCGACGGATGGCGGCGAGCGTCCCGTGACCCTTCGCGATGACGCCGGAGCGGACGACGATGGCGCCGACCATCCCGAACTCCTCGATGCTCGCGGCGATCTGCGCGACCTGTTCGTCGCTGTGGGTCCGGGAGTTCCGGGCGTAGGGGATGAGCGTGTCGATGGCGACCGGGCCGAAGCTATTCGGCGTTGATGACATTGCCGTACTCCTCGCGAACGATGTTGATGGTCAGGAGCCCACCCTGCGCCGCCGGGGCGTTCGGGGTTCCCTCGTCAAAGCCCCACGCCTTCCGCTCGCCGGCCTGCTGGATGGCGGTCATCTCGGCGGTGATCTTGGCGAGCTTGGCGCGGTTGAAGGCGGCGCGGACGTTGGCGGCGCGGTCGGCGAGCGCCTCCTGCCGGAGGAGCCGGACGATCTTCCACTCCTCGCGATGGCGCTCGATGACCTTCGCGCGTTGGTCGATGGCCGCTTCGACGGCGTCGGCCAGGAACTTTTTCGGCCCAGGCAAAGTAATGGCGCCGGAAACTTTGCCGCCAAGTTCGCCCTCCTCCTCGCCGTCCCGCGCTCGCATCTGCGCGAGTTCGGCGACGCGCTGGAGGGTTCCGACCTTCGTCCAGCCTTCGGCGCGGATCCTGTTCCGGAGCGCCTGCGGGGTGCAGCCGAACCGGCCGGCGATGGCCGGCGCGGACGCGGTCGGGTCCGCTTCCCATAGCGCCCGGGCTTCGGCCCATTGGTCGGGGGTAAGGCGCGGCATGGTCAGCGGTCGAGGTAGAAGGCGCCGAGGAGGGCGGCGTCGGCGCGGCCGACGTCCTTCTTGCGGCCGAAGTAGAACGTGGCGAGGTGCGGCCACCGCTCCTGGGCGACGGTCCGCGCGACCTCCTTGTCCTCGCCCATGGCCCAGAAGTCGAGCGTCGAGCCGGTCACGAACCGCATGCGCCCGGCCTGGCGGTTCTTGTACTCGACCAGGCCGGCCAGGCGCGCCAGGATCTCGTCCCACACGTCGTCGACGTAGCGCGAGCTCGGCGCGAACCAGCCGGCCGGGTAGCCGGCGGGATCGAGCAGGTTCTTCGGTCCGGTCAGCAGGCGGTGCAGGCCGAATTTCGTTTTCCCCCAGCGGCGGCCGCAGGTGAGCACGTTGTACCGGCCGGCATTCTCTGCCACGAGCTTCTGGCCCGGGTGCAGGATCGGCAGCCGGACGCGGATCTCAGCCACTGGAGCCCTCGTAGACGTGCTCGACGATGATGCGGGTGGTGGCGTCGACCCGGTCGATGAAGTCGCCGGACGACTTGCCGAGCAGCTCGGAGGCCTTGAGGCG
>Ga0114939_10000635_pt1 | contig 29320 bp, 25 predicted proteins | sample AshMeaCrysSpring_FD_87196 | JGI IMG/M metagenome (GOLD analysis project Ga0114939, IMG submission 87196) | Groundwater microbial communities from Big Spring, Nevada to study Microbial Dark Matter (Phase II) - Ash Meadows Crystal Spring | ecosystem: Environmental > Aquatic > Deep subsurface >...
CCATCTCAATGGCGGCTCACAAACTGTGCGGGTTGTTTCGATCGCCCTTTTAAAACACACTAAATCAGCTAAAAACAAGAAGACAAAATCAAAGCCGCCACCAGTAACTGAAGCCCTCTGGTCGAGGGATGGAAATCAGCATACTGATATATTATTGGCCAAAGCATCAACAACAGCCAACCCATTGATGGAGAAAACTCCACCAAGGGAATTAGCGTCTTTTTCACTGCACCCACGGAACTACACTTCATCCTCGCGATAATGAAAGAATATTAACTCGACAAATGTTCTGCTTCGCAAAGCATGACACAAAGAATGAGTCCGAACCATACCAATCGAAAATCAAAATAGTCACCGCCAAACAATGATCCCGTCGTCACGGTAACGACGAATGCGAGGAGGGGCATGCAAACCTGCACTGAACTTCCCGCAGAAAGTACCACCCGCACCAACAGGAACAGGGCGGAGCACACCATTAATGCACCCAATAAACCTACTGCATACAAGAGCTCAACGATAATATTATGTGGATGATAATAGTGCTCTGGAGCCTTGGTATAGAGGTTGGTAGCCACCTTATGAAAGTTCCCGAATCCATTTCCCAACCATGGCGCATTCAAGATGCCCTTCGCTCCATGCATTAACAGCCGCATTCGAAATGTAAAGTCAGGAATGTACACGCGATACATCAACATAGCGTCGATTAGATCGCGCTCCCACCGCTCCGCGTGAAAATCACAATCGTAACCTTCAGCCGTGCAGGAGAGGAGCTTCGCGAGCCTTCTTTGAGCCTCAATCTCCGACTGAATTAGTTCTACCATGCAATCTTTTGAGCTGTCGAGCTTACAGGGGCCTCGTCTTGAGCTTGCGTCTATCGACTCCAATATCTCCTGCCTAGAGATCGGCGTCACCGACTGCAGAGTTAATACATAACCCTTGCCAAGAACGCCTTCGTTTACCCTTGCCGCAAATTGCCTGCCCGAAAATACATAGAAAGCAGAAACTGCGGCACCAAGGACCGCCAAGACGATCACAGCCCTGCGACCATCAAACCAAATTGAATAGACCGCCGCCAAGATTAATATTCCGACAGCCCCGCTCAGCAGCGCTGCTTTCGACAAGGACAAGAATGCCCCTGCAAAGCAGATGGCCGCGGAAAGCAGCAGCGCCCAAAGCAGACCGCGATCATTTCGGGCACGGAAATATAGAAAGAGCGCCGCAAACCCACCAAAAATTTGTATCCTATAAAAGCTGAACGTTGTTCCAATCGAAACTTCATTAATAGCTTTTCCCGAGTAGAGCATGACTGACCAAAGCGACGCTGTAGAGAAAATTGCAAACACCAAGGCAACCCACATGAACTGCACAACAAACGCCGCGCCCCATAGCTGATAATAGATTGCAAGCATGGCAAGTGATAGTATTAAAGTCCACATCTCCCACGCGAAATAGCTGAGTCCTTGTTTATTGCCCAAAAAAAACGTGTGGAGAAGCAGTGCACCTTGCACAAGCACGATGAGGCCCGTTGCTCGCCAGACTTTCCTGGTGATTGCGGCATGACCAACGGAGTGGAATTTGAAGCAAACGATACCCGCCACAATCAGGCCAAACAGAACAGTCCAAGCCCGGACCTCTCCAAACGCAGCCCCCCCCAATTCCGCAGCAGGGAACATCCTGGACAAGGAAAAACGCCCTGCAAATATCGATATATACGCAAGCGAAGCCCCAGCCGTAATTATGAAGCAACGCCAATCCCAATCGTCGAGTCCGCCGCAACTCTTACGCGCCTGACATCTCATGTTAGTTATTCGACTTAGCGACGACCTTCTGAAGGAACAAAATCATTCCAAAATGCATCAGAGCAGCGGAAAATGGCGCAATAAATATCATCACCTCCAGAGGAGTAAGCATAGATGCCGCAAAAATCATTATTGATGCGCAGAGCGCCACCCCGACGGAGCGGGTTGAGGCTGAACTGTGGAGCTGGCGATTGATCAGCACAATAGAGCCGATCGTTAGTATTTGATAGAAATACATGGAAAATCTGATGCCGGTTGAAATTTCGACTCCAAATACCACCCCCTCCTTGGCAGTTTGCAGTAATGCCCAATAGGTAATCAAGAAAGTTGCCACATTGGTCAGGGCAACATTCAGGAGTAACTCCCTGACTAATGAGAAAAGACTCTCGGCATTCGATCTGCTGCTGCGAGCAGGGCAGATTAGCCGCCACATAACCAACGAATACACCGTACCACCGGCTACCGCCGCCAAAAATGCAAAATCCACTCCCAATGGAACAAATATGATTAATATCGCCAGCACGACAGACGATATCGCCTCGCGAACTCTCCCCGCAAAAACCCATCCTTTTTCAATTAACTCGCGCGACCATTGAGAAGCAGCAAGCCACATTAAGAGAATTATGATCAACATGCCCTGTTTTAGACTACCGAATTCAGCGGACGGAGACAACAATAGTATGACAAGCACGCCAAGCAAGAAAAGGACAGCAATTGCATGCCTTCCCAACGAACGCCCCGCAAGCGAGATGGCGTTCACACCAAAGCCAGCGGCCATTGAAACAATATAAAACGATTCGAAAAAGTTTTTCCCGTCGCTTGAAAAATTGATGACAGCATAATCCCTGGCCATGGAAGACATAAACGCGACCCCTGCCGCACCATAAGCCGCCGCCATGAATCTGAAGATCATTTTCTCCCCGAATCTACCGCCATCAAATATCTAAAAAACATTTTTCTTTAAACAAGTCCTATTTACTTATCCTGCACACATTCGATGAATCTGAGCGGAGCTTGGACCTTGCTCGTATATCAGCGACAAACAAGTACTCACCAGATATTTCTTAAGACTGAGCGGAAACTTCCGAGGTATACGTGGTTGAATACGTTGTGTATGTTAGGCGCCCCTCACACGAAAGAGACGACACGCTTTATTCGCGAATTCATATCGTTTACGTCAACATATTTGACAGCGATCTCCTCAGCGTCGACTTCGATTCTGCCCCCCCAAACATCAAAAACAGCGTCGCTCATCGAACCTTCGCCGACAAATAAACGCACTTCATAACGATTCAATTAACGCTAAAACCCTCACTAGGAACACTATTGCGCAAAAGCTGCGCAATGTAGTCTTGATCTGTTCGCGCGAGATAAGGGCTCATAGGTAGACTGAGAACTTGTTCGGACGCCTTATCACCTACTGGCAGCCGGGAAGTGTCATCTTTAACAGCAGGCTGTTTATTTAATGGAATTGGATAGTGCACAGCAGTAGGAACGCCGGCCCTGTTTAACTTATTCTGTATGACTTCCCGGTTGTGAACACGAATGGTGTACTGTGCCCACGCGCTGATATTGTATGGCTCGATGAATGGCAAAGTAATATTGCATGCATCAGCCAGTAAACTCGCATAACGCTTGGCCACCAATTGACGGGCCGCCATTTCTTCATCAAAAATAGATAACTTGGACAGCAGAATCGCCGCTTGAATAGTGTCCATCCGACTATTCACACCAACTCGCACATGATGGTATCGGCGATCCTGTCCATGGCGTGAGATTTGACGAATTAATTTGGCCAGCTCGTCATCACTCGTAAAGATGGCACCACCATCGCCATAGCAACCCAATGGTTTACTTGGGAAAAAGCTGGTGCAAGCAATGGTGGACAAATTACAACTCTTACGGCCCTTGTAACATGCCCCAAAGCTTTGCGCTGCATCTTCAATGACCGGGATACCATGCTTGGCCGCAATGGCGTTTATGGCGTCAAAGTCGGCGCATTGACCGTACAGGCTCACCGGAATAATAGCCTTCGTTCGCTGAGTGATTGAAGCCTCAAGCAGCTTGGGGTCGAGGTTATAGGTGCGCGCATCCACGTCCACATAGACCGGCTTGGCGCAAAGCAGGGCAACAGTTTCGGCCGTCGCAATGTAGGTAAATCCCGGAGTGATAACCTCATCACCGGGACCAACACCCAGCGCCATCAATGCGATCTGCAATGCGTCCGTGCCATTGGCAACAGAAATACAATACTTTGCGCCGGTATAGTCGGCGAGCTTTTGCTCCAGCTCCCCAACCTCTGGCCCCAAAATATATTGCCCATGCTGGAGAACGCGTTGAATACCCGCATCAATTTCTAATTTTAGCCGCAGGTACTGTTTTTTTAAATCAATGAATTCCATCTTGCTTGCAATCAATTAGCACAACAAGCCTACATTATGCAGACTCAGCCGACACAACATCGCCTTAGTCGCTCATAATCGTCGAGCCCCCCCCCAAGCACAGGCATGATCATTTCCCGCACTAAGCAGAAGAGCCGCCGTTACACAACATCTAACGGCATTCGAACTAACGCAAATCCACATGTGATTTACACGTCAACGTGTTGATGCCTACCCATATAGCATCAGAGCGGCGCGCCAAACTCAGCACATGAATGATTTAAGCATTCACAATCTCAGCGTATACGACCTCGCAGCATGCGAAACAAACTACGCATTTCGGTAGCGCGCGAAGCGCAAACTTACTCCCACAGTCAAGTGGCACACACCTTAATGATCTCGGGGCAGCACCAACATCTTAGATGAAAACTGTACCCGACATTAATTCTACCCCACAGACCTCTATTCTGATGGCGGCGAGATGAAGGCGAACATTCATTAATACGCCAAAGAATGATGAAATATTTTCACTGAAGAATTCCACGAAAATACTGCACCATCCGCTGGTCCCCGCATTCGCTCACATAATCGAGCACCGTTCTACCAAAGCAATCACATCTTGCAACATCTGCTCCATGAGATATCAACAAATCCAAAAGAGCATAACTAGACTCGGATGAGTGCAGCAATCTACTTTTGGCATACATAAGAACTGTCGTCCCCTTGAGTCCAGTGTCGTTAGGATTCGCACCCTTTTTAAGCAGAAACTCCGCCACAATTAGATGACCATGATAGGCTGCGACAATGAGAGGGGACCAACCGCTATCATTTTTTCTCCCCAACAATTGGGGCAACTTATCTAAGATTCGTTCGACGGTCATTAAATCACCCGATTCTGCAGCCGCCATTAAACGCGAATACTCTTGCTCAGTAAATCGTGCTGCACGCCAAGTCGCAAAGCGGGAAACAGCTTCTATCTTTTGCTCTGGCGTCATAGGTGGGTTTTTTGCAGGCCGATGAATGGGGCGCGAGGGAATACAACCCTGCATCAACATCGAAACTACTCGCCGCAAAGCGACTCGTTGCATCTGGTAGATGTTTTCCTTTACGGTCTCCGGCGTCGACGATGCGGTCACAATCACCTCATCAAAGTAGATTTCTGAACCGGCGTCTACACGTTGGTCAATAAAGTGCGTGGTTACACCAGCCGGCACGCCGTTCTTAAGGGTGTAGAAGAGCGAGTCTAATCCGGATGTCTCTGGTAACTTACCTGGATGAAAGTTAATAACACCATCAGGAAATAATGAAATCACCTCTTTTTTGATTATCCGTGCGCCTGAAATAATAGCCAGATCAATGCAGTACTCCTGAACAATTTGGTCGATACGTGAATAGTCGTCGTGCTCAACTTGAAAAAAGGGAATTCCAAGTCTGGCACACAGTTCGGAAGCTAGCAATGGAGGGCAAGTACGTAGACTTTCGTCAAAGTATGAGCGCGAATCGACACCATCCAGTTTTCGAATCCCGGCAGCTAGGACCACTATACCTCGAACACCGCTCCCAACTAGATCAAGTATGAAGTCATGCGTTTTACGATGATGGAAATCGTAAGAAAAAAGCGCGATATTCTTCATCAATATATATCCAAATCTAGCAAGCAACTAACCCAATCAATGGGGTGTTGATTCCGTGGGCATACCTCACAGCTCGAGCGGAAGACCCACGCGCACGCCGTCACGGGCTGAACGGTAGGTGGCAATGAGGACTTCCAGCGACTTGAGGCCTTCGCGCCCGTCCACCTCTGCCTCGGCCTCGCCGCGCAAGGTCTTGATGACGTTGTCGTAGTAAAGCGGGTGGCCAAATCCGTAGACGCTGGTGGTCTCATAACTGGCAGACTTGATCTTCTCGTCGTCCGGCTGGCTATCGGCGAACTGCCATTCCCGGATTTCGTTGACCGCCACGCCACCGACGCGAACGGTCCCCTTTTCACCCAGAATCGTGATCGAGCCTTCCAGGTTCTTGGGATAGGTGAGCATGGTGCAGTTGAGCGAACCCAGTGCGCCACTGCGCCAGCGCACGCTGAGCACGCCGGTGTCTTCCGCCTCGATGTCACGCGCCAGCGTGGCGGTATAGGCATGGATGGAGTCGATAGGGCCAATCAGCCACTCCAGCAAATCCACATAGTGGCTGGCCTGGTTCATGAAGGCGCCCCCATCAAGCTCCCAGGTGCCGCGCCACTTGGCCAGGTCGTAGTAACCGGCCTGGGGGCGCTGCCAGAAGACGTTGAGCGTCACCATGTAGATCTGGCCAAAGCGTTTCTGCTCGACGGCCCGTTTGAGCAGCTGCAGGGTGGCGTTCTTGCGGTTCTGCTTGACAACAAACAGGCGGACATCCGCCTCATCACAAGCCCGCACCATGCGCAGTCCATCTCCCCATCGGGTCGCCATGGGCTTCTCGCTGAGCACATGGCGGCCGGTGCGCGCCACCTCGACGGCCTGCTGCGGATGGATGCCACTGGGCGTGGTCAGGATGACGCAGTCAGCCGTGGTCTTCAGCAGCATGGCCGACAGGCTGGCATGCCCTTGAGCGCCGGTGTAAGCCACGGCCTTCTCCAGGGCTGCAGGATCGATGTCACAGACATCGACCAGTTCAGCGTACTCGGAATGCTGGTGGATCGAGTCGAAATGGTTCTTTGAGATTCGACCGCACCCGACCAGGGCGAAACGGATCTTGCGACCGGTAATGGGAAGATGATTCATGGTATCGATCACAGTCGGAAAACAGAAAATCCCGCCGCGGCTGCGGCGTGCCGGTCAAACAGGCTCTTGACATCGGCAAGCACAGGACTGTCACCCCGGCAAAGCCGGCGCAGGTCGGGTAGTGCGGCTTGGCGGTATTCGTTATGCCCGACGGCAACGACGAGTGCATCCACGGGGTTCTGTGTGTCGATGACCCCCAGCTCGAGGCCGTATTCATGACACACCTCGTCAGCGCTGGCCCAGGGATCCGCCACCACGACATCAACGCCCCAAGCTTCGAACTCGCGCACCATGTCAACCACCTTGCTGTTGCGGATGTCAGGGCAGTTTTCCTTGAAGGTGATACCCATCACGCCAACTCGGCAGCGCGGCACGTCCATGCCGTTTTGCAACATGAGCTTGATCGTGTTGCGCGCAACATAGCGCGCCATGTTGTCATTGATGCGGCGGCCCGCCAGGATGACTTGCGGGTGATAGCCGACTTCCTCCGCTTTGTGCGTGAGGTAGTAGGGATCAACCCCGATGCAATGCCCCCCGACCAAACCCGGCCGGAAGGGCAGGAAGTTCCACTTGCTGCCTGCGGCCTCCAGCACATCCAGTGTATCGATGCCCAGGCGGGCAAAAATGACTGACAGCTCGTTGACAAGGGCGATGTTGAGGTCACGCTGGGTGTTCTCGATCACTTTGGCTGCCTCAGCCACCTTGATGCTGCTGGCCTTGTGCGTACCAGCGGTGATGATGCTGCGATAAAGCTCGTCCACCGCATCGGACACCTCTGGCGTGCTGCCGCTGGTGATCTTTTTGATCTTGGTGAGCGTATTAACCTTGTCACCGGGATTAATGCGCTCGGGACTGTAGCCGCAATAGAAGTCACGATTCAATTTCAGGCCGGAAAACTTCTCCAGCACCGGCACGCAGATCTCCTCGGTAGCGCCAGGGTACACCGTCGACTCGTAGATCACCACGGCTCCCGCCTGCAGAACTTTGCCTACGGTTTCGCTGGCCTTGACTAAGGGCGTCATATTGGGGCGGTTGGCTTGGTCAACAGGGGTAGGTACGGTGACGATGAACACCTTGCAATCGCGCAGATCATCCAGGCTGGTGGAAAAACGCAGATGGCTGGCTCTTGCCAACTCCGCCGGGGCAACTTCCAGCGTGCTGTCGCGGCCGGACTGCAGCTCGGTGACACGTGCCGCGTTGATATCAAAACCCAGCACAGAGCGCGATTTTCCGAACTCAACCGCAAGCGGCAGGCCCACATAACCCAGACCGATGATGGCGATCTTCTGATTCTCGAACTTCATCTGTTCCTGTCCTTATTTCCCCAGATTATCCAGGGTTCTCCCATAGGCATCCTCGTAACGAACGATGTCATCCTCCCCCAGGTACGAGCCGCTCTGCACCTCGATGATCTCCAGCGGCACCGCACTGGGGTTCGCAAGCCGATGTCTCTGTCCTATGGGTATGTAAGTGCTCTGGTTTTCATGCAACGTCAAGACCTTGTCGCCGTTGGTGACCTCGGCTGTGCCGCTGACCACCACCCAATGTTCAGCACGATGATGGTGCATCTGCAAGGAAAGCGACGCGCCAGGCTTGACAGTGATACGCTTGACTTGATGGCGCGGCCCGTGGTCAATGCTGTCGTACCAACCCCAGGGTCGGGCCACCCGGCGATGTTGGACCGCCTGGGATGCATCCAGCGCTTCCAGCTTGGCCACCACGTCCTTGACGGCTTCAGCATGGGCGGCGCTGGCAACCAGCAAAGCGTCTGGCGTATCAATAACCAGCAGGCTCTTGGTACCCAGCGTCACCACCGGGCGCTGGCCACCGGCATGGATATAAGTATCGCTGGCACGCAGGTGATGCGCCAGTTGCACTTCGCCGCCAGCCCGGTTGCCCTGCGCATCCGGCTCAGAAAGCTGCGCCACGGCGTTCCAACTGCCCACATCGCTCCAGGCGCCGGCAAAGGGAAAGACGCTGACATTCCGCGCGTGCTCCATAACGGCATAGTCGATTGACTGACTTCGGCAAGCGGCAAACGCCTGCGCGTCCGGCCGCAAGAACAGGCCGTCGCGCTGCGGCTCACGCATTGCGTGGCCACACGCCTCCAGAATATCGGGCGCATGCGCCTGCAGCGCAGCGAGCAGATCGCTTGCCTGCATCAGGAAGATACCTGCGTTCCACAGGTATTGCCCACTGAGCAGGAATTCAACCGCCGTTTCCTTCTCAGGCTTTTCCACGAACCGAGCCACTTCAAAACCGCCGGCAGTCGAAGCTCCCTTCTGAATGTAGCCATATGCTGTACTTGGAAAGCCGGGCTGCACACCAAAGGTGACCAGTCGCCCCGCCCGCGCCGCTGGAACCGCCGCGCGCACCATGGCGACAAAGGCATCGGCATCGGGAATATGGTGATCTGCCGGACAAAACAACAGTAACGCATCTGCTGGGGCCGCCAGCGCGGCCAGGGCCATGGCGGCCGCGGTGTTCTTTGCCTGTGGCTCAAGGATCTGATGCACCGTCAGCCCGGCTTGCATGGCAACGTCGGCCACTAGAAAGCGGTGGTCCTCGGCGGTCACACAGGTGATGGATCCGGGTCGCTCCTGCGCCAGGAGAGCAACACGCTCCAGTGTCAGTTGCAACAGGGACTTGTCGCCGATCAACGGGATGAACTGTTTAGGAAAGGCCTTGCGCGACAACGGCCATAGGCGCGTACCACTGCCACCGCAAAGAATGACCGGATGAATGACGAATACTGAACTCATGCGTAAACCTCGGCTTGGGCCAAAAACATTCCCCGCTGATCTTTTAAGGACACTACCGGCTCGGCTCTTAACGGCCACTGAATGCCGATGCCTGGATCGTCCCAGGCAATGCAACGCTCATCGTTTGGCGCGTAGTAATCGGTAGACTTATAAAGAACGTCCGCAGATTCGCTGTTGACTAAGAAACCATGGGCGAAGCACGGCGGCACCCAGAGTTGGCGGTGGTTGCTCTCGCTCAGCTCCACCCCTACCCAACGGCCAAAAGTCAGCGAACTACGCCGCAGGTCCACTGCCACATCAAACACACTTCCGCGCACGACGCGCACCAGTTTGCCTTGCGGTTGCTTAATCTGGTAATGCAGGCCGCGCAGTACACCTTGAGCCGAGCGGCTGTGATTGTCTTGGACGAAGTTCAGACTCAATCCTGTCGCCTGGGCAAAGGCGTGCTCGTTGTAGCTCTCGAAAAAAAAGCCCCTCGCATCCCCAAACACCTTGGGTTCGATGATCAGAACATCAGGAATGGCTGCGGAAATGACATGCACGGTACTGCTCACCTCAAACAGCTTGCTTTTCTCTCAACAGGCGCAAGAGGTACTGCCCGTAGCCATTCTGCGCCAACGGCTCCGCCAGCTTCTCCAACTGCTCACTGCCAATCCAACACTGTCGCCACGCGATCTCTTCCGGGCATGCGATCTTCAGGCCTTGGCGGTGCTCGAGCGTGGCGATGAACTGGCTTGCCTCCAGCAGGCTGTCATGCGTACCGGTGTCGAGCCAGGCATAACCGCGTTGCATGATCTGCACGCTCAGTTCGCCGCGCTCCAGGTACATCTGGTTGACCGTCGTGATCTCCAGTTCACCGCGTGCACTGGGCTTGACAGCCTTGGCAATGTCAACGACTTGGCTGTCGTAAAAGTACAAACCGGTCACCGCGTAGTTGCTCTGCGGCACCTTGGGCTTCTCTTCGATGCTGCTGGCCCTGCCTTGCGCGTCGAACGCCACCACACCATAGCGCTCCGGGTCCTGCACATGGTAGGCAAAGACTGTGGCCCCCTGCGTCTTGGCATCGGCCGCCTGCAACAGGCCCTGGAAGTCGTGGCCGTAGTAGATGTTGTCACCCAGCACCAGCGCGCTGGGGTGGTCGCCAACAAACTGCTCGCCGATGATGAAGGCCTGCGCCAGTCCATCCGGACTGGGCTGCACGGCGTACTGCAGATTCAAGCCCCACTGGCTGCCGTCGCCCAGCAGCTGCTGGAAACGCGGCGTGTCCTGCGGCGTGCTGATCACCAGAATGTCACGCATGCCCGCCAGCATCAGCGTGGTCAGCGGGTAGTAGATCATCGGCTTGTCGTACACCGGCAACAACTGCTTGCTCATGGCCAGTGTGGCCGGGTGCAGCCGGGTGCCGGAGCCGCCAGCGAGGATGATGCCTTTGCGTTGGGTCATGGTGCAATTGTCAGAGGATCTCGGCCAGCATACGCGCCACACCCTGTTGCCAGGGCGGCAAGGTCAACCCGAAGGTGCTGCGTAATTTAGCCGTGTTTAACCGTGAATTGTTCGGCCGCCGCGCCGGCGTCGGATAGGCTGCAGTCGGGATCGGTTGTACTTGTTCGGGCTGCACGCTCAGGTCGACCTCGGCCTGGCGGGCCGTCTCCAACACGAAGCGCGCATAACCATGCCAGGAAGTTTCGCCGCTGGCCGCCAGATGGTAAACGCCCGACTGGGCCAGGTAGTTGTGCCCCACCGCGGGCAGCACCTGACGCAAGGCATGTGCCGTGACATCCGCCAGCAAATCAGCGCCCGTCGGCGCGCCGATCTGGTCGTCGATCACATGGAGCTGCTCACGCTCGCGCGCGAGGCGCAGCATGGTCTTGGCAAAGTTGCCGCCACGGGCGCCATAGACCCAGCTGGTACGGAAAATCAGATGACGGCAGCCGCTATGCAGAATCTGCCACTCACCTTCGAGCTTGGTACGCCCGTAGACACTCAGCGGCGCCGGGACATCATCTTCCGACCACGGCTGCGTACCGCTGCCATCGAACACGTAGTCGGTGCTGAAGTGCACCAGCCAAGCCCCCAGCTGCTGCGCCTCGCGCGCCAGCACGCCCGGTGCCTGTGCGTTGAGCAGATGCGCCAGATCCGGCTCGCTTTCCGCCTTGTCGACCGCCGTATACGCCGCCGCATTGACGATGACCTGTGGCCCTACCTGGCGTACCGTTCGCGCCAGTCCTTCCAGATCGGCCAGATCACCGCACAACCCGTCGTGGCCATGACGATCCAACGCCACCACCTCGCCCAACACGCTGAGTGAGCGCTGGAATTCCCAGCCCACCTGGCCGTTTTTGCCGAGCAGCAGGATCTTCATGTGTACTGCTTCTGCACCCACTCGCGGTAGGCGCCGGACTGCACATGCGCCACCCACTCCGGGTTGTCCAGATACCACCGCACGGTCTTGCGGATGCCCGACTCGAAGGTTTCTGCCGGCTTCCAGCCCAATTCACGCTCCAGTTTGCGTGCATCGATGGCGTAGCGGCGGTCGTGGCCGGGCCGGTCCTTCACAAAGGTGATCTGCTCGCGGTAGGAATTGCCGTCGACGCGCGGCCGCAACTCGTCGAGCAGGGCGCAGACCGTGTGCACGATCTCCATATTCGGCTTCTCGTTCCAGCCGCCGATGTTGTAGACCTCGCCCAGTTTGCCGACCTGCAGCACACACCGAATCGCACTGCAGTGGTCCTTGACATAAAGCCAGTCACGGATCTGCTTGCCGTCGCCATAGATCGGCAGCGACTTGCCGGCCAGCGCGTTCACAATCACCAGCGGAATCAGTTTCTCGGGGAATTGATACGGGCCATAGTTGTTAGAGCAATTGGTGGTCAGCACCGGGAGGCCATAGGTGTGGTGGTAGGCCCGCACCAGATGATCGCCGGCCGCCTTGCTGGCCGAATACGGGCTGCTGGGCTCGTATCGATGCTCCTCGGTAAACGCGGGCTCACCTGGCCCGAGCGAGCCATAAACCTCGTCAGTCGACACATGCAGGAAGCGAAAAGCCGCCTTGCTCTTGGCCTCCATATCCATCCAGTATGCTCGCACTGCCTCCAACAGCCGGAAGGTTCCGACGATGTTGGACTGGATAAAGTTTTCTGGACCATGGATAGAGCGATCTACATGCGATTCGGCGGCGAAGTTCACCACCGCCCTCACCCGGTTCTCAGCAAGCAGCCGTCCGACGAGGATGCGATCTCCGATGTCGCCGCGCGCGAAAATATGGCGCACGTCACCCTGAAGGGAAGCCAAATTCTCCAAACTGCCTGCGTAGGTAAGCTTATCGAGATTCACTATCGCCTCATCGGACGCGGCTAGCCAGTCCAATACAAAATTTGCCCCGATGAATCCGGCGCCGCCGGTGACGAGAATCATGGATTTCCCCGCGAAGTAGCCGGCTCACAGCGCGGCATCAATGACCGTGTGATTATCCAAAATTTTCTGCTAGCCAAGAAAGATTAGTGCACATAAAAAATCGCGCGTACTCACGCCTGCCTGGGTGAGCGGAAACATTTCTCAGGGAGAATCGCGAAAGCTGAAAGCGCCAATCCCTACAGCCCATGACCCTCCATAACATGAGCAGGCTTGCGCATTAGACCTCCAACAGCATCACCGACATAGGCAGAAAACTTCCTCGCCAACATACTGCAAGCAACTTTTCAAGTTTTCACAATGGCCTATTTGAAAAAAGTCCAACGCTCACTCGCGTTGCACCGAACACCCTAGTGCGTCTTGTCGCAACGCGGCACAGCAGATTGCACCGCCTTTCGTCGCCCATAAGCCCCCCCATAACGCCAATTAACTCGGGGCGCTGACGTGAAATTTATCCCGCAAGAACCACACCCCCAATAGGCGTATTCCAAACAAACGAATGCTGCCCGTCTTGACCGTATGTCATTTAACCCGAGGCATCTTGCTGCTCGTCCCAGCAGCAACTGTCATTACACTAGCGATCCAGGAACATGAGCACCGATCAAGCCGGACAATCCCCCATCCGCGTTCAAACGCCTTAATTTGACATGCGGAAACCACCTGAGAGTCGGCGTAGTATTCGCCACTTGGATCCGCGAAGAACTAGACCATCCCCCAATGTATCCCCCGAAAAAATCACAGATTACGAGTTGCGCCAAATCAAAACCACCACCCCCATTTAATGCCGAACCCAAGACTAATTGATGCACCAAAGGCTGCCTTAAGGAAGGAGTAAGCTTTAAATGACAGCAATCACAAAATATAGCCGCCACTCACTCGCCATTCTTGCGGCGATTCTTATTGCGGTCTGGCCGCTTCCGGGCACCATTGCTCTCCGCTACACACTTCTGACCCTCGGCGGATTATCGAGCGTCTACATTATTATAAAAAATCGGGGAACAATATTCACCGCGGAGTTCAGATACGTCTGGATATTGATGTCCTTCTTTATTTGGCTAATAATTCATCTCGTCTTGCTATCAAGCAGATTTGATCAGCAACTTTACGAGCTAAAAGGGGTCTGGCTGAGGGCATTTTTTTCTGCCACTTTCGGAATTGGACTAGGACTCTCTTTATCTCAGATAGAGGATCGAAATAAGTCAGACATGGCGAACGGAATAATAATTGCCGGCTTTTTCGGGCTCCCACTGATATTCTTCCTGCGTTACGCCCAGGAAATATACATAACTGGCAACTGGCTCCACGCCAATTTCTTTACTCAAACCTATCTCTCCAAAACTCCAGTTGTAGTGTTTGGGAGTCTTCTGCCGCCCCTGATTTTTGTCAAAATTCTTCAAGAACCCGACGGCAAGAAAAATATTTGGATTGCCACGGGTGTTGTGGGCATTTCACTTGTTATGTTTGCCCACTACTTCTCCAACACGAAGAATGGAATTTTATATTTCATGATCATGCTTGCCGTATTCGCGATCAAATTATTTAAAAGCCGAAAGCACTTTGCCAATCACACCGCAAGCAAGTCATCGATGATTCTAGCGGTCATCGCACTCGCACTAATATCCTATGGCCTAATTAGTCACATCAAGAAAAACACAGCGTGGAGTGAGCCTTGGGCAGACTTCAAAATTGCAGTTGATATTGAAAATAATCAATACTGGAAGAATAGCTCAAAATATGGACTACCAACAAACGAGCACGGCTTAGGTGTTAGCGAAACTCTGTACGAACGAGTTGCATGGATGGTAGCCGGCTTGCATTTGATCAAAGAATATCCACTTGGCTATGGCTTGCTAGAGCACTCTTTCAGCGCGCTAGCAAAAGAAAAGTGGGCAGACTTCAATCCCAAACACGTAAATGGAGAAACCAGAGGTTCCACGCACAGCGGGTGGACGGATTTTGCTCTTGGATTCGGAGTTCCTGGTTTGGCTTTAGTATTGATTCCTTTTTGGGCGTCATTTTTTAGAGCTTATTACAAACATGGTTTCTGGCCCGCTTACATTTGCTGGGCTGTCCCACTCATAAGTGCGATCTATCTAACAACCGAGGTGGCAATGGACTATTTCTTTGAATTTTTATTCTTTATTACAGCATTATTTTCCATTTTAACAATCAAGAAATCGAATCACGCTCAGCAAAAACAATAGCAAACCATACTTCAACTAAGATTGATATTCCCACTCATAAAGCTTTTGCCCCTCAATATAGAGGGCGTCAAACACTAAGATTCAAGATTCTCAGGGCGTCAAAAGATGCACCTAGGGTTGATCGCGTGGCGGCTTGTGATTTTTGCCGCGACATAACCGACGAACTCACCCATAGCCGCCTCGCCCAAGTGGTCGAGCTGCGCCACTCTATGGCGGATCGCAGAAACCTCAAGCCTCGCTGACTCAGCGTTTAGAGACCTCCGCCCTTTCGGCAGCTATCCGGAGGCTAATTTATGGAATGCCACTGCCCCTGCGGCACAGGCAGTTCGAAATCTGACACAGGCCACTTGACAAGGGAGTTATGGGATATTGACTGGCATGCGCAACGGAGTAAAGCTCACGCTGAATAAGCTTATTGGCAAATGGAGGTTCCCGGTGCGATCCACTACGCCGCGACGCGGGCGTTGGCTGCGCCCCCTCATAACTCGCTCTATTGTGGAAAGTCTGCGGGCAAATGGACGGCCTGAGCATTGGCGTACGGCTGATAAGACTACACGAAGGATTCACGCATTGCCCAATGCCTGCCGGTTCCGAATAAGTCATATTCTGGTGCACAACGCGAGTCGAACGCGCGATGAACGCCAAAGGTCCGTGCCTGCAGGTCATCAGTCCTGGTAACACTCTGAACGGAGCCAAACGGCTAGTCGCCCAGACCGACAACAACAAAACGCTTGTCAGACAAATAGAAAGGACCGCGACCCCGACGAGTTCGAGGAAAACGCTGGGCTTGCCATCACGTTCGCCTGCTTCTGGGCACAAGGCACTGCCCGTAGCCCTTCGACGGCCACATGCTCTAACGTCGACTCCTCCTGAAGCAAAACTTGAACATCAAACCCGGAATCGCCCTCACCGTGCAGGGCCGCCTGGTAATGAACAAGGACAAACTGGACGTCGCCAGCTTAGAGCGAATGAATGCCATCTATAGCAGATGGTTAGCGCGGACTCCTCGAGTGTCCGCGAGCTATCGACTTAATCCTCTCGTATCCCAAGGTCAATCCTCGCATGGACATTGACATCTCCACGGATCGCGGGGAGATGCTCTGCAGGGTGAAGGCCACAACATCCACTAGCTGCGGCAGGTGCGCGTCAGGAAGTGCCCCGTCTATTGTCAAGGAGGCGAGCTTGGTTACTGTCTGCCAGTACTTGGTCAGGCCTTTCCGCGACACACATCCGATAAACACAGATCAGATTTGGATGCTGAACTGAAAAGTGCTTCGCGAGAGACGCTCTGTTCCGAGGGTGACTGGTCGCGCGAGCCTTATTAAGCGTCTTGAGTACATCCTTCCGCTTGGCACGCCGCCGCGCATGAGTTTCTGAGTAGCGGAGTGATGCTTACATTCAATCTGATGTGCAAAACAGCGATATCGCGCCAGACCAGCAGGCGCCGATCGATGCAAGCCTCGGCTCGCTTGCGCCATTACTTAGTTTCCAAAGCCAGAGTCACCGACAAGGATAGCGGACTCCAAGTGTTCAAGAGGACCACCGACATGCGGAACATTTGTTGACTAGCGGGTTGCGGGATGCCAACAGATCCTTCAAACTTCTTGGCAAATAAAGAATTTCTCGCCCTCTAAGGACCCACGGGGAGCGCGGGCTCATTCCACACCGGTTTCATTTTCCAACGACGGCCCAGCGCTACAGTAGCACATCGACGCATCACACATAAAGGAGCATACATGTCCAAGAAACTATCCTCCACCTCCGTACGTCGTGGCGCCCCGCTGCCCGACGCCATCAAGGACTCGGCCCACGAAATCTGGCTGGCCGGACTGGCCGCCTTCAGCAAGGCGCAACAGGAAGGCGGCAAGGTGTTTGAAGCCCTCGTGCAGGAAGGTCTGGCGATCCAGCGCCGTACCCAGTCTGCTGCCGAAGAGAAGATGGCGGAGGCGACGCAGAAGATGAGCAGTTTTGCCAACGAGTTCAGCAACCGCGCCACGGGCCAGCTGGACAAGTTGGAGGGCATTTTCGAGGACCGGGTGGCGCGCGCGCTCAAGGGCCTGGGCGTTCCCACCGCCAAGGAAGTGCAAGCACTGGCCGAACGCCTGGCCGCACTCGAAAAGACGGCCGCGACCCGCAAGCCCGCCAGCAAGGCCGCGCCGGCTCGCAAACGCCCGCCGGCCCGCAAGACGTCTTGAGATGGCCAAGAAGGCGCCCCGGCAGACCGCCCAGCGCATTCTGGAAACCGCACTGGCGCTGTTCAACCGTTACGGCGAACCGCAGGTCTCCACCACGCTGATCGCAGCGGAACAGGGCATCAGCCCCGGTAACCTCTACTACCATTACCCGGCCAAGGACGCCCTGGTCAATGCCCTGTTCGAGCGCTACGCCACAAGTCTGGACGAGTTGCTGCCAGCTGCAGCCCAGGTGCGCCACGTGGAAGACGCCTGGTTCCTGCTGCACAGCCTGTTCGAACTGAGCTGGCAATACCGCTTTCTCTACCGCGACCTCAACCATCTGCTCAGCCGCAACCGCCACCTGGAAACCCGCATCCGGGAGTTGGTGGCACATGAGGTTGCCGCCGCGCGCACCCTGCTGATCGGCCTGCAACGCGCCGGAAATGCCACCTCGACCGAACTAGACGTGATGACCACCGCCAACTGCCTGGTCGTGGTGCTGACCTACTGGCTGAGCTTCGAGTACATACGCGACCCGCGGCATGCGCTGGAACCTGAACACGGCCAAGTCGCGGCACTGCAGGGCGCGCGGCACGCGCTCGGCCTTCTGGCGCCTTTTCTGACGCCAGCGCAGCAGACGCATCTGCGCACGCTGCAGGATGCGTACACTATGCCGGTCGATTGACCCCTACCCCAGAGAAAACCCCATGAGTGACCTGAAGACCCGATTCGAAACCGCTGTCGCCAACTCCAAGAACCTGAGCGAGCGTCCGGACAACCCCACCCTGCTGAAAATCTACGCCCTGTACAAGCAGGCCACAGCCGGCGATGTCGAGGGCGAGCGCCCGGGCTTCTCGGATTTTGTCGGCCGCGCCAAGTGGGATGCCTGGAATGCCCTCAAGGGCCAATCGGCGGACGAGGCCATGCAGGCCTACATCGACCTGATTGAGTCACTGAGCTGAACAAACCGCTCCCGACGCCCACCAGCTCCCCTGCCGTCGCGCCATGCTCTACAAGTTCAAGTCCCCGGCTGCCGCCGACCTGATCATGCTGGAGCCGCAGGGCCGGCGCCTGCTGCAGATCATCGGCAAGCCAGTCGAGGACCGGCAGGGCATCCTGCTGCCGGCTGACATGCCGGCGGCCCTGGTGGCACTGGAGGCTGCCATCGCGCAGGAGGAGGCCCAGCGCAAGGCCGCTGAAGCCGAGGCCGCTGCCAAGGGCGAGGAGTTGCCCGAACCGGGGGGTGTGAGCCTGCGCCAGCGCGCCACGCCCTTCATCGAGATGCTGCGCCGCTGCCAAGCTGCGGACAAGGAAATCGTCTGGGGCGTCTAGCCTCCCTGACGCGCTGAACCTGGAGTGGCCCAACCGGGAAACGCCGTGGAGCCGGCTTCGCCGGGCCACTGGCGTTGTCCCCTTGAGGGGAAGCGGCGTCAGCCGCTCAGGGGTGCTATCAATTCTCGGATCAATCCACCTTCGCGCCGGAGTCTTTGACGACCTTCGCCCACTTGCGGTGCTCGGCATCGATCAGGCGGGTGAATTCGGCGGGCGTGTTGCCGCTGGGGATGGCGCCTTGCGCCAGCAGTTTCTCCTTGATCGCCGGGCTGTTGAGCGCCTTGGCCGTTTCCTGCTGGATACGGCTGACCACATCAGCCGGCGTACCCGCCGGCGCCAGCAGGCCGAACCAGCTGCTGGCCTCGAAACCCTTGAGGCCGGCCGCCTCCTCGATGGTGGGAATGTCAGGCATGGCGGCCGAGCGCTGCGCGCTGGTGACGGCCAATGCCTTGAGCTTGCCGGCCTTGATCTGCGCCATGGAAGACGGCAGGTTGTCGAACATCACATCCATATTGCCGGCCACCATGTCCATCAGCGCCGGTCCGGAGCCGCGGTAGGGAATGTGCGTCATGAAGATACCGGTCATGGACTTGAACAGCTCGCCGGCCAGGTGGATCGAGGTGCCGTTGCCGCTGGAAGCCATGTTGAGCTTGCCCGGATTCGCCTTGGCGTACTTGATGAAGTCGTTCACGCTATTGATACCTAGCGCCTTGGCCTTGTCGGCGTTCATGACCATCACGTTCGGCACGCCGGCCACCAGCGTGATCGGCGCGAAGTCCTTCTGCGGGTCATACGGCAGCTTGGCGTACAGCGCCTTGTTGATGCCGTGCGTCCCCACCGTGCCCATCAGCAGCGTGTAGCCGTCACCCGGCGACTTGGCGACGATCTCCGCACCCACGTTGCCGCCGGCGCCGGCGCGGTTGTCGACCACGAACTGCTGGCCGAAGGCTTTCGAAAGTTCAGGCGCCACCGCGCGCGCCAGGATGTCCGTGGTGCCGCCGGGTGCAAATGGCACCACGATGCGCACCGGCTTGTTGGGCCAGGCGGTTTGCGCCGCGACGCCGCCTGCTATCGAAAGCAGAGCGGCCACCGCAATGGCAGCAAGGGTAGAACGCCGATATTGTTTGTAGTTACGGGTCATCGACATGACGTGTCTCCAGGATACTCGGAAGCCCCAGTCTAGAGCCCGCCGCACCGCTTGTGTCCTAGGGTTTGTCACCAGCGGGACGAAAAAAAGCCACCCGAAGGTGGCTTGATATGCATGCGGTAACTCGTGTCAGTCGGCGTACACGCCGGCCGCCTTGATGACAGGACCCCACTTGGCAATCTCGGCCGCCACGAACTTCTTGTGCTCAGCCGGATCGACGCGCTTGTCGGTCACGACCACGGCGCCCAGGCCTTCCTGCTTCTTGATGAATTCGGGATCTTTCAGGGCGACCTTGAGCGCCTCGTTGAGCTTACCCAGCACGTCAGCCGGCACGCCCTTCGGGGCGTACAAGCCGTGCCAGATGCTGACGTCAAAGCCCTTCAGGCCGGACTCCTGCAGCGTCGGCAGATCCTTCAGGGCCGGCGTGCTCAGGCGCTTGGCGGTGGTCACGGCGTAGGCCTTGACCTTCTTGCCCTCGATCTGCGGTGTGGTGTTGGTGGTCTGGTCGCACAGCAGGTCGATCTGGCCGCCGATCAGGTCGGTGATGGCCGGCGCGGTGCCTTTGTACGGCACGGTGGTCATGTCCACGCCCAGGGCACTCTGGAACATCAGACCACACAGGTGGGAGGCGGCACCGAGACCGGCGTTACCCAAGTTGATCTTGCCCTTGTTGTCATTGATCCAGGCACTCAACTCCTTGTAGTTGTTGGCCGGCAGGCTGGGGCGGCCGATCAGCGTCATCGGCACCTCGTTCACCATGCCCACGTAGGAGAAGTCATTTTCGACCGAGTAGGGCAACTTGCGGTACAGGGCCGGGGCGGTGGCCATGCCGATGTGGTGCAGGAACAGGGTGTAGCCGTCGGCCGGGGCCTTGGCCACCTTGTTGGCACCGATGGTGCCGCCGGCGCCGGCCACGTTCTCGATCACCAGCGTGGCACCGCCCAGCGGCTTGCGCATGGCTTCGGCAAGGTCACGCGCCACGCGGTCGGTCGGGCCGCCGGCCGCAAACGGCACGACGATGGTGATGGACTTGCTGCCCGGGTAGGCAGTCTGGGCATTGGCAGCCCAAGCAGCCGCCACAGCGGCCAGAATCAGCAAACGTTTCATGGGATCTCCTCAGAAGAAGCGGGAAAGTTTACCGGGCAGCCGTATGCTGTCACTAGCGGGAACTACGTAGGGACTACTACCTGTGGGGCTACTACTTGTAGCTCCGTGCATCCTCGATCACCTTGCCATCGTTCGGCAGGGTGCCGGGCAGCAGCAGCTCCACCTCGCCGCGCAGCTTGGTCACGTCGCGGATGGTCTCGGCCAGTCGCGCCGCCAGCTCACCCGGGCCGCTGCAGGCTGTCTCCACCTTCAGCGTCATGGTGTCGTTGGCCATCTCGCCGGTCACGACCAGGCGGGCACGCGCCACCTCCGGAAAGCGCTTGACGATCTCGGCCACCTGGCCCGGGTGCACGAACATGCCACGCACCTTGGTGGTCTGGTCGGCCCGGCCCAGCCAGCCGCGAATGCGCGTGTTGGTCCGGCCGCTCGGGCAGGCGCCGGGCAGGACGGCCGACAGGTCGCCGGTGCCGAAGCGGATCAGCGGGTAGTCCGGGTTGAGCACCGTCACCACCACCTCGCCCACCTCGCCTTCGACCACCGGGTCGCCCGTACCCGGGCGCACGATCTCCAGGATCACGCCCTCGTCGAGCACCAACCCCTCTCGGGCCGCCGTCTCGTAGGCAATCAGGCCCACATCCGCCGTGGCGTAACACTGGTAGCCGGTGATGCCGCGTTCGGCAAACCAGTCGCGCAGGCTGGGCGGAAATGCCTCGCCGCTGACCATGGCCTTGGTAAAGGGTAGGTTCTGGCCGGTCTCCTGCGCCTTCTCGACCAGGATCTTCAGAAAACTCGGTGTACCGGCATAGGCCACCGGCTGCAGGTCGGCAATCGCCGCCAGCTGCTGCTCGGTGTTGCCCACACCGCCCGGAAACACGGTGCAGCCCAGCGCCTGAGCGCCGGCCTCCATGATCCAGGCGCCCGGCGTGAGGTGGTAGCTGAAGCAGTTGTGCACCAGATCGCCCGCCTCAAAGCCGGCCGCCGCAAAGGCACGTGCGCTGCGCCAGTAGTCCGCTGCATGTCCCTCGGGCTCGTAAATCGGGCCGGGCGACTGGTAGACCCGGCGCGCACCGCTGTTGCGCAACAAGCCACGCCAGCCAATGGCCGCAAAACCGCCAAACGGGTCGCGCCCCGGCGCCTGCGCCCGCGCCGCCTGCTGGCGCTCCAACAGCTCATGCTTGCGCGTCACAGGCAACTGGGCCAACGCCGCACGACTGCTCACCGCCGCCGCATCCACCCCGCGCAGGATCTCCGCCAACGCCGGCGCCGCCTGCTGCGCCCGCGCCACGTGGCCCGGCAGCGCCGCCATCAGTGCCGCCTCCCGCTGCGCCGGATCGCGCGTCTCCAGTGCGTCGTAGTGTTTGGTCATCTCAGCGATCCCTGTCTGTTTGCTTGTACGCAACGCGAGAGGTGTCTCCATCCAGGGGACACCGCAGAACCGGCTTAGCCGGGCTGCTGGTGTCCGCCCCCTTGAGGGGGGTGGCGAAGCGACACGCAGTGCGCGCAGCCTGGGGGTGTTTCATGCCAGCCAGCGCTTGCGTCGCTTGTAGCTCTTGACGTCCTTGAAGCTCTTGCGCTCGCCGCCACCGACGCCGAGGTAGAACTCCTTCACGTCCTCGTTGCTGGCCAGCTCGCTCGCCGCGCCGTCCATCACGATGCGGCCCGACTCCATGATGTAGCCGTAGTCGGCGTACTTCAGCGCCATGTTGGTGTTCTGCTCGGCCAGCAGGAAGGTCACACGCTCCTTCTGGTTCAGATCCTTCACGATCTCGAACACCTCTTCCACGATCTGCGGCGCCAGGCCCATGGACGGCTCGTCCAGCAGCACCATGCTGGGGTTGGCCATCAGCGCGCGGCCGATCGCGCACATCTGCTGCTCGCCGCCCGAGGTATAGGCCGCCTGCGAGGTGCGGCGCGTCTTCAGGCGCGGGAAATAGGCGTAGACCTTCTCCAGGTTGGCCGCGATCTCCGCCTTGTTCTTGCGGGTATAGGCGCCTGTCAGCAGGTTCTCCTCGATCGTCAGGTGGGCGAAGCAGTGACGCCCTTCCATCACCTGCACCACACCACGCTGCACCAGGTCGGCGGGCGACAGGTTCTCGATGCGCTCGCCGCGCAACTCGATGCTGCCCTTGGTGACCTCGCCGCGCTCACCCTTGAGCAGGTTGGAGATGGCGCGCAGCGTCGTGGTCTTGCCGGCGCCATTGCCGCCCAGCAAGGCGACCACGCCGCCCTCCGGCACCTGCAGCGATACGCCCTTGAGCACGAGGATCACGTGGTTGTAGATCACCTCGATGCCGTTGACGTTCAAAACGATGTTTTTCGATTCCATAGTCGTCTTTCTGACCAAATGAAAGACCCGCACGCGGCTCTTTCATCTGACGGCTCCGGACGGAGCCGCGGCTGGCTCACACGGCGCATCCCTTCTGGAACACCGCGGAACCGGCCGGGCCGGGCCGCAGGTGTTGCCCCTGCGAAGGGGCGGGAAGCGACACGCTGCGCGAGCAGCCTGGGGGTACGCTTAGCTCTGGCAATCCGCGGCCGAGCGGCGTTGCAGCTTCTTCTCAGCGGCGTACTTGTCGGCAGCGGCCTTGACCATCGGCTTGATGATCTGCTCGTCGGCCTGATACCAGTCGCTGGTGAACTGCCACTTCTTGCCGTCCCAGGTATGGATGCGACCCCAGGCCGCTCCCATGTGGTCCTGGCAGCTGGTGGAGATCGGGCGCATCACGCCCTTGAAGCCCAGTGCATCCAGCTTGGCCTGCGTGAGATCCAGGTTTTCCAGACCCCAGCGCACCTGCTCGCCGTTCATGACCTTGCCCTTGCCGAAACGCTCCTGCGCACGACGCACACCTTCAACCGCCAGCATGGCGCTCATGGCACCACGCACGTACAGCACCTGGCCCACCTCGTCCTTCGGACCGGTGCCCTGCCCCTTGGCGTGCACCTTGTCCATGATTTCCTTGACGAAGGCTGCATTCGGCTCGGCCCCGTGCTGCATGGTGATGGCGTTGTAACCCTTGGCCCCTTCGCCGATGTCCTTGACATCCGGCTCGGCGCCGGCCCACCACACGCCGTAGATCTTCTCGCGCGGATAGCCGGTGGCCTGGGCTTCCTTGATGAGGGTGGAGTTCATCACGCCCCAGCCCCAGTTCACGACGTAATCGGGACGGTCACGACGGATCTGCAGCCAGGTGGATTTCTGCTCCACGCCCGGATGGGTCACGGGCAGCAGGCTGAGCTTGTAGCCGTGCATGGCCGCGCGCTCCTGCAGGATCGGAATGGCTTCCTTGCCGAACGGGCTGTCGTGGTAGATCAGCGCAATGTGCTTGCCCTTGAGGTTGGCCGCGCCGCCCAGCTTCTTCGCGATGTCCTGGATGATGATGTCACCGGCCACCCAGTAGGTGCCTGCCAGCGGGAAGTTCCACTTGAAGACGCCGCCGTCCTGCGACTCGCTGCGGCCATAACCGGCCGTGATGAGCGGGATCTTGTCGGCCGGCGCCTTTTCGGTCAGGGCGAAGGTAATGCCGGTGGACAGCGGCTGGAACATGGTGGCGCCGCCGTTCTTGCCTTTGAGGCGCTCGTAGCACTCGACGCCGCGGTCGGTGGCATAACCGGTCTCGCACTCTTCGAAGGAGAGCTTGACGCCGTTGATGCCGCCACGCGCGTTGGTGAGCTTGATGTAGTCGACAAAGCCGTTGGCCCACGGCACGCCGTTGGGGGCGTAGGCGCCGGTGCGGTACACCAGCACCGGGAAGAACTGCTCCTTGGCCTGGGCAAAGGCCGCCGGGGCGGTGAGGGCGCCCGAGGCTGCAGCGGCCACGAACGAGGCGGCGAGGGCGAGTTGACGAAGCTTCATGGTAGGTCTCCTGTAGGTAGGTTTATGGGTGAAGCACGCGGGAAAACGTAGGAGCATCAATGCCGGCTCAATGGGGGAACGGCCACAGGCGCAGCTTCTGCTTGCCGATGGACCACAGCTTGGCCAAACCATGCGGCTCGACGATCAGGAACCACACGATCAGGGCGCCAAACGCCATGAATTCGGCATGCGAGATGGCAGCCGTGGAGATCTCGATACCGAACAGGTGGCCGATGGCGGGCAACAGCTGGTTGAGCACGATGGGAAGAATGACGATGAACGCCGCACCGAAGAAGCTGCCCATGATGGAGCCCATGCCGCCGATGATCACCATGAACAGCAGCTGGAACGAACGGTCCACCGAGAAAGCCGCCGGCTCCCAGGAGCCAAGGTGCACGAAACCCCACAGGGCGCCGGCAACACCGACGATGAAGGAGCTCACCGCAAAGGCACTCAGCTTGGCGTACATGGGCCGGATGCCGATCACGGCGGCAGCCACGTCCATGTCGCGGATCGCCATCCATTCGCGGCCAATGGCGCTGCGCACCAGGTTCTTGGCCAGCAGGGCGAAGACCACCAGCACCGCCAGGCAGAACAGGTACTTCTGCAGCGGCGTGTCCACGGGCAAGCCAAAGACCGGCAGGGCGGACACCGAGACCGAGCCGGACGGATTGTTGTTGGTGAACCAGCCGATGCGCAGGAAGGCCCAGTCGCAGAAGAACTGCGCCGCCAGCGTGGCCACCGCCAGGTACAGGCCCTTGACGCGCAGGCTGGGAATGCCGAAGAACATGCCCACCAGCGTGGCGAAGAAGCCCCCGGACAGCAGGGCCACGATCAGCGGCATGCCTTCGATGCGCACGAAGGTGTTGTAGGCCGCATAGGCGCCCACCGCCATGAAGGCCCCCGAGCCGAGCGAGATCTGACCACAGTAACCGACCAGGATGTTCACCCCGACGGCGGCCAGCGACAGGATCAGGAACGGAATCAGGATGGCGCGCAGCAGGTACTCATCCACCAGCAGCGGTACGCCGATGAAGGCAAACGCCACCAGCGCCAGGATGGCCCAGCGATCCTGCGCGATGGGCAGAATCTGCTGATCGGCTGCGTACGAGGTCTTGAACTGACCGTTTTCTCTGTAAAACATCTCTCAGTTCCTCACACGCGGTCAATGATTTTTTCGCCGAACAGTCCCTGCGGCCGGAACAACAGGAAGACCAGCGCCAGCACATAGGCGAACCAGATTTCGATGCCGCCGCCCACATAGGGACCCAGATAGACCTCGGACAGCTTCTCGCCCACACCGATGATCAGGCCGCCGATGATGGCGCCGGGCACGGACGTCAAGCCGCCCAGAATGATCACCGGCAGCGCGCGCAGTGCGACGGTGGCCAGCGAGAACTGCACCCCCAGCTTGGAGCCCCAGATCATGCCGGCCACCAGCGCCACCACCCCGGCCACGCACCAGACGATGACCCAGATGCGGTTGAGCGGAATGCCGATGGACTGCGCCGCCTGGTGGTCGTCCGCCACGGCGCGCAGGGCTCGGCCCGTGGCCGTCTTCTGGAAGAACAGGCTCAGCAGCACCACCAACACGGCCGCGATGCCGGCAGCAATCAGGTCCTCCTGGTTGATCAGCACGCCGCCCTCGAACACCGTGTCAAAGGCAAAAATCGGGTCCTTGGGCATGCCGATATCGATCTTGTAGATGTCGCTGCCAAAGATGGTCTGCCCCAGGCCTTCCATGAAGTAGGTGATGCCCAGGGTGGCCATCAGCAGGGTGGCGCCCTCCTGGTTGACCAGATGGCGCAACACCAGGAACTCCACCAGCCAGGCCACCACGAACATGATGGCGCCGGCCAGCACGAAGGCGGCCACGTTGGCGACCAGCCGGCTCTCGATGCCGGTCCACGCCGGTATCCACTCGGCAAAGCGCGCCATTGCCAGGGCCGCGAACAGCACCATGGCGCCCTGGGCAAAGTTGAACACGCCCGAGGCCTTGAAGATCAGCACGAAGCCCAAGGCCACGAGCGAATACAGCATGCCCGCCATCAGGCCGCCGAACAACGTTTCGAGAAAGAATCCCATCGTATTGCTCCGTCAGTGGCTCGTGCCCAGATAGGCGCGGATCACGTCTTCGTTGTTGCGCACCTCGTCGGGGGTGCCGTCGCCGATCTTCTTGCCGTAGTCCAGCACCACCACGCGATCGCTGATGTCCATGACCACGCCCATGTCGTGCTCGATCAGCACGATGGTGGTGCCGAACTCGTCATTCACGTCCAGGATGAAGCGGCTCATGTCCTGCTTCTCCTCCACGTTCATGCCGGCCATCGGCTCATCGAGCAGCAGCACCTGCGGCTCCATGGCGAGGGCGCGACCCAGATCCACGCGCTTTTGCAGGCCGTAGGGCAGCTGGCCCACGGGCGTCTTGCGGTAGGCCTGGATTTCGAGAAAGTCGATGATGTGCTCGACGAACTCGCGGTGGCGGATCTCCTCGCGTTCGGCCGGGCCGAAACGCAGCGCCTGCAGCAGGATGTTGCTCTTGATCTTCAGGTTGCGGCCGGACATGATGTTGTCCAGCACGCTCATGCCCTTGAACAGCGCCAAGTTCTGAAAGGTACGCGCCACCCCCATCTCGGCCACCTGACGGCTGTTCATGTGGTCGAAGGTCTGGCCACGGAAGGTGATGGTGCCGTGCTGCGGCGTGTAAACGCCATTGATGCAGTTGAGCATGGAGCTCTTGCCGGCGCCGTTGGGGCCGATGATGGAGCGGATCTCATGCTCGCGCACGTTGAAGGAGATGTCGGTCAGCGCCTTGACGCCGCCGAAGGCCAGGGAAATGTTCTGCACGTCGAGGATGACGTCGCCGAGCTTGCGTTCTTTCATCGCGCTATGTCTTTCAGGCAGCGGCCGCCACGGCCGGGTAGCGTTGCGCGTCGCGGAGGGGCAGGGTGGCCGAGACCTTGCCGGTGCGGCCGTCCTCGAACTTCACCTGCGTTTCGATGAACTGCTCGCCGCGCCCACCGTAGAGCGCGTCGATCAGCACCGCGTACTTGTCCTCGATGAAGCCGCGCCGCACCTTGCGGGTACGGGTGAGCTCGTCGTCGTCCGGGTCCAGCTCCTTGTGCAGCACCAGGAAGCGGGCGATCTGGGTGTCGCTCATGCCCTCTTCGGCGGCCAGATCGGCGTTGACCTTGGCCACGCACTCGGCCACCATGTCCAGCACCTGCGGCTTGCCGGCCAGGTCCACGTAGCCGCTGTAGGGCAGCGCCTGGCGCTCGGCCCAGTTGCCCACGGCTTCGAAGTCGATGTTGATGAAGGCGCAGACCTCGTTGCGGCCGTGGCCGAAGCACACCGCCTCCTTGATCTGCGGGAAGAACTTGAGCTTGTTCTCGATGTAGTTGGGTGCGAACATGGCGCCGGTGGCCAGTTTGCCCACGTCCTTGGCGCGGTCGATGATGTGCAGGTGGCCATCGTGGTCGATCACGCCAGCGTCACCGGTGTGGAAGTAGCCTTGCGCGTCCATCACCTCGGCGGTGGCGTCCGGACGCTTGTAGTACTCCTTGAGCACCGAGACGCCCTTGACCAGCACCTCGCCGTTGTCCGCAATCTTGATCTCGATGCCCGGCGCCGCCTCGCCCACGCTGTTGAGCTTGACGCGGCCGTTCTTCTGGATGCACACATAGGCGCAGGTCTCGGTCTGGCCGTAGAGCTGCTTGAGGTTGATGCCGATCGAGCGGTAGAAGCGGAACAGGTCCGGGCCAATGGCCGCACCGGCGGTGTAGGCGACGCGGATACGTGAGAGGCCCAGCACGTTGCGCAGCGGCCCGTAGACCAGCACATTGCCCAGCGCGTACAGCAGCCGGTCGGTGAACGGCACCGCATGCCCGTCCAGGATCTCGGCGCCGCAGCGGCGCGCCACCTCCATGAACTTGCGGTACAGCCAGCGCTTCGGCGCGGCGGCGTCTTCCATGCGGATGGAGACCGAGGTCAGCATGCCCTCGAACACGCGCGGCGGCGCGAAGTAGTAGCTCGGCCCGATCTCGCGCAGGTCGATGCTCACCGTGCCGGCCGACTCCGGGCAGTTGATGGTGAAGCCGGCCACCAGCCACTGGGCGATGGAGAAAAGATGGTCACCCACCCAGGCCGGCGGCAGATAGGAAATGATGTTGTCCGACGGGTTGAGGCCGTCCACCTCAACGCCGCCCTGCGCCGCCTGGATGAAGCTGGCATGCGTCTGACACACACCCTTGGGCCGGCCGGTGGTGCCGGAGGTGTAGAGGATCACCGACACATCGCCGGGCTGCCCCTGCGCCACCGACTTTGCATAGAAGTCGGGGTGGGCCTGCTCGTACTCGCGCCCCAGCTCGAACAGGCGCTCGACGCTGATCAAC
>Ga0114939_10000636_pt1 | contig 29219 bp, 23 predicted proteins | sample AshMeaCrysSpring_FD_87196 | JGI IMG/M metagenome (GOLD analysis project Ga0114939, IMG submission 87196) | Groundwater microbial communities from Big Spring, Nevada to study Microbial Dark Matter (Phase II) - Ash Meadows Crystal Spring | ecosystem: Environmental > Aquatic > Deep subsurface >...
CGCCGTGGCCCGTGCCGCGCTTCCCGCGCAGCGCGTCCATCGCCTCGCCGAGCGCCGCCGCCCTGGCCGCGAGCTCCCGCATCCGCTCGGCCGCGCCGGCCTGTGCCTGCGCGTCCCCGGGAAACCAGGCGCGCTCGAGGTCGTCCGCGAGCACGTCGCCGCCGTCGCCGGCCTCGTCGCCGCCTGCCTCGCCGCGCGGCCGCGCATCGCCGCGGTGGCCGGGGAAGCGCGCGCGCACGCTCACCTCGTCGCCGTCCCAGACGCGGCTGCGCGTCGTCATCTCGCGCCCCTTGCGGCGCATGTCGAGGACGATCTCCTCCGCCGACTTCTCGCGCGCGCCGGGCAGGTCGAGGCCGTTCGCCGGCACGTGCGCGAACCCCAGCGCCTCGCGCAGCATGTCGTTGATGATGTAGTCGTGCGCGTAGTTGAACTCGAGCCGCCCCGCGCCGCGCGCGCGGTCGTGCGTGCGCAGGGCGAGGTGCAGCATCTCGTGCGCGAGCACGAAGACGAGTTCGCGCTCGTCGAGGCGCGACACGAAGTCCGGGTTGGCGACGAGGCGCCCGGAGGCGAACACGCCCATCGTCGGCACGCGCTCGTCGAGCGAGACGCGCGCGGCGCCGACCAGCCCCGCGAGGTGCGGGAAGGGCACGGTGACCATGCGCAGCCCGCGCTGGAGGCGCGCGAGCGGCGGGATGGCGCGGCTCACGGCCCGGTGACCCGCTTCAGGATCGCGAGCATCGCCGGGTCCGCGCCGAGCGCGCCCCACCGCTCGACGAGATCGGTCAGCACCGTGAGCTGGTGTTCCGGCGAGAGGGCCCTCAAGAAGCGGTTGACCGCGCGCGCGGAGACGCCTTCGAGGCGTCCGTCGCGCACCGCGCGGCGGATGCAGTCGAGGATGAACCAGCGCGCGGCGTCGCCCCGCGGCAGGAGCGAAGGGTCGCGCACGAAATCCCCGGGCGCGCGCATCGGCTGGATCGTCTCCTCGGCCAGCGCGCAGAACACGGCGGCGTCCTCGGGCGAGAGCTTGCCGAACGCGAGCGCGCGCCGCGTCGAGCGGTCGAGGATGCCGGACGCCTCGGCCAGGTCGAGCGAGCGCGACAGGAGCGCCCAGGCGCGCGGCGTGGAGAAGGGCACCGGCTCCTGCGGCACCGGGCGCGACAGCGCGTCGGGGAGGTAGTGGATGAACGTGCGGACGTCGGCGCGCACGCCGCTCTTCGCGGCCCAGGCCTGCCACTCGTCGACGTCGGCGCGAACCTCGAGGAGGGTCACGCGGTTGACGAGCGCCGAGCTCATCGTGCGCACCAACGCCCGGTCCTGCGCGCGGTTGCCCGCGGCGACCACCCACGTGCCCGGGGGAAGCGCGAACTCGCCGATGCGCCGCTCGAGCAGGAGCGAGTAGAACGCCTTCTGCACGTCCGGCGCGCACGCGGGCAGCTCGTCGAGGAAGAGGCAGAACGGCTCGGCCGGCTCCGGCAGCAGCATGCGCGGCGGGCAGAACACGCTGCGCTCGCCGACGATGCGCGGCACGCCGGAGACATCTTCCGGCGCGATCTGGGTCCCGAGCAGCGACCGGCACGGGAGCCCCGCCTCCTGCGCGGCCTGGTAGACGATGTCGGACTTGCCCACGCCGGGCGGCGCAAGCAGCAGGAAGCTCTGCTCGTGCGCCATGCACTGGATGAGCTTCTTCGCCCGGCGGAGCGTGATCGTTTCCGCCAGCGGACCGCCCGGGTTTTCGTTCATCGGCGCCTCGTCCTTCGTTGTCGCGTCCGCGAACCCGCGGGGGCCCACCCTCAACGCCGCGCTCCGACCCCGGTTGACACGCGACCGACGGGCCGCCGCCTTGACCCGGAGCGTTCGCGGACCTCAACATCGGGCAAGGCGGGCGCCTTGGGCATGCGCCCCGTGCCAGACCGCCCCCCGGACCGACCGCGAACGTGTCGATCACGCCTCTCGACCTGCCGACGCTGCTCTTCACCGACATCGAGGGCAGCACGCGGCTCTGGGAGGACGATCCCGAGCGGATGCGGCGGGCGTTGGCGTGCCACGACCGGATCGTCCGCGCGGCGATCGAAGGGCGCGCTGGCGTCCTCGTGAAGACGACTGGCGACGGCGTCTACGCCGCGTTCGACCGCACATCGGATGCGATCGCCGCGGCGGTCGACATGCAACTCGCGCTCGCCGATCCCGCGGCCACGGACGGCGTCGCGGTGCGCATCCGCTGCGGCATGCACCGGGGCCCCGTCGAGCGGCGCTTCCTCGTCATCCTGGACAACTGCGAGCACGTCGCGCGGGGCGCGGCGGAGGTCGTGAGCGCGCTGCTCGCGTCGGGGACCGGCGCCAGGGTGCTCGCGTCGAGCCGCGAGCCCCTGGGTATCGCGGGCGAGACCACCTACGCGCTGCCGCCGCTCGCGGCCCCCGCGTCGGATGCGGACGCCTCGCTCCTTGCGCGAAACGACGCCGTCCGGCTGTTCGCGGAACGCGGCGCGGCGGCGCGCCCGGGCTTCGCGATCGGCGAGGCGAATGGGCAGGCGGTTGCGCGCATCTGCCGGCGCCTCGACGGGATACCGCTCGCGATCGAGCTCGCGGCGGCGCGCGTGCGCTCGATGTCGGTCGACGCGATCGAGGCGCGCCTGTCGGATCGTTTCCGGCTCCTCACCGGCGGCGACGCGAGCGCGTTGCCGCGGCAGCAGACGCTGCGAGGATGCATCGAGTGGAGCCACGACCTCCTGTCGCCGCCCGAGCGTGCGCTGATGCGCCGCATCGCGGTCTTCGCCGGCGACTTCCCGCTGCAGTCCGCGGAGCAGGTGGTCGCGGACGACCACCTCGACGAGGCGGAGATCGCGGGCCTCCTTGCGCAGCTGGTGGAGAAGTCCCTCGCGGAGTACGACGCGGCTTCCGACCGCTACCGGCAGCTCGAGACGGTGCGTCAATTTTCAGCGGAGCGGCTCGCCGCGTCCGGCGAGGAGGACGCGCGGCGCGCCCGGCACTTCGACGTCCACGCAGCGCTCGCGGAGAGCGCGATCAACCGCCTCATCGGTCCCGAGCAGAAGGCCTGGATGGCCCGGCTCGGCCTCGAGCGCGAGAACATGCTCGCGGCGCACGCGCACGCGCGGGTTCGCCTCGCGGCCTCGCTCTCGATGATGCGGGAGCTCGGGCTCGCCAACTTCGCCGGCGCGGCGATGGCCGCGACGTCGGCCCTTGCCGCCGCCGTGGGCGATTTCGAAGCCTGCCTGCGCCTCGAGGGCGCGGGCGCGGCCCACCGCGAGCGCACCGGGTTTCGTCTCGAGCCCGTCGACGAAGCCTGCTTGCGGCCCTTCGTGGCGCGCGCCAGGGCCTCGCTCGACGCGGGAGCCGCGGCGCGCGCTCGGCTACGAGGGCGCGCTCCTCGACGTCGGGGCGTGGCTGGCCGGCGACCGCGCGGCAGGCGAATAGTCGTCCGCCGCAGCGTCGGGTATGGGCGCTTCGGCCGATCGATCGTCGTCCCGCGCCTCCGCCTCGTACGAGTAGACGACCCTGGGCGGGACGTCCCGGCGCCGCAGCAGCAGCGCGAGCGCCGCGCCGACGAGCGCGGCGGCGAGGTGCGTCTCCCACGAGTCGGTGCGCTTCAGCGGCATCACGCCCCAGGCGACGCTGCCGTAGAGGAACGCGACGACGAGCGACGCCGCGATTGCGCGCCGGTCGCGACGCAGCAGGCCGGCAAAGAAGATGAACGCGGTGAGCCCGTAGACCAGCCCGCTCGCCCCCAGGTGGATTGCGTCGCGGCCGAAGAGCCAGACGGCGACGCCGGGCGCGAGCCAGACCCAGGGAAGCACGACCGGCGACGAACGCGGGTAGAGGTGCAGCATCGCGGTGCCTAGCACGGCCACCGGCACGGTGTTCGCGAGGAGGTGCTCGAAGCCGGCGTGGGCGAGCGGCGCGAACAGGATGCCTGCGAGTCCCTCGGGCGTGCGCGGTCGCACCCCGAACGGCGAGGCGTCGACGCCGAGCGTCCAGTTGGCGATCTGGAGCACCCAAAGCAGCGCGACGAACGCGAGCGCGAGCGCCGCGGCGAGCCGGAAGTTGGCGTGCGCCTGCGTGGACGCCGTGAAGGCGGGGTCGGGCGTGGGGAGGTGCATGCGCGCGCCGGTCCGGCGCGCGGCACGGCGCCGCGACCGGCCGAATCCCGATGATCGGTGCGGTGGCGGCGGTTTTCAATGCGGGACCCATCCCGACCGTGCGTGCGCTCCGACCGGCGGCGTGTTCACCTTGCCCGCCCGCGGGGCGCGCGCTAGTCTCGACGCATGCTCTCGATCCGCGCGCTCGGCAAGCGCTACACCGGGCCCCGCGAGCGGACCGTGCTTGCCGGCGTCGACCTCGAGCTCGCCGCCGGCGACTACGTCGCGATCATGGGCGAGTCGGGCGTCGGCAAGTCGACGCTGCTGAACCTCGTCGCGGGGCTCGACCGCGCCGACGAGGGCTCGATCCGCATCGGCGGCGCCGAGCTCTCCTCGCTCGACGACGACGCCCTCACCGTGTTGCGCCGCGAGCGGCTGGGCTTCGTGTTCCAGGCCTTCCACGTGCTGCCCTACCTGTCGCTCGCCGCGAACGTCGCGCTCCCGCTCGCGCTGGTCGGCGTCGGCGGCGATGAGCGCGAGCGGCGCGTGGCCGAGATGCTCGCGGCCGTCGGCCTCGCCGATCGCGCGGCGAGCTTCCCGCGCGAGCTCTCCGGGGGCGAGCTGCAGCGGGTCGCGATCGCGCGCGCGCTCGTGCACCGGCCGATGCTCGTGCTCGCCGACGAGCCGACCGGCAACCTCGACCCGGAGAGCGCGTCGGCGATCCTCGCGTTGCTGCGCGACCAGGTGAAGGGCCGCGGCGCCGCCGGCATCCTCGTCACGCACTCGCTCGCCGCGGCGCGGTCCGCCGACCGGGTGCTGCTGCTCACCCGCGAGGGGCTGCGCGCGCACGGCGACGGATCCTGAAGCGATGCTGCGGACCGCGGACGTTTCGGACTGGCGTGCCGTGCTTTCGGGGGCGTTCGCGCAGAACCGCCTGCGAACGGCGATCGCGGTGCTCGCGATCGCGCTGGGGGTCGCGCTCGGCTTCGCGGTGCAGCTCATCAACGGCTCGGCGGTCGATGCGCTCGCGCAGGGCGTGCGCACGGTGAGCGGCGACGCCGACCTGGTCGTGCGCGGTCCGCGCAGCGGTTTCGACGAGGCGCTCTTCGTCCGCTTCGCGCGCGACCCCGAGGTCGCGGTCGCGAGCCCCGCGGTCGAGGTCGAGGCGCGCGTCGCGGGGCGCAACGACGCCCTGCGGATCGTCGGCCTCGACCTCTTCCGCGCGGCCGCGATCCAGCCGGGCCTGGTGGCCGAGACCGGCAGCGGCCTCGACATGCTGCGTCCTGACGCGATCTTCCTGTCCGCTGCGGCGCGCGCCGCCTTCGGCCTTGCGCCGGGCGACACGATCGCCCTTCAGGTCGGATTGGTCGACGCGCGCCTGCGCGTCGCGGGGCAGCTCGCCGGGGCCGCCGGCGAGCGCATCGCGGCGATGGACATCGCCGGCGCCCAGGCGCTGTTCGGCAGGCTCGGGCGGCTCACGCGCATCGACCTGCGGCTCTCCGAAGGCGTCGATCCGCGGCGCTTCGCCGAGCGGCACGCGGCCGCGCTGCCGGCCGGCGTCGCGATCGACCGGCCCGACGCGAGCCTTCGCGCGACCGAGAGCGTGTCGCGCTCCTATCGCGTGAACCTCAACGTGCTCGCGCTGGTGGCGCTGTTCACCGGCGGGCTGCTCGTGTCCTCGACGCAGGCGCTCGGCGTCGTGCGCCGTCGCGCGCAGTTCGCGCTGCTGCGCGTGCTCGGCGTGACGCGCGGCCGGCTCGCGCGCCTGGTGGCGCTCGAGGGTGCGCTGATAGGCGCCGCCGGCGCGACGCTCGGCGTTGTCGCCGGCTACGCGATCGCCCGGATCGCCGTGAGGTTCGCCGGGTCCGACCTGGGCGCCGGGTTCTTCCGCGGCGTCGAGCCGTCGCTCGCCGTCGACCCGTGGGCGCTCGCGACGTTCTTCCTGCTGGGCGTCGTCGCCGCGCTCGGCGGCAGCCTGGTGCCGGCGCGCGAGGCGGCGCGCGCGGCGCCGGCCCGCGCGCTCAAGGCCGGCGACGAGGAGACGGCGCTCTCGCGCATGCGCTCGCCGGCGGCGGGGCTCGCGCTGTTCGTCCTCGGGGCGCTGCTGGTCGGGCTGCCGCCGGTCGACGGCCTGCCGATCGCGGGCTACGCCGCGATTGCCTGCCTGCTCGCGGGCACGCTGCTGGCGATGCCGTGGATTGCCGGGATGGCGCTCGCCCGCGCGCCCGTGCCGCGCAGCCCGCCGTCGGCGCTCGCCTTCGCGCAGCTGCGCGGCGCGCCGGGGCAGGTGGCGGTGAGCCTCGCCGCCATCGTCGCCGCGGTGAGCCTCGTCGTGTCGATGGCGATCATGGTGCAGTCGTTTCGCAGCTCCCTCGACGCCTGGCTCGCGCGCGTGCTTCCGGCGGAGGTCTACTTCCGCGTACCGTCGGCGGACACCGCCTTCATCGCGCCGGCGGACCGGGCCCGCATCGAGGCGCTGCCGGGCGTGGCGCGCGTCGAGTTCCTGCGCGAGGAGCTGCTGCTGCTCGATGCGGCGCGCCCGCGTGTCGTGCTGCTCGCGCGGCCGCTCGCCGAGGCGGACGCCGCGGCTCGGCTGCCGCTCGTCGACGCTCCCGTGGCGAGGCCGGCGGGCGCGCCGCCGCCGGTCTGGGTCAACGAGGCGATGGTGGATCTGTACGGCTTCCGGGCCGGGCGGGTGGTCGCGCTGCCGATCGCGGGCCGGGAGGTCCCGTTCTTCGTCGCGGGCGTGTGGCGCGACTATGGCCGCCCGCAGGGCGCGGTGCAGGTCGACGAGGCGACGTTCGTCGCGCTCACCGGCGAGCGCAATGCCACCAACGGCGCGGTGTGGCTCGCGAGCGGCGCGAGCGCCGCCAACGTGCGCGACGCGATCCGCGCGGCCGTGCCCGGCGGCGAGCGGCTCGAGGTGGCGCTTCCCGGCGAGATCCGCGCGCTGTCGCTCGCGGCGTTCGACCGCACGTTCGCCGTCACCTATGCGCTCGAGCTCGCGGCGGTCGCGATCGGCCTCTTCGGTCTGTCGTCGGCCTTCGGGGCGCTCGTCGTGGCGAGGCGCCGCGAGTTCGGCGTGCTGCGCCACCTCGGCATGACGAGGCGGCAGGTGGGTGCGATGCTCGCCACCGAGGGCGCGGCCACCGCGGCGCTCGGCGTGGGCGTCGGCACCGTACTCGGCGCCGCGATCAGCCTGATCCTCGTCTACGTCGTCAACCGCCAGTCGTTCCACTGGGGCATGGAGCTCGACGTGCCCTGGGTGAACCTCGCCCTCTTCGGCCTCGCCGTGGTCGCGCTGGCGACGCTCACCGCGATGCTGTCGGGGCGGCAGGCAATGGGCGTCGACGCGGTGCGGGCGGTGAAGGAGGACTGGTGAGGCGGCGCGCGTTCCTCGCCCTGCCGCTCGTCGCCGCGACCTTCCCGTCGTCGCCCCGGGCGGAGGCGGGCTTCCCGGCGGTGCTGCCCGGCGCCGCGTTGCGCTTCCCGCGCGACCACGGCAGCCATCCGGACTACCGCACCGAGTGGTGGTACGCGACCGGCTGGGTGCAGGGGGGCGACGGCGCCCCGCTCGGCGTGCAGGTGACGTTCTTCCGCAACCGCCCGCGCGTCGCCGAGGACAACCCGAGCCGGTTTGCTGCGCGTCAGCTCGTGTTCGCGCACGCGGCGGTGGCGGAGGCCGCGCACGGGAGGCTGCGCCACGACCAGCGCGCGTCCCGCGCGATGTTCGACCTCGCCGGCGCGGACGAGGCGACGACCCGCGCGTGGATCGGCGACTGGTCGCTCGCGCTGGAAGGCGGGCGCTATGTCGCTGCGATTCCCGCACGCGACTTCTCGCTCGACCTGGAGTTCGAGCCCACGCAGCCGATCCTGCTGCAGGGTGAACAGGGCTACTCGCGCAAGGGGCCGCTGCCGCAGCAGGCGAGCTGGTACTACAGTCGGCCGCAACTCGCGGTGAGAGGCCGCGTCGTTGTCGCCGGGCGCGCGCGCGACGTGCGGGGGCGCGCCTGGCTCGACCACGAGTGGTCGAGCGAGGTGATGGCCGAGAACGCCGTCGGATGGGACTGGATCGGCATCAATCTCGACGACGGGGGCGCGCTGATGGCGTTCCGCATGCGCGATCGCGACGGCGGCGTCGTGTGGGCGGGCGGCGCGCGGCGCGACGCGCAAGGCCGCACTGCGATCCTCGGACCGCACGCGGTGCGCTTCACGCCGGGACGGCGCTGGACCTCCCCGCGCACCGGCTTCGCGTACCCGGTGGAGTTCGTCGTGACGGCCGGGGATGCCGATTACGCAGTCGCGCCCTTGATGGACGACCAGGAGCTCGACTCGCGCGCATCGACGGGCATCGTCTACTGGGAAGGCGCGGTGTCGGCAAGCATCGCCGGACGCCCGGTGGGACGCGGCTATCTCGAGCTCACCGGCTACGGCTCCACGCTGCGGATCTGAGGCGCCCGCGACTCACCGCCCGAACAGTCGCAACACCAGCGAGAGCACGAGCGACAGCAGCACCGTCGTCGTGATCGGGAGCGAGTACGTTCGCCCAGCGCGGGTAATGGTGACGTCGCCCGGCAGCCGGCCGAGGCCGAGCCGCGCGAGCCAGGGCCACGCGAGGCTCACGACGACGACGGTCGCCACCAGGATGACCAGCCAGCGCATCGGCTTGGAAGGACGCTGAGGCGCGCGGCGCTTCGGGGGACGTTGGTCGACGCGGGCCGAGCCGGCCGGCTCGGCCCGGGTTGCTAGCGGCGTGTCGTGCGCTTGGCGGCTGCGGGCTTGCGGGCCGCAGGCTTGGTGGCGCGCCCCGCCGGCTTCTTGGCCGCGGCGGCGCGCGGCGCCGCCTTTGCGGGCGCGGTGCGCTTCGCCGTTCCGGCCGGCTTGCGGCCGGCCGCCGCGGCCGGGCGCGTGGCCGCGGACGCGCGCCGCTGGGGAGCCGCGTCGTCGGCAGCGGGCGTGCGCGTCGCCGGGGCCTTGGCCGACGGGGCACGTCGCGTCGCACGCGCCTTGCCCGCCGAGACGCCACCCTTGGCCGCGAGGAGCTCGAGGGCCTGCTCCAGCGTGAGCTGGTCGGGCTTGATCGCGTCCGGCACGGTCGCATTGACGCCGCCGTGCTTCACATAGGGGCCGTAGCGTCCGGAGAAGAGCTCGACCGGCGCGCCGTCGGCCGGATGCCTGCCGATCTCGCGCAGCGCGCCCGCACGCTGAGGGCGTCCCTTCTTCGACGGGTCGCGCGGCTCGAACTCGAAGCCCACCTTGCCGTCTGGCTGGCGCACGAGGAAGGCGCTGAACGGGCGCTTGGTTCGCGTCGAGACGAACTGCAGGAGGTCTGTCCTGCCGGTGGCGAGGAGCTTTTGCATCTGCGCGCGCTCGACCGGGCGTGAAAGTATTGTGCGGCCGGAGCGGAAGTCGCAACTCTTCTCGGCGCCGACCGCCTTCTCGCAGACGTAGGCGTTGGGCGTCTCGAAGATGTTGCCGCCGCACTTCGGGCAGGGCCCGAGCGGTTCCTGGCCGGTGAAGTCCGGCGCCTCGTCGCCCTCGCCGTCGGCACCCTGGCCGAAGTCGAACTGGACTTCCAGCGCGTCGGAGAACCGCAGCTTGGCGGCGAATGCGCGCCCGAGGCGGCTGCGGAAGCCCTCGAGAGGCCCGATCTCGCGGTCGCGGACCAGCGCTTCGGCCTCCGCGGGCTCGAGCTGGCGGCCGCCGAGGATCTTCCAGAAGCCGAAGTCGCACGACGGGCTCACGCACTGGAACTTCTTGTACTTCTCGTGCACCTCGCCACCGCACTTCGGGCAGGGCACGGAAAGCGTCGCGAAGTCGCCGGGGATCGTGTCGCTCTCGTAATTCTTGGCCTGCGCGACGATGTGCTTCGTCATCCCGACGATCTCGCGCATGAACGCCTCGCGCGCGAGGCGGCCGTGCTCCATCTCCGCGAGCTTGTATTCCCACTCGGCGGTGAGCTCGGGGCTCACGAGCTCGGTGACGCCGAGTCCCGAGAGCAGCGTCATCAGCGAGAACGCCTTGGCCGTGGGCACGAGCTCGCGCCCCTCGCGGTGGATGTAGCGCTCGAGGATCAGACCCTCGATGATCTGCGCGCGCGTGGCCGGGGTGCCGAGGCCCTTCTCGCGCATCGCCTCGCGCAGCTCCTCGTCCTCGATCTGCTTGCCGGCGCCCTCCATCGCGGAGAGCAGCGTCGCCTCGTTGAAGCGCGGCGGCGGACGGGTGACGAGCTTCAGGACGTCGACCTTGTCGGTCGCGACCTTCTCGCCCTTCGCGACCGCGGCGAGCGTGGGCTCGTCCTCCTGCACCGCCTTGCCGTAGACCGCGAGCCAGCCGGGCTCGACCAGCACCTTGCCCTCCGACTTGAACGGCTCGCCGGCGACGCGCGTGATCCGCGTCGTGACGAGGTACTCGGCCGGCGGGTAGAACACGGCGAGGAAGCGCCGCACGACCATGTCGTAGAGCTTCTGCTCCGCCTCGTTGAGGTGCTTCGGGGACGACAGCGTGGGGATGATCGCGAAGTGGTCCGAGACCTTCGCATTGTCGAAGATGCGCTTGTTGGGGCGCACCCACTTCTCCTTCAGCACGCGGCGCGCGAACGTGCCGTAGGCGTTGGTCTCCCCCAGCACCTCCATCGTCGCCTTCACGGTGCCCTGGTAGTCCTCCGGCAGGGCGCGGGAATCGGTGCGGGGGTAGGTCAGGACCTTGTGCTTCTCGTAGAGCGCCTGGGCGAGCGAGAGCGTCGTGCGCGCCGAGAAGCCGAACCGGCCGTTGGCCTCGCGCTGCAGGCTCGTGAGGTCGTAGAGCAGCGGCGCAATCTGCGTCGAGGGCTTCGACTCCTCGGTGACCTCGCCCGGCTTGCCGGTACACGCCGCGGCGATCGCCTCGGCGCGGGCCTGGTCGAAGAGCCGCTCGGCGCGGGCGTCGGGGTCGTCCTCGGGCTTCTTCCACGCCTCGTCGAACCACCGCCCGGTGTACTCGCCGGCCTTCGCCCGGAACGTGCCGAGCACCTCCCAGTAGTCGCGGGGCACGAACGCGCGGATCTTCGCCTCGCGGTCGACGATGATCGCCAGGGTGGGCGTCTGCACGCGCCCGACGGTCGTGAGCTGGAAGCCGCCCGACTTGGAGTTGAACGCGGTCATCGCCCGCGTGCCGTTGATGCCGACCAGCCAGTCGGACTCCGACCGGCAGGTCGCGGCGTCGGCGAGCGGCCGCATCGCCTCGTCGCTGCGCAGGGCGGCAAAGCCGTCGCGGATCGCGGCGGGGGTCATCGACTGCAGCCACAGGCGGCGGACCGGCTTCGCGGTCTTCGCGTACTGGACGATGTAGCGGAAGATGAGCTCGCCCTCGCGGCCCGCGTCGCAGGCGTTGACGAGGTCGGTCACGTCCTTGCGCTTGATGAGCTTGAGCAGGACCTTCAGGCGGTCCTCGTTCTTCTCGATGGGCTTCAGCGCGAAGCGGCTCGGGATCGCCGGCAGGTGGGCGAACGTCCACTTGCCGCGCTTCACCTCCTCGTCCTCGGGCATGCCGATCTCGAGCAGGTGGCCGACGGCCGACGACAACACGTGGCGGTCGCTCTCGAAGTACTCGCCCTGACGCGTGAAGCCGCCGAGCGCGCGGGCGATGTCCGCGGCGACGGAGGGCTTCTCGGCGATGATCAGGCTCTTGGACATCCGGGGCGGCCGGCCTCGGGCCGGGCGAAGCGAGCCGGCGATGGTACCGGAGCGCAAGAAGTCGAGGCAAGAAAACGTTTGGTCGAGGTGCTCGCGACGCGTCCACCGACGACACGGCGCAAGCAAGCGCTCACATTCGTCGCGGTCGAGGAGTTCGCTGCCCGGGCCGCGCCGCCCCAACGCGCGTGCGGATCGATCCCGGCGCCGTTCGCGCGGACCGGCTGGCGGGCCGGCGAAGTCGCCGCCGATCCACCGGGTTTCGGATCAGGCGACGCGTTGCCAGCGCCCGCCGGGAAGCGCCGCCACCTGGCCGTCGAGCTCGAGCTCGAGCAGCGCCGCGGAGAGCGACTGCGGCGTCTTGCGGGTACGTGCGACCAGCGTATCGATGTCGCAGGGGTCGCTGCCGAGCGCCGCGACGATGGCCTGGTGGGCGGACGGGCCGGCGGTGTCGGCCTCCGCCGGGACCGGCTTGAGGCCGGGGACGCGAAGCTCGTCCAGGACGTCCTGGGCGGTTTCGACGAGCTTCGCGCCCTCGCGGATCAGCCGGTGGCAGCCCCGGGAGAACGGCGAGTGGATCGAGCCGGGAATAGCGAAGACTTCGCGGCCCTGGTCGCCGGCGAGGCGCGCCGTGATGAGCGAGCCCGAGGACAGCGTGGCCTCGACCACCAGCACGCCTTGCGCCAGTCCGCTGATCAGGCGGTTGCGGCGCGGGAAATTCTGCCGCAACGGCGGCGTGCCCGGGACGAACTCCGAGACCATGAGTCCCGACAGCGAAATCACGTGGGCGAGCTCGAGGTGGCGCGCCGGGTAGACGCGATCGAGGCCCGTGCCGACGCATGCGATCGTCGATCCCTCGCCCTCGAGCGCGCCCTCGTGGGCGGCGGCGTCGATGCCGATCGCGAGCCCCGACACGATCGTGAGCCCGGCGGCCGACAGCGCGCGTGCGAAGGCGCGGGCATTCTCGACGCCCTGGGGCGTCGCGTTGCGGCTGCCGACGATGGCGAGCGCCGGCCGGTTCAGGAGCTCGCGCCGCCCCACGCAGAAGAGCGCGGGCGGGGCATCGGCGGTGTCGAGGAGCGCCTTCGGGAAGTCCGGGTCGTCCCAGGCGACGAGGTGGTGCGCGGGATCGGCGAGCCACCGGCGCGTGCCTTCGAGCAGCCCGCCCTCGACCGGGGCGAGGACTCGCGCGGCAGCGTCGGGCGACGACGCAGCGGCGATCTGCACTCGGGACGCCGACAGCACGCGCTCGGCGCTGCCGAACGCACGAAGCAGCGGCGCGAGCGCGGCCGGCGCGACGCGCGCGAGCGCGAGCCGCGCCCAGGCGTCGGCGCGGGCGTCGAGCGGCATGGGGCGGGTGTCGCGCGGCCGCTGCCCGGCGGGACCCGCGAGAGAGGCGCGGCGCCCCCGGAGGCCTTCAGGGCCGGCGGATGAAGTCCCCGACCTGGACCGGGTCGGTGGTGTTGAGGAGGATCGCGTACGACACGCGATCGAACACCCGGAACACGAACATCAGGCCCGTCCGCTCCTGCGGAACCTCGAGATACCGGTCTGGCGTGAACCAGGTCGTCTGGTCGAAGAAGCGCACGATCACGGGCTGGTCGGTGTTCGGGCGCGGATCGCGGATCGGGGCGACGCCCCGGTAGATGGCGAGCACCGTGCCGACGTCGACGCCGTCGGCGGCGCCGCGGTCGATGGTGACGATCGAGCCCCGGCCGAGCTCGACGGTGTTGCGCACGGTGCCGATGATGCGGCCCTCGACGTCTCGCGTAGGCGCGTGCGGCACGTAGTTGACGAGCGTCTCGCGCGGCGCCGGCACGAGGCGGTCGCCGAGGAGGATCTCCTCCTTCGCGTTCTCGATCACCAGCGTCGAGACCTCGTTGAAGCGCTCGACGCGCGCCGAGCCGAGGAAGCGGTACTCGAACCCGAGCGTGGACTTGCGGTCGAACGAGCGGATCGGGCCGACCGGACGATACATGTGCCAGAGGGCGCCGGCCTTGGCGTCGACGCCCACCGCGTACACGCGATCGCCATCGCCGCGGACCACGCGGTCGCGATCGCGGCCCGCGATAATCTCGGCGGCGCCCTTGAGGCCCTCGGGACCGGTGACCAGGGGACGCGACAGGAACGGCTCGATGTCGCCCGGGGGGATCGTTGGGATCGCCTCGCGGTCGAGCGGCGTCACGCGGGTCTCCGGCGAGAGGCGCACCGACTCGCGGCCGCCACCGGAGGCGAGCGAGAGGCGCGGCTCCCCGTCGACGTAGTCGAGCCGGATCACGTCGCCGGGGTAAATGAGATGCGGATTGCTGATCTGCTCGCGATTCATCCGCCAGACGTCGGGCCAGCGCCACGGATCGCGGAGGAACTTGCCGGAAATGTCCCAGAGGGTGTCGCCTTTTTGCACCGTGTAGCTCTGGGGCGCGTTGTCGGCAAGACGCATGTCCTGCGCGGACGCGGGCGCCGGCGCAGCGGCGATGACCAGCGCGGCGAGCGCCGGGACGAGCAAGCGAGGCATGCTAAACTTTTGACGCATAAGACCTCTTCCGGGTCGGGCGGGCCTTGTCAACGTCCTAAAGCGCCGCAAAATAAGGGGCTTATAGAGGATTCTGCATCCGGCACATGCATTTGGCAAGGCAGGCCATGATTCTCCCGATACTCGAGTACCCCGATCCCCGGCTGAAGAAGGTCGCCCAGCCGGTGACGGTGTTCGGACCCGACATCGAACGGCTGGTCCGGGACATGGCGGATACCATGTACGCCGCGCCGGGCATCGGGCTCGCGGCGACCCAGGTGGACGTGCACAAGCGGGTGATCGTCATCGACATCTCCGAGACCCGCGGGGAGCTCCGGGTGTTCGTCAATCCGGAGATCCTCGAGGCCGAGGGCGAAGCCGAGTGCGAGGAGGGCTGCCTCTCGGTTCCCGGCTACTACGACAAGGTCACCCGCGCCGCGAACATCCGCGTGCGGGCGCAGGACGAGCGCGGCGAGAGCTTCGAACTCGCGGCGGACGGCCTGCTGGCGGTATGCGTTCAGCATGAAATGGACCATCTGGTGGGCAAGGTCTTCGTCGAGCACCTGTCGCCGCTCAAGCGCGCTCGGCTCGCGACCCGGATGAAGAAGAAGCGCCGGCTCGCGGGGTAGCCGCGGTGGCGGAACGCCAACGGGCGGCGCACGGCCGAGGTGCGTGGCGGATTCGCGGGCCCACACGAAAAGTAAGCGTTCACTGCTGCCCATGCCCTTGCGCGTCGGCTTTGCCGGCACCCCCGAGTTCGCGAGGCAAGCGCTCGATGCGATTGCCGAAGCGGGCTTCACGATACCGCTCGTCCTGACCCGCCCCGATAAGCCGAAGGGCCGAGGGCTGGGGTTTGCGGCCGCGCCGGTCAAGGCGAGCGCGCTGGCGCGCGGCATCCCCGTCGTGCAGCCGGCGACGCTCAAGACGCCCGAGGCAAGGGCCGAAGTGCTTTGCATCCCCCTGGACGTGCTGGTCGTTGCCGCCTACGGGCTGATCCTGCCGCCCGACGTCCTCGCCTGGCCCCGCCATGGCTGCCTGAACGTCCACGCGTCGCTGCTGCCGCGCTGGCGCGGCGCGGCGCCGATCCAGCGCGCGATCGAGGCCGGCGACGCGGTGACCGGCATCACGATCATGCAGATGGACGAGGGCCTCGACACCGGCCCGATGATCGCCACCCGAGAGGTGCCGATCGGGCCCCGCGAGACCGGCGGCAGCCTGCACGATCGCCTGGCCACGACCGGCGCCGCACTGGTCGTCGAGGCGCTGGCGCGTCTGGCGCGCGACGGGCGGCTGCCGGCCACGCCCCAGCCTGAAGGGGGCGCGACCTACGCGGCGCGCCTGACCGACCGGGACGCGCGGATCGACTGGACCGACGGCGCCACGGCGATCGACCGGCGCATCCGCGCGCTCGACCCCGCGCCCGGGGCCTACACGACGCTGGCCGGCGCCGTGGTCAAGCTCTGGCGCGCCGAGCCGCGCCCCGGGGCGCCCGGCGCAGAGCCGGGAACCGTGCTCGCCGCGGCGGCGGCCGGCATCGACGTGGCGTGCGGCGAGGGCACGCTGCGCATCCTCGAGCTGCAACGGGCCGGCGGGCGGCGGTTGCCGGCGGCGGCGCTCGTCGCCGGACGTTTCGTCGCGCCGGGAGCGCGGTTCGTCGCACCACACGCCCGACGCATTGAATCCCGCGGCGCTGCCGGCATCTAACGCGCGCCGGCAATGTCGCCGGCGAAAGCGTCAAGCCCGGCGACGGGCGCACAAGACATGAACATCGGCAATTACGTGAAGACCGGCCTCCTGATGGCCGCGATCGTCGCACTGTTCGGCGCGGTGGGCGCCGCGCTCGGCGGCGCGCAGGGCATGCTCCTCGCGCTCGCCTTCGGCGTGGCGACCAACTTCGTCGCCTACTGGTTCTCGGACAAGATGGTGCTGCGCATGTACAACGCGCACGAAGTCGACGCCTCGAGCGCGCCGCAGTACTACGGCATGGTGCGCGAGCTCGCGGAGAAGGCAGGCCTGCCGATGCCGCGCGTCTACCTGATCGACGAGGCCCAGCCCAACGCCTTCGCGACCGGCCGCAATCCGGACCACGCCGCGGTCGCCGCGACCACCGGGCTCCTGCGGATTCTCACCGCGCGGGAACTGCGCGGCGTGATGGCGCACGAGCTCGCGCACGTGAAGCATCGGGACATCCTGACCTCGACGATCACCGCGTCGGTCGCCGGCGCGATCTCGACGCTCGCGAACTTCGGCCTGTTCTTCGGCGGCCGCGACGACGAGAACCGCAACCCGCTGTTCGCCATCCTGATCATGATCGTCGCGCCGGTCGCGGCGATGTTGATCCAGTTCGCGATCTCCCGCTCGCGCGAGTACGAGGCCGACCGCGCCGGTGCCGAGATCTCGGGCGAACCGCGCGCGCTCGCCGACGCGCTCGCGAAGATCGAGCGCTACGCGAAGGGCCTGCCGCTTGAGACCGCCGAAGCGCACCCGGCCACCGCGCAGATGATGATCGTCAACCCGCTGTCGGGAGGCGGCCTGCGCGGCCTCTTCGCGACGCATCCCGCGACAGAGGAGCGCATCCGCCGGCTCCTCGCGCTCGCGTAGCGCCGGCGGCGCGAGGCGGCCGGCTTGCAGCAGTCCCAGCGGTCGGCCGCCCTCGCCGTCCGCGCCGTCCTCGACGGCGCGGCGCTTCCCGCCGCGCTCGACGCGCACGCCGGCCGCGACGGCGGGCCGGCGCGCGCCTTCGTGCAGGAGCTCGCCTACGGCACGCTGCGCCACCACGGCACGCTCGACGCGGTCGTGCGCGCGCTCGCCGCGAAGCCGATTCCGGATCGCCGCGTTGCCGCGCTCGTCGAGGTCGCGCTCTACCAGTTGCAGCACACCCGCCAGCCTGCCTTCGCCGTCGTCGACCAGGCCGTCGCCGCCGCGGCGGCGCTCGCCAACCCCGGCGCCAAGTCGCTCGTCAACGCCCTGCTGCGGCGCTTCCTTCGGGAGCGCGAGGACGTGCTCGCGCGCGTGCGCTCCGACCCGGTCGCACGCTGGTCGCACCCGCACTGGTGGATCGCCCGCGTGCGCGCCGACTGGCCCGACGAGTGGCGCTCGATCCTCGACGCGGGCAACGCGCGCCCGCTGCTCGCGCTGCGCGTCAACCGCCGGCGGGCCGATCGCGCGGCCGTGCTCGCGCGCTTCGCGGGCGAGGGCATCGAGGCGCGCGCCGAAGGCGAGTCGGGCATCGTCGTCGCGGCGCCTCGGCCGGTCGCAGCGCTGCCCGGCTTCGCGGAGGGGGACTTCTCCGTACAGGATCTCGGGGCGCAGCTCGCCGCGCCGCTCGTCGGCGCCGCAGACGGAATGCGCGTGCTCGACGCGTGCGCCGCGCCGGGAGGCAAGACCGCGCACCTGCTCGAGCGCGGGAACGTGGCGGTGACCGCGATCGACAGCGATCCGGCGCGCCTCGCGCGCGTGACCGACAACCTGTCGCGCCTCGGCCTCGACGGCCCGCGCGTGCGCGTGGTGGAGGGCGACGCGGCGCGCCCGCAGCGCTGGTGGGACGGCGCGCCGTTCGACCGGATCCTCGCCGACGTGCCGTGCTCGGCCTCGGGCGTGGTGCGGCGCCACCCCGACGCGAAGTGGCTGCGCCGCGCGACCGACGTCGCCGCGTTCGCCGCGACGCAGGCGGCGATCCTCGACGCGCTTTGGCCGCTGCTCGCGCGCGACGGCGTACTCGTCTACGCCACCTGCTCGGTGTTCCGGGAGGAGAACGGTGCGCGGATCGACGACTTCTCCGCCCGGCATCCCGACGCGTTGCGCGAACCCCTCACCTACCCCGCCGGCGCGCGCTGTTCCGGGGGGCAGCTCTTGCCATCGCCGGAGGCGACGGGCCACAATCAGGACGGCTTCTTCTACGCACGGCTGCGCAAGGCCTGACGGCCGCGCGCGCGAACGACGCCGTTCCGAGGCGCGAACCGTCCGGGAGCCGCGCCCTCCCCCATGCCGCCTGATCCTGCTCGAGTGTCCGGGTCGCGCTCCCGCGTGCATGACGCGAGGCGCCGGCTGCTGCTCGCGGCGGCCGCCGCGCTGCTCCTGCCCGCCTGCCCGGCCGCGCGCGCCGACACGATTCCCGTCGAGAGCGCGGAGGTGCGCATCGAAGACGACGAGGTGCTGCTGAACGCCCAGTTCGGCCTCGTGCTCAACCCGACGCTCGAGGAAGCGCTGCAGCGCGGCGTGCCGCTGTACTTCGTGCTCGAGGCCGAGGTGACGCGGCCGCGCTGGTACTGGTTCGACGAGAAGGTGCTGCGCTGGCAGACGCAGTACCGTGTGTCGTGGCTGCCGCTGACGCGCCAGTATCGCGTCGCCAGCGGGCTCCTGTCGCAGACCTTCGACACGTTGCAGGAGGTCGAGCGGCTGGTCGGCCGGGTCAACTCCCGGTCGATCGCGCGCGCGGACGAGCTCGAGCGGGGGGCGCGCTACGAGGTCACGGTGCGGCTGCGTCTCGACGTGAACCAGATGCCGAAGCCCTTCCAGGTGGGCGCCCTCGGCTCGCGCGAGTGGCAGCTCGCCTCCGAGCCGCGGCGCATCGCGCTCGTCCCGTGACCTCGCTCCTCACCTCCGGGCGCGTCCGCTGGGTGCTGCTCGCCGCGGCGAGCCTGTCGGCGATCGCCCTGTTCCTGCTCGCGACGGCGAGCGCCAACACCGCGCTCTTCGCACGCGGCTACGACACGCTGCTCGTGCTGAACGGCGTGCTCGTCGGCGCGCTGATCCTGATCGTCGCCTGGCAGCTCCTGCAGCTGCGCAGGAAGTTGAAGCGCGGGGTGTTCGGATCGCGCCTCGCCGCGCGGCTCGTGCTGCTGTTCGCGCTGGTCGCGGTGCTGCCCGGCGCGCTCGTCTACGCGGTCTCCGTGCAGTTCATCGGCCGCTCGATCGAGAGCTGGTTCGACGTCCGCGTCGACCGTGCCCTCGAGGGCGGGCTCAACGTGGGCCGGGCGGCGCTCGACTCGCAGCTCAAGGATGCGACCGATCGCGCCGGGCGCATCGCGGCCACGCTCGCCGACGCGGCGCCGCCCTACGGCGTCGCGCTCTCCCGCGCCGCCGAGCAGGCCGGCGTCTACGAGGCGGCGCTCTACGGGCCGACCGGCGGCGTGCTCGGAATCGCGGGCGTCGGCGCGTCGACCGCCACGCCGGAGCCGCCGCCGGCGCAGGCGATGCGCCGGGCGCGGCTGCAGCAGGAGACCGCGGAGGTGGTCCAGCGCGAGGATGCGCTGTGGCTGCGCGTCGTCGTGCCCGTGAACAGCGGGGACCAGCTGCAGCCGCTCAAGGTGCTGCAGGTGGTCGAGCCGGTGCCGCGCGGGCTCGCGCAGGAGATCGAGAAGGTGCAGTCGGGCTGGCGCGACTACCAGGAGATCGCCTTCTCGAAGGGCGCGCTGAAGCGGCTCTATGCGTTGACGCTCACGCTCACGCTGCTGCTCGCGCTCGGCAGCGCGCTCGGGCTCGCGGTGGTGCTGTCGGAGCGCTTCGCGGCGCCGCTCGGCCTCCTCGCCGAGGGCACGCGCGCGGTGGCCGAGGGCGACTTCACGCGGCGCCAGCCGGTGGTGTCGAGCGACGAGCTCGGCATCCTGACCGGGTCGTTCAACGCGATGACCGCGCAGCTCGCCGACGCCCGGGCGAAGAACGAGGAGTCGCGGCAGGCGATCGAGACCACGCGCGCGTACCTGGAGAGCATCCTCGGCAGCCTCTCCGCCGGCGTGCTCGCCTTCGACGACCAGTATCGGCTGCGCACGGCGAACCCGAGCGCGGCGGTGATCCTGCAGCAGCCGCTCGCCGACCTCACCGGCATCGCGCTCGCGGACTGGGGCCGCGGCCTGCCCGCGCTCGCGCCCTTCGCCGAGCTCGTGGCCGACGGCTTCCGCACGAGCCGCGACGGCGCCTGGCAGAAGGAGGCGTCGCTGTCGGTGGGCAACCTCGCGCGGACCGTGCTGATCCGCGGCACGCGCATCCCCGGCGCGCCGGTGCCGGGCTACGTGGTCGTGTTCGACGACGTCTCCGAGCTCATGCAGGCGCAGCGCGATGCCGCGTGGGCCGAGGTCGCGCGCCGGCTCGCGCACGAAATCAAGAACCCGCTGACGCCGATCCAGCTTTCGGCCGAGCGCCTCGCGGTCAAGCTGGAGGGCCGGGTGGACCCGGCCGACGCCGAGACGGTGAAGCGCGGCACGTCGACGATCGTGAACCAGGTGCAGGCGATGAAGCAGATGGTCGACGACTTCGCGATCTACGCCCGCACCCCCCGGCCCGGGCAGCTCCAGCCGGTCGACCTGGGCGCCCTCTTGCTCGACGTGCTCGCTCTGTACGACAATCTGCGGCCGCACACCTCGCTCGCCCTCCCCGACGCAGCGGTCGTCATCCAGGGCGAGCCCACCCGCCTTCGCCAGGTGTTCCACAATCTCCTGCAGAACGCGATCGACGCCCAAGCGGGCGTCGCCCTGCCCCGCTACGCGATCAGCCTCGCGCGCGAGGGCGCCGACGCCCGTCTCGTGTTCGAGGATGGCGGCGAGGGCTTCGCGCCCGACGTCATCGCTCGCGCCTTCGAGCCCTACGTGACCACCAAGGCGAAGGGCACCGGGCTCGGCCTCGCGATCGTCAAGAAGATCGTCGACGAGCACGGCGGGCGCGTCGTCCTCGACAACGGCGCGCGCGGCGCGCGCGTCACGCTCGTCTTCCCGCTGGCCACCCGATGAGCGCTGCCGCCCCGCAGGACATCCTGATCGTCGACGACGAGGTCGGCATCCGCGAGCTCCTCTCCGAGATCCTGCAGGACGAGGGCTATCGCGTCGCGCTCGCCGAGAACGCCCAGCAGGCGCGCGCCTACCGGCAGCGGCAGCAGCCGGCGCTCGTGCTGCTCGACATCTGGATGCCCGACACGGACGGCGTCACGCTGCTGCGCGAGTGGGGCGCCGCGGGGCAGCTGACGATGCCGGTGGTGATGATGTCGGGCCACGGGACGATCGAAACCGCGGTCGAGGCGACGCGCATCGGCGCCATCGACTTCCTCGAGAAGCCGATCGGCCTCGCCAAGCTGCTGTCGACGATCTCCCGCGCGCTCAAGAGCGCCGCGGTGCGCGAGCCGCGGCGCGTGTCCCTCGCCGCGCTCGGCAGCGCGCAGCCGCTGCGCGACGCCGAGCGCGCGATCGAGCAGGTGCTCGCCCTGCGCAAGCCGCTGCTGCTGCTCGGCGAGCCGGGCACGGGCCACGACGCCGCCGCGCGCGCGGTCGCCGTGGCGGGCAGCCCGTTCGTCGCGGTGGCCGGCGGCTCGCGGCTGTCCGCCAACCCGATTGCGCTGCTCGAGGAGGCGCGCGACGGCACGCTGTACTGCGCGGAGATCGGGCACTACTCGAAGGTCGAGCAGAAGGGCCTCGCGTTCCTGCTGCCCAAGCTCGAGAAGTACCAGACGACGCTCGTGTGCGCGAGCGCGGAGCCGCTCGGCAACCTCGCCGCCGAGGGCCGGTTCGACGCGGCGCTGCTTTCGCAGCTCTCCCCGGGCGCCGTGATGCTGCCGCCGCTGCGCAGCCGCCGCGACGACATCCCGCCGCTGATCGAGCGCTTCTGGCGCGAGGCCACGCGCGGCGACCCGTCGGCGCCGCTGCTCGCGGCGCTGCCGCCGCCCGCCCTCGTCGCGCTCACCGCCGCGCACTGGCCCGGCAACCTCGACCAGCTCGCGGGCGTGGTCGCCAATCTCGCGCTGGTGCGTGCCGAGGTGACCCCCGACCACGTCAAGCGCCTGCTCGGCGAGTCCGCGCAGCCGCCGCAGGCGATCGCGCCGGAGATCACGTCACGATTCTTCGAGCTGCCGCTTCGCGAAGCCCGCGAGGCGTTCGAGCGCATCTATTTCGAGCAGCTGCTCGGGCGCGAGCAGAGCAACATGAGCCGCGTCGCCGACAAGGCCGGGCTCGAGCGCACGCACCTCTACCGCAAGCTGAAGCAGCTCAACATCCGCTTCTCGCGCCGGGTCGACGACGGCAGCGGGAGCGGCCAGGGCTGACGACGCTCCGCTGTGCCGGCCGGGTCGTCGCACGAGAAGCGCATGCTGCCCCTGATCGTCGGGGCGGTCGGCGTCGTCTACGGCGACATCGGCACCTCCCCGCTATACACGATCCGCGAGGTCTTCAGAGAGACCCGCGGGCTCGCCCTCACCGACGCCAACGTCTACGGGCTGCTGTCCCTGGTGTTCTGGGCGCTCGTCGTCATCGTCACCGTCAAGTACCTCGGCATCGTCATGCGGGCGGACAACAACGGTGAAGGCGGCCAGCTCGCCCTCACCGCGCTCGTCTCCCGCGGGCTCGAGCGGAACAATCGTCTGCGCTGGTGGCTCGTGGGCTTCGGCATCTTCGGCGCAGCGATGTTCTTCGGCGACGCGATGATCACGCCGGCGATCTCGGTCCTCTCGGCGGTCGAGGGCCTCAAGGTGATCAGGCCGGAACTCGACGCGTTCGTGGTCCCGTTCACGGTCGTCATCCTCACCGGGTTGTTCGCAATCCAGAAGCGGGGCACGGGCTCCGTTGGGGCGCTTTTCGGCCCGGTCACCCTCGTCTGGTTCGCGACGATGGCGGTGCTGGGCGCGATCCAGATCGCCGCGAATCCCGTGGTGCTGACGGCGGTGCTGCCGCACCACGCGCTGTGGTTCGTCCTCGACCACCCGCTGCTCACGTTCCTGCTGCTCGGCGCCGTGGTCCTCGCCGTCACCGGCACCGAGGCGCTGTACACGGACATGGGCCACTTCGGAAAGACGCCGATCCGCCGGGCGTGGCTCTTCATCGTGCTTCCGGCGCTCGTGATCAACTACTTCGGGCAGGGCGCTCTCCTGCTCGCGCAGCCCGCCGCGGTGAGCAATCCGTTCTTCCTGCTGGCGCCGTCGTGGGCGCTGCTTCCGCTGGTCGGCCTCGCGACGCTCGCGACGATCGTCGCGTCGCAGGCGACGATCGCGGGGGCGTTTTCCCTCGCCCGGCAGGCCGTTCAGATGGGCTACTGCCCCCGCCTCAACATCCTGCACACCTCCGAGCGGGAGATCGGGCAGATCTACGTGCCGTTCATCAACTGGACGCTGTTCGTGGCGGTGATCCTGCTCGTCGTCGGATTCAGGAGCTCGAGCGCGCTCGCCGGCGCCTACGGCATCGCGGTGACGATGGCGATGCTGATCGACTCGGTATTGATCTTCTTCGTGATGCGCCGGATCTGGAAGTGGTCGCTGCCCGCTTCGCTCGCGGTGATGCTGCCGCTCGGGCTGATCGACTTCGCGTTCCTGACGTCGAACTCGCTCAAGATCCCCGATGGCGGCTGGTTCCCGCTGGTCGTGGGCGCGGTGATCTTCACGCTGCTCACCACGTGGAAGCGCGGTCGCTCGATCCTGATGCACCGCCTCGCCGACGACGCGATGCCGCTCGACCTTTTCGTCCAGAGCATCGGGGCAGCGCCGCCGACGCGCGTGCCCGGCACCGCCGTGTTCCTCACCTCGACGCCCGACCGCGTGCCGCACGCGCTCCTGCACAACCTCAAGCACAACAAGGTGCTCCACGAGCGCGTCGTGTTCCTCACCGTGGTCACGCGCGACGTGCCTTACGTCGGCGACGCCGACCGCTTCGAGGTGAACACGCTCGGCGCGGACTTCTACCGCATGTACGCCTACTACGGCTTCAAGGACGACCCGGACGTGCCGGCGCTCCTCGAGCTGTCGGGCCGCAGGGGCTTCCCGTTCGACATGATGGAAACGTCGTTCTTCGTCTCCCGCGAGACGCTGGTGGCGACCAAGGTGCCGGGCATGGCGCTCTGGCGCGAGCGGCTGTTCGCCTCGATGAGCAAGAATGCCGTCAAGGCCTCGGACTTCTTCAAGGTGCCGACCAACCGCGTCGTTGAGCTCGGCACGCAGGTCGAGATCTAGGACCCGGCGTCGCGGCGTGGAGAAGTCGCCGCGCGGGGCCCGCGCCGCGGGCGGGCGCCGGGGCGCGTGCCGCGGCCGGCCGCCACCAACGGGAACGGCCCGCCGAAGCGGGCCGTCTTTGCGCGAGGCGGGCGGCGGGACCGGTCAGGCCGTCTCCGCCATCGCGCCGCGCATCTGCTTCAGCGCCTTGCTCTCCAGCTGGCGGATGCGCTCCGCCGACACGCCGTACTCGTCGGCGAGCTCCTGCAGCGTGGCCGCGTCGTCCTCGCGCAGCCAACGGGCCTCGATGATTCGCCGGCTCCTCGGATCAAGGCGCGACAGCGCGGCGCGCAGGCCGTCGCTGCGCCGCGACTCGAGCTGCTCGCGCTCGAGTCGCGTCGACGGCTCCTCGCCCTCGTCGGCGAGCCAGGCGATCGGCGCGACCGGCGCCTCGTCGTCGGCCGGCGTCGGGTCGAGGGACACGTCCTGGCCGGACAGCCGCGTTTCCATCTCGAGCACGTCGGCGCGCTTCACGCCTAGCTCGCCGGCGATCGCGTCGGCCTGCGACGTGTTCAGCGCCGCGCTCGACGGCTTCATGCTGCGCAGATTGAAGAACAGCTTGCGCTGGGCCTTGGTCGTGGCCACCTTCACGAGGCGCCAGTTGCGAAGGATGTACTCGTGCATCTCGGCCTTGATCCAGTGCAGCGCGAACGACACGAGGCGCACGCCGCGCGACGGGTCGAAGCGGCGCACGGCCTTCATCAGGCCGACGTTGCCTTCCTGGATCAGGTCGGCTTGCGGCAGCCCGTATCCGAGGTAGTTGCGCGACACGGCCACGACCAGGCGCAGGTGCGAGAGCACGAGCTGCCGGGCGGCGTCGACGTCCTCGCTTTCGCGCCAGCGGCGGCCGAGGTCGGCCTCCTGCTCGGCGGTGAGGAGCGGGAAGCGGTTGACGGCCTGGATGTAGTGGTCGAGGCTCCCCAGCGAGGTGGGCGTCGGGAAAGCCAGCGCGGTTCCGGTCATCGGCTCTTCTCCTGGTCGGGCTGTCCTGCTCCGGTTTTTCGGCGTGCTGCCCGATCCGGTTTCAGTTTAGCACTCGCGGAATACGAGTGCTAATTGTACCGGAAAGTTCCCGAGCGTTTTGGTCGGATAAGGGGGATTCTCCGTGTCCGGCGCGAACGTCTTGTTCCGAATCAACGGGTTGAGCGCGTCCCGGTGCGACCAGAGGGCCCCTTCGGTACATGAACGCCGTCGCGGGGACGCGCGAGCGGTCCGGAAGGAATTGCCACGCTGGCGGCGCCACGTGCGGCCGCCAGGCCGGTCATTCCGCCGGCAGAAGGGCGTCGACGAACTCGGCGGCGACGAAGCGCTGCAGATCGTCGGCCGACTCGCCCACGCCGATGAAGCGAATCGGCACCGGGTGCTGCTTGGCGATCGCCGCCACGACGCCCCCCTTCGCGGACCCGTCGAGCTTGGTCACGATGAGGCCGGTGAGCCCCACCGCCGCGTCGAAGGCCTTCACCTGCGCGAGCGCGTTCTGGCCGGTGTTGGCGTCCAGGACCAGGAAGATCTCGTGCGGGGCGTCGGGCATCGCCTTGGCGATGACCCGCTTCACCTTGCGCAGCTCGTCCATCAGGTGGAGCTGCGTCGGCAGCCGGCCCGCGGTGTCGGCGAGCACGACCTCGGTGCCGCGCGCCTTTGCCGCCGCGACCGCATCGAACGCCACGGCGGCCGGGTCGCCGCCCTCCTGCGCGATCACAGCGACCTTGTTGCGCTCGCCCCAGATCGCGAGTTGCTCCCGCGCCGCGGCACGGAACGTGTCGCCCGCCGCGAGCAGCACCGAGTACTCGTAGCCCTGCAGCCACTTCGCGAGCTTGCCGATCGACGTGGTCTTCCCGGCGCCGTTCACGCCGGCGATCATGATCACGAACGGGCGCGCCTGGCCGACGACGAACGGCCGTTCCAGCGGCTCGATCAAGGCGAGCAGCGCCTCCCGCAGCAGGGCCTTCGGATCCGCCTCGGTTCCGGCCCTGCGGTAGCGCTCCTTGAGGTCGGCGAGCAGGTGCTCGGTCGCGCCGACCCCGACGTCGGCGGTGAGAAGCGCGGTTTCGAGCTCCTCGAGCGCCTCCTCGTCCAGCACCTTGCGTTGGAACACGCCGGTGAGCGCCCCCGAGAGCTTCTCGCGCGACGCGGAAAGGCCGGACTTGAGGCGCTCGGCCCACGACTTGGGCTCCTCGTCGGCAGGCTTGCGCTTGAACAGGTCGAACACGGTGTTGGACAGCGGCCGGGCAAAGGTGGAATTCTACGCGCCGCCCCCGTCCGCCCGTGCCCGCCCCGTGCCGCGCCAAACCCCGAACGCCGTCCGCATCATCGGCGGCCGCTGCCGCGGCCGCGTCGTGCGCTTCCCCCCGGCCTCGGCGTTGCGACCCACGCCCGACCGCGTGCGCGAGACGCTGTTCAACTGGCTCGGGCAGGACCTCTCCGGGCGCGCGACGCTCGAGCCCTACGCGGGCTCGGGCGTGCTCTCGCTCGAGGCGCTGTCGCGCGGCGCGGCGCACGCCGTGGCCGTCGACCGCGACCCGAAGGCGGTGGCGGCGATCGCCGCGCACGCCAGCGACTTCGGCCTCGACGGGCTCGACGTCCGGCGCGCCGAGGCGCGGGCGTTCCTCGGGCAGGACGCCGGCCGGTACGACGTCGTTTTCCTCGACCCGCCGTTCGCCGAGGATCCGTGGACCTGGCTCTTGCCGCTCGCCGCGGCCCGACTCGCGGAGGGGGGGGCGGTCTACGCCGAGGCGGCGCGCCCGCTCGCGGCACCTCCCGGGCTCGTCGTCGCGCGGAACGCCCGCGCGGGTCGGGTGTATTACCATCTGCTGCGGCCGGAGCCCGGCGCGTCGCGGTAGCGGCGCACGTGACGCCCGCCGTCGGGCCGCCCATGCTCAAGGTCGTCTACCCCGGAACCTTCGACCCGTTCACCCGCGGGCACGAGGACCTCGTGCGCCGCGCCTCGCAGCTCTTCGACGCGGTCGTCGTCGGCGTGGCGGCGAGCGCCGCCAAGCAGCCGTTCTTCCGGCTCGACGACCGCGTCGAGATGGCGCGCGAGGTGCTCGCGCCATTCGCCAACGTCACGGTGACGAGCTTCTCGACGCTGCTGATGGACTTCGTGCACGCCGAGGGCGCGCGGGTGATCCTGCGCGGCCTGCGTGCCGTGTCCGACTTCGAGTACGAGTTCCAGATGGCCGGCATGAACCGCAACCTCCATCCCGAGGTCGAAACGCTGTTCCTCACGCCCGCCGAGCAGTACATGTTCATCTCTGCGACGATCGTGCGCGAGATCGCGAAGTTCGGGGGCGACGTGTCGACGTTCGTCCACCCGGCGGTCAACCGCCGGCTGCGGGCGTTGACCGCGCGGTAGGGGCCGGCGATGGCGCTGATCATCACCGACGAGTGCATCAACTGCGACGTCTGCGAGCCCGAGTGCCCGAACGGCGCGATCTCGCAGGGTGCGGAGATCTACGTCATCGACCCCGCGAAGTGCACCGAGTGCGTGGGCCACTTCGACGCGCCGCAGTGCCGCGAGGTCTGCCCGGTGGACTGCATCCCCGTCGACCCCGGCCACGTCGAATCGCGCGACGCCCTGCTTCTCAAGTACGAGGGCCTGATGGCGGCGAAGGCGACGACCGGGGCCTGATCGCCGGCGCGGCCGCTCCGGCGAGCGGATCGCCGATCGCGGCCAGCCCTCTGGCTCGGCAATTGCTTCCGCAGTGCGCCACTGCCGCTGCCGGCGCGTCGACGCGCCTCCGCGGCGAAGCGCACTGCGGAGGATTGCCATGACTCACCGATTCCTCGCCACGCTCGCGGGCCTCGCTCTCGCGGCTGCGGTGGCGGGCCCGGCGCGCGCCCAGGACGGCGTGACGCCGACCTCGATCCTGATCGGCCAGTCCGCGGCGTTCACCGGCCCCGCGGCGCAACTCGGCATCCAGATGCGGGCCGGCGCCAGGCTGTGGATCGACCACGTCAACGCCCAGGGCGGCATCAACGGCCGGACGGTCGAGTTGAAGAGCCGCGACGACAAGTACGAGGCGGCGCTGGCCGCGGACAACACGAAGCGACTGATCACAGAAGACCGCGTGTTCGCGCTCTTCGCCTACGTTGGCACGCCCACGTCGCAGGCCTCGCTGCCGGTGTTCACCGAGGCGCGGGTGCCCTTCGTCGCACCGTTCACCGGGGCGGAGCTCCTGCGCCAGCCGTTCAACCGCTACGTGTTCAACGTCCGGGCGAGCTACTACGACGAGACCGAGGCGATCGTCGAGCACCTGACCCGCATCGGTGCGCGCAGGATCGCGGTCTTCCACCAGGCCGACTCGTTCGGCCAGGCCGGGCTCGACGGGGCGACGCGGGCGCTCACCAAGCGCGGGCTCAAGGTCCACTCCCTCGGCACCGTCGAGAGGAATACGACCAACGTCGCCGAGGCGGTGAAGACGATCAACGCCTCGCAGCCGGACGCGGTGGTGATGATCTCGGCCTACGGGTCGATCGCCGAGTTCGTCCGCGAGATGAAGAAGTCGGGCAGCCTTGCATCCTTCTACACGGTGTCGTTCGTGGGCAGCAAGGCGCTCGCGGATGCGCTGGGCGCCGACGGCCACGGCGTGATGATCTCGCAGGTGGTGCCGTTCCCGTGGAGCCCGCTCACGCCGGTGGTCAAGGAGTACCTCGAACTCGCGAAGCGCGCCGGCAACGTCGAGGTGAACTTCTCGACGCTCGAGGGCTTCCTTGCGGCGAAGGTGCTGACCGAAGGGCTGCGACGCGCCGGCCGGGACCTGACGCGCGAGCGCTTCGTCGCCGCGCTCGAGTCGATCTCCAGCCTCGACCTCGGCGGATTCGGCGTGTCGTTCTCCGCCTCGAACCACAACGCCTCGCGCTTCGTCGACCTGGCGATGATCGGCCGCGAAGGCAAGTTCGTGCGCTGAGCGCCGGGCAGGGCCCCGGGCGACGTCCCGGGCAGGTCCGTGGCCCGCGTCGCGGGCCGCGCGCTTCGAGCCCCGCGC
>Ga0114939_10000637_pt1 | contig 29198 bp, 25 predicted proteins | sample AshMeaCrysSpring_FD_87196 | JGI IMG/M metagenome (GOLD analysis project Ga0114939, IMG submission 87196) | Groundwater microbial communities from Big Spring, Nevada to study Microbial Dark Matter (Phase II) - Ash Meadows Crystal Spring | ecosystem: Environmental > Aquatic > Deep subsurface >...
CTGGCCGGCAACCTCGTCGCCGGATGGCAGATGGGGCGCGCGCTGCTGGTGGCCGAAGCCGCGATGGCTGCAGGCGGCGACGCCGAGTTCATGCGCGCCAAGATCGCCTGTGCGCGCTTCTACGGCGATCACATCCTCACGCGCGTTCCGGGGCTTCGCGACTGCATCGTCGACGGCTTCGAGGGCGTCACCGCGATGGCCCTGGAGGCGTTCTGATGCCGCTGCCCGACGTCCTGAGCAGGCCCGGGCTGCCCATCATCGGCGCGCCGCTGTTCATCATCAGCAATCCCAAGCTCGTCATCGCGCAGTGCTGTGCGGGCGTCATCGGGTCGATGCCCGCCTTGAATGCCCGGCCGGCCTCGCAACTGGACGAGTGGCTGGCGGAAATCACCGAAGGCCTGGCCGCCTGGGACAAGGCCCACCCGCACCGGCCGTCCGCCCCTTTCGCCATCAACCAGATCGTTCACAAGAGCAACGACCGGCTCGAGCACGACATGCAGGTGTGCGCTCGGTACAAGGTGCCCGTCGTGATCACCAGCCTGGGCGCGCGCACCGACGTGAACGACGCGGTTCACGCCTGGGGCGGCGTGGTGCTGCACGACATCATCAACAACAGCTTCGCCCACAAGGCGATCGACAAGGGCGCCGACGGTCTGATCGCCGTGGCGGCCGGTGCAGGTGGACATGCCGGCACCAAGAGCCCCTTTGCGCTGGTGAGCGAGATCCGCGAGTGGTTCGACGGCCCTTTGGCGCTGTCGGGCGCCATCGCCACGGGCGGCGCGGTGCTGGCCGCGCAGGCGATGGGGGCGGACTTCGCCTACATAGGTTCAGCCTTCATCGCCACCGAGGAGGCGCGTGCGGTCGAGGCGTACAAGCAGTGCATCGTCGACAGCGGCAGCGACGATATCGTCTACTCCAACCTCTTCACCGGCGTGCACGGGAATTACCTCAAGCCGTCCATCCGTGCCGCCGGCCTGGACCCTGACCACCTGCCCGAAAGCGACCCGAGCAAGATGAATTTCGGGGGCGGGGAGGGTTCCAAGGGCAAGGCCTGGAAGGACATCTGGGGGTGCGGCCAGGGCATTGGCGCCGTCAAGGCCGTGGTGCCGGCCGCCGAGCTGGTGGCCCGCCTGGAGCGGGAATACCAGGCGGCTCGAGGCCGCGTGTGCGGCACGGCCTAGCCGTGACCCTGGTCCGGCTCGACCTGCACGGCCGCATCGCAGCCCTGGCCGGCGGCGATCCAGCGCGTCGCCAGCGCGGCCACGCCACGGTTCAACCAGGTCCCCTCGAGTCTGGTCACGCGGGCGGGCGATGCGATCCAGGCGCACTGGTAGCGCTGTTGCGCATCGTCCCACTGCAGGGCGGCACAGCGCCCGCTGCGTGCTCGCGTGACCAGGATGCCCAGCGGGCAGGGCTCCAGCGCGCAGCACACCCCACAGCCGTTGCACGCAGCGCCGGCGGCGGGCAGAGCGGGAGCCTGTGGATGCAGGTGGATGATGCGGCGCGGCATGACGGCTCCGAATCTTTGCGGGGCACGCCGCGTTTTTGTCAGGAAAACACAAGGGTCGACGCGGTCTAATTCAATGCGGCGCAAGTGCACGCGCCGGTGTTACAGTAAAAACCATGTAGCTTGAGTCCTTCCCCGTCCCCTTGCTGGCTGAGACAACAGCAAGGCGGGTCGCAATCCGCCAACCGGTCGGGCCGGGTCGCGGAAGGTTGTGAAACCCATCGAAACCCCGCAGACCGGGGCGAAAGGTGAGCGAAAGATGATGCAGCAATACAGGACGAACTCGTACCTGTTCGGGGGCAACGCCCCTTATGTCGAGGAGTTGTACGAGGCCTACCTCGACAATCCCGGCAGCGTGCCTGATAACTGGCGCACCTACTTCGACAACCTCCAGCACGTCCCCGCCGTCGACGGCAGCGACACCCGCGACGTGGCCCACGCGCCGGTGGTCGAGTCCTTCGCCCAGCGCGCCAAGGCCAACGCGTTCGCCAGCAAGGCCAGCGCAGCCGACCTCGCGGTCGCGCGCAAGCAGGTCCATGTCCAGTCGCTGATCGCCGCCTACCGCACCGTGGGCAGCCGCTGGGCCGATCTCGATCCGCTCAAGCGCACCGAGCGCCCCAAGATCCCCGAGCTCGAGCCGGCGTTCTACGACCTGGTGGAGTCCGACATGGACATCACCTTCTCGGCCACCAACAGCTACTTCAGCAAGGCCGAGCACATGACGCTGCGGGAGATCCTGCAAGCGCTGCGCGAAACCTACTGCGGCGCGATCGGCGCCGAGTTCATGCACGGCACCGAGCCGTTCGAGAAGCGCTGGTGGCAGGAGCGGCTGGAGTCGATCCGCAGCAAGCCCACCTTCACGGCCGACCAGAAGAAGCACATCCTCGACCGCCTGACCGCGGCCGAAGGCCTGGAGCGCTACCTGCACACCCGCTACGTGGGCCAGAAGCGCTTCTCGCTGGAGGGCGGCGAGAGCTTCATCGCCAGCATGGACGAACTCGTGCAGCGCGCCGGCGAGAAGGGCGTGCAGGAGATCGTCATCGGCATGGCCCACCGCGGACGGCTGAACGTGCTGGTCAACACGCTGGGCAAGATGCCCAAGGATCTGTTCGCCGAGTTCGACCACACGGCGCCCGAGCACCTGCCCGCCGGCGACGTGAAATACCACCAGGGCTTCTCGAGCGACATCTCCACCCCCGGCGGCCCGGTGCACCTCAGCCTGGCCTTCAACCCGAGCCACCTGGAGATCGTCAATCCGGTGGTCGAAGGCAGCGTCAAGGCGCGCCAGGAGCGCCGCGGCGACAAGTCCGGCGAGCAGGTGCTGCCCGTGCTGGTGCACGGCGACGCGGCATTCGCCGGCCAGGGCGTGGTGATGGAAACGCTGGCGCTGGCGCAGACGCGCGGCTACTTCACCGGCGGCACGGTGCACATCGTCATCAACAACCAGATCGGCTTCACCACCAGCGACCCGCGCGACAGCCGCTCCACCTTGTACTGCTCCGACGTCGTCAAGATGATCGAGGCGCCGGTGCTCCACGTCAACGGCGACGACCCCGAGGCCGTCGTGCTGTGCACGCAGCTGGCGATGGACTATCGCCAGCAGTTCAAGAAGGACGTCGTCGTCGACATCATCTGTTTCCGCAAGCTCGGCCACAACGAGCAGGACACGCCGAGCCTGACGCAGCCGCTGATGTACAAGAAGATCCCCCAGCATCCGGGCACGCGCAAGCTGTACGGCGACAAGCTGGTCACGCAGGGCGTGCTGCCGGCCGACGGGCCCGACGACATGGTCAAGCAGTTCCGCGCGGCCATGGACGCTGGCAAGCACACCGTCGACCCGGTGCTGACCAACTTCAAGAGCAAGTACGCCGTCGACTGGGCGCCGTTCCTCGGCAAGAAGTGGACCGACGCGGCCGATACGGCGTTGCCGCTGTCCGAAGTGCGTCGCCTGTCCGAGCGCATCACCACCATCCCCGGCAACGTCAAGGTCCATCCGCTGGTCGAGAAGGTCATCGCCGACCGCGCGGCGATGGGCCGCGGCGAGATCAACGTGGACTGGGGCATGGGCGAGCACCTGGCCTTCGCATCGCTGGTGGCCGCCGGCTATGCGGTGCGCCTGTCGGGCGAGGACTGCGGCCGAGGCACCTTCGTGCACCGTCACGCCGTGCTGCACGACCAGAACCGCGAGAAGTGGGACACGGGCACCTACGTGCCGCTGCAGCGCGTGGCCGAGAACCAGGCGCCCTTCGTCGTGATCGATTCGATCCTGTCCGAAGAGGCCGTGCTCGGCTTCGAATACGGCTACGCCTCGGCCGAGCCGAACACGTTGACGATCTGGGAGGCGCAGTTCGGCGACTTCGTCAACGGCGCCCAGGTGGTGATCGACCAGTTCATCGCCGCCGGCGAAGTGAAGTGGGGTCGCGTCAACGGCCTGACGCTGATGCTGCCGCACGGCTACGAGGGGCAGGGACCGGAGCACAGCTCGGCACGGGTCGAGCGTTTCATGCAACTGGCGGCGGACAACAACATGCAGATCTGCCAGCCCACCAGCGCCAGCCAGATCTTCCACCTGCTGCGCCGGCAGATGGTGCGGCAGTTCCGCAAGCCGCTGATCATCTTCACGCCCAAGTCGCTGCTGCGGGCCAAGGACGCCACATCGCCGTTGACGGAGTTCACCAAGGGCGAATTCCGCACCGTGATCGGACCAGCGCGCACGGAGATCGAGGGCGAGCGCGTCAAGCGCGTCATCTGCTGCTCGGGCAAGGTGGCCTACGACCTGATCAAGAAGCGCGACGAGAAGAAGGCCTGGGACGTGGCGATCGTGCGCGTCGAGCAGCTCTATCCGTTCCCGCACAAGGCGTTCGCGGCGGAGATGAAGCGCTTCCCGAACGCGACCGAGGTCGTGTGGTGCCAGGACGAGCCGCAGAACCAGGGCGCGTGGTTCTTCATCCAGCACCAGATCCACGAGAACATGCTCGAGGGCCAGCGCCTGGGCTACGCCGGGCGCCCCGCGTCGGCGTCGCCGGCCGTCGGCTACGCGCACCTGCACCAGGAGCAGCAAAAAGCGCTGCTCGAGCAGGCCTTCGGCAAGCTCAAGGGTTTCGTCCTCTCCAAATAGGCCACCTGCACAGCGCCGGGGCCCCGTCTGAAGCGGGGGTGTCCTCGGCGCAACGGCGCGGCCACCGTCACGGCGGCGCGCTGAGGCAGCGACCACGCATCGACGCTTAGAGACACACACATCATGGCAATCATCGAAGTCAAGGTCCCGCAGCTTTCCGAATCGGTGGCCGAAGCCACCTTGCTGCAGTGGAAGAAGCAGCCCGGCGAAGCCGTGGCGATGGACGAGATCCTGATCGAGATCGAGACCGACAAGGTCGTGCTGGAGGTCCCGGCGCCCGCTGCCGGTGTGCTGGCCGAGCATGTCGTCGCCAGCGGCGGCACGGTCGTGTCGGACCAGGTGATCGCGAAGATCGACAGCGAGGGCAAGGCCAGCGCGACGGCAACAGCCGCATCAGCTCCTGCGCCGGTGGCGGTGCCCGCAGTGGCCGCAGCCGCTGCACCGGTGTCTGCGAGCAAGGCGGGCGTGGCCATGCCGGCGGCGGCCAAGCTGATCGCCGACCACAACCTGTCAGCGGGTTCGGTCGCCGGAACGGGCAGGGACGGCCGCGTGACCAAGGGCGACGTGCTGGGCGCCGTGGCGGCGGCCGCAGCGGCGCCGAAGGCCGCAGCGCCGGCGGCCGTGCCGGCGGCCGCGGCGGTCGCCAAGCCACTGCCCAGCGTGGCCGCACCCGTGAGCATGAACCTCGGCGACCGCCCCGAGCAGCGCGTGCCGATGAGCCGCCTGCGCGCGCGCGTGGCCGAGCGTCTGCTGCAAAGCCAGGCCACCAACGCCATCCTCACCACCTTCAACGAGGTCAACATGGCCCCGCTGATGGAGATGCGCAGGAAGTTCCAGGAGAAGTTCGAGAAGGAGCATGGCGTCAAGCTCGGGTTCATGAGCTTCTTCGTCAAGGCGGCGGTGGCGGCGCTGAAGAAGTACCCGGTGCTCAACGCCAGCGTCGACGGCAACGACATCGTCTACCACGGCTACTTCGACATCGGCATCGCCGTGGGCTCGCCGCGCGGCCTGGTCGTGCCCATCCTGCGCAATGTCGACCAGATGAGCTTTGCCGACATCGAGAAGAAGATCGCCGAGTTCGGCGTCAAGGCCAAGGACGGCAAGCTGGGCATCGAGGAGCTGACCGGCGGTACGTTCTCCATCAGCAACGGCGGCGTGTTCGGCTCGATGCTGTCCACCCCGATCATCAACCCGCCCCAGAGCGCGATCCTCGGCGTCCATGCCACCAAGGACCGGGCGGTGGTGGAGAACGGGCAGGTCGTGGTGCGTCCGATCAACTACCTCGCCATGTCGTACGACCACCGCATCATCGACGGCCGCGAGGCCGTGCTCGGTCTGGTCACCATGAAGGAGGCGCTGGAAGATCCGGCGCGCCTGCTGTTCGACATCTGATCGGGACGACATCATGAGCAAGACCTTCGACGTCGTCGTGATCGGTGGCGGACCCGGCGGATACATCGCCGCCATCCGTGCGGCGCAGCTCGGCTTCGACACCGCCTGCATCGACGAATGGAAGAATGCCAAGGGTGGCCCCGCCCTGGGCGGCACCTGTACCAATGTCGGCTGCATCCCCAGCAAGGCGCTGCTGCAAAGCAGCGAGCACTTCGAGCACGCCGGGCACCACTTTGCGGATCACGGTATCGGCCTGAAGGAGCTGAGCATCGACGTGAAGAAGATGCTCGCCCGCAAGGACACCGTCGTGAAGCAGAACAACGACGGCATTCTCTACCTGTTCAAGAAGAACAAGGTGACCTTCTTCCACGGCCGCGGCTCGTTCTCGAGAACGGTCGAGGGTGGCTACGAGATCGCCGTGAGCGGCGGGGAGCCGATCATCGGCAAGCAGGTGATCGTGGCCACCGGGTCGAATGCGCGCGCCCTGCCCGGTGCCCCGTTCGACGAGGAACGCATCCTCAGCAACGACGGCGCCCTGCGTATCGGTGCGTTGCCCAAGAAGCTGGGTCTCATCGGCTCGGGCGTCATCGGCCTGGAGATGGGGTCGGTGTGGCGGCGCCTGGGTGCCGAGGTGACCGTGCTGGAGGCACTGCCGGTCTTCCTCGGCGCGGTCGACGAGCAGATCGCCAAGGAGGCGCTCAAGGCGTTCACCAAGCAGGGCCTGAAGATCGAGCTGGGCGTCAAGGTCGGCGAGGTCAAGGTCAACGGGAAGGGCGTCAGCGTGGCCTACACCGACGCCAAGGGTGAAGCCCAGTCTCTCGACGTCGACAGGCTGATCGTCTCCATCGGCCGCGTGCCCAACACCGTCGGGCTCAACGCCGAGGCCGTGGGCCTGAAGCTCGATGAGCGCGGCGCGATTGCCGTCGATGCCGAATGCCGCACCAACCTGCCCGGTGTGTGGGCGGTCGGCGACGTGGTGCGCGGGCCGATGCTGGCGCACAAGGCCGAGGAGGAGGGTGTCGCGGTGGCGGAGCGCATCGCCGGGCAGCACGGACACGTCAACTTCAACACCATCCCCTGGGTCATCTATACACACCCCGAGATCGCCTGGGTGGGCGAGACCGAGCAGCAGCTCAAGGCGCGCGGCGCGGCCTACAAGGCCGGCACCTTCCCATTCAGTGCCAACGGGCGGGCGCGCGCGCTGGGTGATACCACCGGCATGGTCAAGTTCCTGGCCGATGCGGTCAGCGACGAGATCCTCGGCGTGCACATTGTCGGCCCGATGGCCAGCGAGCTGATCGCCGAGGCCGTGGTGGCGATGGAGTTCAAGGCCAGCAGCGAGGACATCGCGCGCATCTGCCACGCGCACCCGTCCTTGAGCGAAAGCACGAAGGAAGCCGCGCTGGCGGTGGACAAGCGCACGCTGAACTTCTGACCCGGCCACCTTGGGCGTCCGCCAGATCTACGAGGCCGCGCTCGCCGAGCGGGGCTATCGCGGCGACGAAGCGCAGGCGAACGGCATTGCGGCGCTCGAGCGTTGCGAGAACGAGTGGGTCGACTACAAGGCGCGGCGCCGCAACGCGGTGACCAAGCTGCTGGTGCGCCCGCCCATTCCGCGCGGGGTGTACCTGCATGGCGGCGTGGGCCGGGGCAAGAGCTTCCTGATGGACTGCTTCTTCCAGTCCGTCCCGCTGGTGCGCAAGACGCGACTGCACTTCCACGAGTTCATGCGCGAGGTGCACCGCGAGCTGCAGGAGCTCAAGGGCACGGTCAACCCGCTCGACGAACTGGGCCGGCGCATCGCGCGGCGCTTTCGCCTCATCTGCTTCGACGAGTTCCACGTCGCCGACGTCACCGACGCGATGATCCTGCACCGCCTGCTCGAAGCCTTGTTCGAGCACCGGGTCAGCATCGTGACGACGTCCAACTTCCACCCCGACGGGCTGTACCCCAACGGGTTGCACCGTGACCGCATCCTGCCGGCGATCGAGCTGCTGAAGGAGCGGCTCGAGGTGGTCGGCGTCGACGCCGGAGTCGACTACCGGCAGCGCACGCTGCAGCACTTGCAGCTCTACCACACGCCGCTGGGTGCGGCCGCCGACGCGCAGATGACGGCGGCCTTCGAGCAACTGGCCGAGGCACGGGACGAGCCGCCGCTGCTGCAGATCGAGCATCGCGAGCTGCGCGCACGGCGCCGCGCCGGCGGCGTGGTGTGGTTCGACTTCGCCACGTTGTGCGGCGGGCCGCGCTCGCAGAACGACTACCTGGAGCTGGCCTCGCGCTTCCACACGGTGCTCCTGTCGGACGTGCCGCAGATGCCGCCGCGGCTGGCCAGCGAGGCGCGGCGCTTCACCTGGCTGGTCGACGTGCTCTACGACCGGCGTGTCAAGCTGATCGTGACGGCAGCCGTACCGCCGCAGCAGCTGTACCTGGAAGGGCCGCTGTCGCATGAGTTTCCACGCACCGTGTCGCGCCTGCACGAGATGCAGTCGGCCGAATACCTGGCGCTCGAGCGCCGCGACGTCGACACCGGGTTGACGTGACGGGGCTCAGCCCATGCGCGGCGCAGGAGGGCCGCGGGGTGGACGATGTCAGTTCGGGGGCTCGATGCGCAGCAGCGCCAGCGACAGGTTGTCGCCCGCGCCCTTGGCGCGCTGGCGCGCCTTGGTCACCAGCAGTTCGCTCGCCTCGCGGGGGGGCAGCGTGTGCACGATGGCACCCAGCTCCTTGTCGCTGAAGTAGTGCCACAGACCGTCGCTGCAGGCCAGCAAGGAGTCGCCGATCTCGAGGCAGGGCACGTGGTGCAGGGTCAGGGGCGGGTCGGATGCCGTGCCCAGGCAACCCGTCAGCAGGTTGGACTGCGGATGACTGTGCGCCGCCTCTTCGGTCAGATGGCCTTCGTCGACCAGGCGCTGCACATAGGAATGATCCTTGGTGCGGCTGGCCAGCGCCGGGCCGCGGAAGTGGTACACGCGCGAGTCTCCAGCGTGGATGATGTGGCATTCGCGCTGAGGGCTGACGATGAACGCCGCCATCGCGCTGTGCGGCTCCTCCTCCGCGGTGATCGCCGTCAGTTTGATCATCAGGTGGGCTTCCTGCACCACCTGCCGCAGCAACTGCGGATACTCGTCGTGCGAGGTGGTGAAGCGGTCGAACAGCTGCCGGGCCGTGAGCAGCACCTGGTCGGCGGCTTTTCGGCCTCCGCTCTTGCCGCCCATGCCGTCGGCGACGATGCCCATGACGCAGCCTTCGATCTGGGGGTGCACCAGGATCTGCACCTGATCCTGCTGATAGGCGCGGTCACCGCGATGCAGGCCGGTCGCCGCCGCAAGGCGGTGTGAGCGTGGGGGCGGTGGCATGGCCAAAACTATAATGGCGGATGCATGCTGCATCCATGCACAGGCCGTGAGTTGCAGCACGAATCGGAGCCGATGAACGAGAATCTGCACTCGCCGCAACGCCGTCTGATCGAGTTGCGCATCGAGCATGCGGACCTCGACGATCTGATCGACCGCGCTGCCAGCGAGCCCCAGGCCGATGAGTTGGTGCTGCGCCGGCTGAAGAAGCGCCGCCTGGCGCTGCGCGACCTGATCGCGCGCCTGGAGAACCAGCTCGAACCGCCGGAACCTGCATGACGGGCGGCGCCGACGAGGCCCGCGGGCTGGTTGCCGCCGTGGCCGGCGTGTTCCGGCGCGACGGTGTCGTGGCCCGACACGACGAACGCTACGTGGTGCGCGAGGGCCAGCAGGCAATGGCCCGGGCCGTGGCGCAGGCGATCGAGTCTGCGTCGGCGCTGGTCGCCGAGGCCGGAACCGGCGTGGGCAAGACCTACGCCTATCTGGTGCCCGTGCTGCTCAGCGGCGAGCGCGCGCTGATCAGCACGGCCACCAAGAACCTGCAGGACCAGCTCTTCCTGCGTGACCTGCCGCGGCTGCGCGAGATGCTGGCGCTGCCCGTGCAGACGGCGCTGCTCAAAGGGCGGTCCAGCTACCTGTGCCTGCTGAGACTGTCGCAGGCGCGCCAGTCCGCCGTGCACAGCGACCGCTGGGCTCAGCGCATGCTGAGCCGCATCGAACAGTGGGCATCGACGACGGTGCAGGGCGACCTGGCCGAAGTCGACGGGCTGGACGATCGCTCGCCCGTGCTGCCCCTGGTGACCTCCACGCGCGAGAACTGCCTGGGCAGCGAATGCCCCGAACTGCGCAACTGCCACGTGATGAAGGCGCGTCGGGACGCCCTGGCGGCCGATGTGGTGGTGGTCAACCACCATCTGTTCTTCGCCGACATGGTGCTGCGCGACACCGGGGTCGCCGAGTTGCTGCCGTCGGTGTCGGTGGCCGTCTTCGACGAGGCCCACCAGCTGGTCGAGGCGGGCGTGCAGTTCCTGGCGACGACGCTGTCCACCGGTCAGCTCACCGATCTGGCGCGCGATCTGCTGGCGCTCGGGCTGAAGCAGGCCCGAGGGATGGCGGCGTGGGACGGGCTCGCCGGTCGGCTCGAACAGTCGGCGCGCACGCTGCGCCTGGCCGCGGGCACGACGCGCACGACGGCAGCTTCGGCGCGGCTCGCCTGGGACGAGCGCGCCGACGACTCGGCATTCATGCAGGCGCTGGCTGATCTGGAGCGGACGGCGCAGGCTTGCGCCGAAGCCGTCGAGACCGTGCGCGGCTTGTCGGCAGAGTTCGACAAGCTGCTCGAGCGCCTGGCCGGCATCCGACGGCTCGCCGCGCGATTCGCCCGGCCGGTCGAGGCCGACCAGGTGCGCTGGATCGACGTCACGGCGCATCAGGCGCGCCTGATCGAGTCGCCGCTGGACATCCGCGAGGCGCTGCGCGAGCAGATGCGCGCCAGCCCCAAGGCGTGGATCTTCACCTCGGCAACCCTCGGCGACGATGACAGGCTGAGCTGGTTCACCGACGGCGCCGGACTCGACGAAGCCGAGCGCCTGCGCGTGGCCAGCCCGTTCGACTACGCCGCACACGCGCGGTTGTACGTGCCGCGCACCCTGCCGCGGCCCGGTGACGATGCCCACGCCTTGGCCGTGGCCGAGCTGGCCGCCCGCTGCGCGCAGGCCCTTGGAGGACGCACCTTCGTGCTGACCACCACGCTGCGTGCCCTGCCGCGCATCGGCGAGGACCTGCGCGAGAGCCTGCGCAGCCTGGACATCGAGGTGCTGGTGCAGGGCACTGCGCCCAAGCGCGCACTGGTGGAGCGGTTTCTCGGCTCGCCGCGCAGCGTGCTCGTCGGCTCGCACAGCTTCTGGGAGGGCGTCGATGTCCCCGGTGATGCGCTGCAATGCGTGCTCATCGACAAGCTGCCGTTTCCGCCACCCAACGACCCGCTGGTGCAGGCGCGGGCGAGGAGGCTGGAGTCGCAGGGGCGAAACGCGTTCGTCGAGCTGTTCGTCGCAGACGCGGCAGTGGCGCTGAAGCAGGGGGCTGGCCGGCTGATTCGCAGCGAGACCGATCGCGGCCTGCTCGTGGTGTGCGACCCGCGGCTGCGCGAAAAGAGCTACGGCCGCCGGCTGCGACAGGCGTTGCCGCCGATGACGGACGTGTCGCGCGAGGAAGATGCGCTGGCTTGGCTGGGCGAGCTGGCACGAAGCCACTGATCTGCCACGCGCGAGCCGCCAGGCGTGTGTGCGTGAGCAGGGGCCTACCAGAGCCGCCGGGAACCGCGCCGCTCGCCCGCCACCGCGTCCGGCGCCAGGTAGGGACTGGTCGGGAAGTTCTGCCGCAGCACGCGCTCGGCGTCGGCGCGCAGGGGCTCGAGGCCGAGCTTGTCATAGCTGGCCATCATGATGAACAGGGCTTCCTCGGTCGCCGGCGTCTGGGCAAACTCCGTCAGCGCGCGCTGGGCCCGGTTGATCGCCGCGACGTAGGCGCCTCGGCGGTAGTAGTACCGCGACACATGGACCTCGTGCGAGGCCAGCGCGTTGACGATGTAGTCCATGCGCAAGCGCGCATCGGCGGCGTACTTCGACGTCGGGAACTGCTCGACCAACTGGCTGAACGCCTGGTACGAGTCGCGCGAGGCCTGCTGGTCACGCTCGGCCAGGTCCTGGCCGGACAACTTGCCGAACACGCCGAGGTTGTCGTTGAAGTTGACGACGCCCCGCAGGTAAAGCGCGTAATCGAGCGCCGGACTCGAGGGGTGCAGCTTGATGAAGCGCTCCACGGCGGCCAGTGCCTGTGCCCGCTCGCCGGTCTTCCAGTACAGATAGGCCAGGTCGAGCTGGGCCTGCTGTGCCAGCAAGGTCCCGGCCGCGCGGCCCTCGACGCGTTCGAGCGCCTTGATCGCGCGGGCGTAGCCGCCTTCGCCCATGTCCTCGCGCGCCTGTGCGTACAATTTTTCCGCGGGGGTGTTGGCGAACTCGTCGGTGGGCGTCGAACTGCAGGCTGCGAGCAGCAGCGTCCCGACAGCGGCTGCGCCGGCCGCCCGCGACAGTGGGCCGAAGCCGGTTGGTCTCGCCGAGTGCGCCAGCAGATCGCGCACACCCGCGCGCCAGAAGGTGGTCATGACGAAGGATTATAGGCAGCCACCCCCTCAGGACCCGGCGTCGAGCGGGCTCGACGAGACCGACGCCGAACCCGGCGACGACCAGAGCGTCGAGACCCGCGCCAGTTTCGTCGGCGAAGCCGCGCACGGCCAGCGGCTCGACCGGTTTCTGGTCGACATGGCCGAGGAGTTCTCGCGCAGCCACCTGCAGTCCTTGATCGAGCGTGGCTGCGTGCGGCTCGACGGCGCGACGCAGAGCAGTTCGTCGCGGCGCCTGCGCGCCGGCCAGCGGGTGGAGGTGGACTTGCGGCCCACGGCGCAGAGCCAGGCCTTCAGGCCCCAGCCGATGAGCCTGCGCATCGTGTACGAGGACGAGCACCTGCTCGTGCTCGACAAGCCGGCGGGTCTGGTGGTGCATCCGGCTGCGGGACACTGGCAGGGCACGCTGCTCAACGGGCTGCTGGCCCACCATGCCGCAGCCGCGGCGCTGCCGCGTGCGGGCATCGTGCACCGTCTCGACAAGGACACTTCGGGGCTGATGGTGGTGGCCAAGACGCTCGAGGCAGTCGCCGCCCTGGTGCGCGCCATGTCGGCGCGCGACGTTCGGCGCGAGTACATCGCGCTGTGCCATGGCTGCCCCGAGCCGGCGCAGTTCAGCGTCGACGCGCCGATCGGACGCGATCGCGCTTCGCGCGTGCGCATGGCCGTCGTCCGCGACGGCAAGCCGGCGCGAACCGACGTGGACAGGCTGGCCTGTCGCGACGGCTTCGCCGCGTTGCGGTGCCGGCTGCATACCGGACGCACGCACCAGATCCGCGTGCATCTGGCCTGGCGCGGCCATCCACTCGTGGGTGATGCGCTCTACGGCGGAGCACCGGCCTTGGGTCTGTCGCGCCAGGCCCTGCACGCCGAGCGGTTGGCCTTCGTGCATCCGCTGGGCGGACGGTGGATGGACTTCGTGGCGCCTGCGCCCGCCGATCTGGCCACGGCGTGGCAGGCCGTCTGCCCGCCGCAGCGTGCAGGACGGCGCAGCTGAGGTGAGCGGTCGTCGAAGGAAGGGGTAGAATTCGTTTCCAGGAATTCCGTCGCGGCCATGGGCGCCCGGACGAAAGTTCCTGGCGCGGGACGCGTGCAGCAGCGACATTCGCGAGTCCGCTCCCTCAGCGCAAGCCGATGACGGCCCCGATGCTGACGCCGCGCGCACACTGCAGGGTGTTGCGGACGCGATCATCGAGCGACGCGGACGATGGACCCCAAGAAGGCGCCGCCTGCAAGCGGCGACGAACGCGACGACACAAGTGATGAACAACCAGGATGCCAAGCGCGTCCTCGAGACAGCACTCATCTGCGCATCACAGCCACTGCAGCTGCGCGAGATGCGAGCCCTGTTCGAAGACCAGGTCGGTACCGACACGCTGCGGGCCCTGCTCGACGAACTGGTCGCTGATTGGCGCGGGCGCGGCGTCGAGCTGGTCTGCCTGGCCAGCGGCTGGCGCCTGCAGAGCCGACCCGAGATGCGCGAGTACCTCGATCGGCTCAATCCCGAAAAGCCGGCGCGCTACTCGCGGGCCGTGATGGAGACGCTGGCCATCATCGCCTATCGGCAGCCGGTCACGCGTGGCGACATCGAGGACATCCGCGGCGTGGCCGTGGGCAGCCAGATCGTCAAGCAGCTCGAGGAGCGTGGTTGGATCGAGGCCATCGGCTACCGCGAGGCGCCCGGTCGGCCGGCGCTGTACGCAACGACGCGGCACTTCCTGGATGACCTCGGCCTCGCCAGTCTGCAGGACCTGCCCGCTCTCGAGGGCGGCGGCGGCCCGACGCACTCGTCGGCGGGCGGCATGCCTGTGCAGGCGTCGCTGCTCGACGCCGCCCTCCAGGGCAGCGAGGGGTCTTCCTCGGGCGACGACGCCCAGGGCGTCGAGATGGCGGGGCATTCGGATGCCGATGTCCAGCCGGCCGTCGTGGCCGACCGCGCCGCCGACGCGGACGGGCGGTCGACCGACGAGGTTGCCTTTCCTCAACCCGGCCCAGCCGTCGCCGACTCCGAGCCCCATGGGACCCGTGTCGACACCGCGGTGTCGAGCGAACTCCAGCCTTCCAGCTGAACGAGGCCTTCATGAACCCAGACGAAACCCTGGCCGCCGTTTCCGACGAGGGCACGCAGCCCGACGCTGCGGCAAAGCCCCGGCGAGCACCGCGCAGGCGGGTCGCGAACGGCAGCGCCGCGGGCGAAGGGCCGACGGCGCAGGCCGGCAGCCCCGCTGCCGACGGCGGCGTGCATGGCGATGGCGGGAGCGGCGAACCCGAACAGACTGGCGAGGCCGGCGCGATGCCGGTCTCGGCGCCCGGTGCGTCGACGCCGCTCGATGCGGCATCCGCCGCGCCCGATGGCGATGGGCCCATAGGTCGGCGGCGCAAGCGGCGTCGACGCAACAAGAACAAGGACGGCGCCCGCGATGGGGATGGCTCGGCCGCTCGGGGCGCCGGCGACGGCCGTGGCGCGGCGCCGCCGGCGCCGCCCCTGAGCGCCGAGCAGGTGGCCCAGGCGCAGGCCCGCTTCGAAGACGTTCTGGCCGGGGCCTTCGACGACGATCAGCCGCACGACGAGGCCGACGACGAGGACGACGGCGAGGACGACGGCGAATCGGCGCCGGCCAAGCGCGTGCTGGCGCCGGAGCCCGATGCGCCCAAGCTGCACAAGGTGCTGGCGCAGGCGGGCATCGGATCGCGGCGCGACATGGAGCAACTCATTCTGGAGGGGCGCATCACCGTCAACGGTGAGCCCGCCCATATCGGCCAGCGGATTTCGTGGGGCGACCAGGTCAAGGTCGGCGGCAAGGTGATCAAGGTGCGCATTGCACCCCCGGGCGCGCGCGTGCTGGCCTATCACAAACCGGTGGGCGAGGTCGTCACGCATGACGATCCGCAGCAACGCCCGACGGTCTTTCGCCGCTTGCCACGCCTGCCGCAGGGCAAGTGGCAGTCGGTCGGGCGGCTCGACATCAACACCGAAGGGCTGCTGCTGTTCACCAATTCCGGCGACCTCGCCAATCAACTGATGCATCCGCGCTTCGGTGTCGAGCGCGAGTACGCGGTGCGTGTGCTCGGCGTGCTCGACGACGCGGCTCGCGAGCGTCTGCTCGAGGGCGTCGAGATCGACGGCCAGCGCGGCTCGCTGCGCTCCATCGCCGACGGCGGCGGCGAGGGTGCCAACCATTGGTACCGCGTCGTCATCACCGAAGGGCGCCACCGCGAGGTGCGGCGGCTGTTCGAAGCCGTGGGCCTGACAGTCAGCCGCCTCATCCGCATCCGCTATGGCTGCGTCGTCCTGCCGCGCGGCTTGCGCCGGGGCGAATGGGTGGCATTGCCGGAGGACGACGTGCGCGCCATCCGGCGGCTGGTCGGTCACGATGGGCACAAGGGCGGCCGAGACGCGCGCCGCAACAAGCCGGGTCGCCCGGGCGGCGCGCCGCAGGGCTCGCGCGGTCCGCTGCCGTCGGGTGCCGGCCAGCCGTCGCAGGAACATCGGCCGCCCGCGACCGTGCGCGATGCCGAAGTCCATGCCGATCATGACGATGACGGCGACGACGATCACCACGGCCCCATCCCGAATCCGCTGCAGCAGACCTTCGACCGCCGCTTCGTCCAGGGCGGTGGTCGCGGCGGCTTCACCGGCTTCGGGCGACCGGGAGTCACCACGCCGCGCAGGAAGGGTGGCTCGGGTGGGGATGGTCCGAAGCAACCGGACCCGATGCAGACCTCGGTCGGCTACATCGGTGCCGACGCCGTGTTCCGGCGCCCGGGAGGGCGCGGTGGCAAGCGCGGCGGTGGCGGTGGCGGACATGGTGGCGGGCATGGGGGAGCGCGCCGCGGCGGGCCTCGCTGAGCCCGCCACGCCACGCGATGCGGCGATGCGTGTCGTAACCACGCGATACAATTTCAAGCTTTGCCAAGACGAGTTCAGGAGAAATGTCCATGGCGGTTGAGCGCACGCTTTCGATCATCAAGCCCGATGCGGTGGCCAAGAACGTGATCGGCCAGATCTACGCGCGTTTCGAAGGGGCCGGCCTGAAGGTGGTGGCCGCGCGAATGGCCCACTTGTCACGCCGCGAGGCCGAAGCCTTCTATGCGGTGCACAAGGAGCGGCCGTTCTTCAAGGACCTGGTCGAATTCATGGTCTCGGGGCCGGTGATGATCCAGGTGCTCGAGGGCGAGGGCGCCATCGCCAAGAACCGCGAACTCATGGGTGCCACCGACCCGAAGAAGGCGGCCAGGGGCACCATCCGGGCCGACTTTGCGGACAGCATCGACGCCAACGCCGTGCACGGCTCGGATGCGCCGCAGACCGCGGCGGTGGAAGTGGCGTTCTTCTTCCCCGCGATGGCCATCTTCAGCCGCTGAGCCTCGCCGTCGGGCGACCTGCCGCCGGCCGCTGCGCGTGATCAACCTGCTCGACCTCGATCTCGACGGACTGGTCGCCTTCTGCGAGCAGCTGGGCGAGAAGCGCTTTCGCGCCGTGCAGCTTGCGCGTTGGATCCACCAGCGCGGCGAGGCCGATGTGTCGCGCATGAGCGACCTGGCGCGCACGCTGCGCGACAAGCTCGCCGCCTGCGCCGAGGTGCGGTCGCTGCGCGTGGTGTCGGAGCACGCGTCGGCCGACGGCACGGTCAAGTGGTTGTTCGACGTCGGCGACGGCAACGCGGTCGAGACGGTCTTCATCCCGGAGAGCGACCGCGGCACGCTGTGCATCTCCTCGCAGGCGGGTTGCGCCGTCGGGTGCCGTTTCTGTTCCACCGGTCATCAGGGCTTCAGTCGCAACCTGCGCACCGGCGAGATCCTGGCCCAGCTCTGGCATGCCGAGCACAGCCTGCGCCGGCGTGGCGTGCAGGCGGCGGCGGGGGAGCGCGTCATCACCAACGTCGTGATGATGGGCATGGGTGAGCCCCTGCAGAACTATGCGCAGGTCGTGCCGGCGCTGCGGCTGATGCTCGACGACCACGGCTACGGCCTGTCGCGGCGCCGCGTGACGGTGAGCACGTCGGGCGTGGTGCCGATGATCGACCGGCTGCGCGACGATTGCCCGGTGGCGCTGGCCGTGTCGCTGCACGCGCCCGACGACGCGCTGCGCGACCAGCTCGTGCCGCTGAACCGCAAGTACCCGCTGGCGGAGCTGCTGGCGGCGTGCCGGCGCTATCTTTCCGCGGCGCCGCGTGACTTCGTCACCTTCGAGTACTGCATGCTGGCCGGCGTCAACGACGCGCCGGCGCAGGCGCGCGACCTGGCGGCCCTGGTGCGCGAAGCCGGCGTGGCCTGCAAGTTCAACCTGATTCCGTTCAACCCTTTCCCGCAATCGGGCCTCGTGCGCTCCACGCCGCAGGCCGTGGCAGCCTTCGCCGACGTGCTCACGCGCGCCGGCATCGTCACCACCGTGCGCCGCACGCGCGGCGATGACATCGACGCCGCGTGCGGCCAGCTGGCCGGCGAGGTGCGCGACCGCACCGATGCGGCGGCGCGCAGGGTGCGCACGCCGGTGCGCGTCGTGGCCGCAGCCACGACGGCGGCAGCGTTGCGAGGTGCGCCGTGAGGCGCGCCGTGTCGCGCGCGTTCGTCGCGGCTGCGCTGGCGCTGTCGGCGGCGTGGCTCGGCGGCTGCGCCGCACCGGGTGGCGGGCGCGACATCGTCACCGCCTCCGACGAGACCGACGCCGACCGCCGCGCCCGGGCCCGCTTCGAGCTGGCGGTGGCGTACTACCAGCAAGGCCAGTCGGAAACCGCCCTCGACGAGGTCAAGCAGGCCATCGCCGCGAGACCCAACTTCGGCGCGGCCTACAACCTGCGCGGCCTGATCTACGGCAGCATGGGCCAGAACGAGTTGGCCGACGAGAGCTTTCGCCGCGCCATCCAGATCGACTCGCGCGATGCGGATGCGATGCACAACTATGCCTGGTTCCATTGCCAGAACGGCAGCTACACGCAGGCCGAGAGTTGGTTCACGCGTGCGCTGGCGGTGCCTCAGTACCGCGGTACGGCACGCACGCTGCTGGCGCAGGGGCTCTGCCAGGCGCGGGCCCAGCGCCTCGCCGACGCGGAACGATCGCTGACGCGTTCGTACGAGATCGACGCATCCAACACCATCACCGCCTACCACCTCGCCGACCTGTTGTTCAAGCGCGGCGACATCGAGCGTGCGCGCTTCTACGTCAGGCGGGCATTGGGCTCGACGGGCACGGCCGACGCGCAGACGTTGTGGCTGGCCGCGCGCATCGAGGTCAAGGCGCGCAACCGCGCGGGCGCCGACACCTACGGACGCGAACTGCGCCGCCGCTTTCCGCAGTCGCGCGAAGCGGCCGCATACGACAGGGGCCAGTTCGATGAGTGAGTCATTGGCCACGCCCACCGGCGACACGGCCGGCGCCATGCTGCGCCAGGCGCGCACGGCTCAGGGCATGCACATCGCGGCGCTGGCGGCAACCATCAAGGTGCCGCTGCGCAAGCTCGAGTCGCTGGAAGCCGACCGCTATGACGAATTGCCGGACGCCGCCTTTGCCCGCGCGCTGGCCAAGACGATGTGCCGCGTGCTCAAGATCGACGCCGATCCTGTATTGGCGAAGCTGCCGCAGCCCCAGGCCCTCAAGCTCGAGGGCGTCTCGCGCGGACTCGGCCAGCCGTTGCACACCCCCACCGCCGTACCCGCCGCCGACTTCGACCTGGCGGGCCTGCTCGGGCATCCGGCCGCCTGGGGGCCGGCACTGATCCTGGTCGCAGCGCTGGCGTTGTGGATGCTGCCCGAGGGCATGTTCCAGCGTCGGCCTGCGCAGGAGGTGCGAGAGGGTACCGATCCCGGGGTGGTCGTGTCGACGGCGCCGGTGCCCGTCGCGCCGGCCAGCGCTGCATCCGAACCCCAGCCGGGTGCGGTGGTCGCCTCCGCGGGCTCGGCGTCGGCGGTGCCGCCGGGCCAAGCAGCGGGCGTCGAGCTTGCTGCTCCAGCGGCGGCTGTTGCCGCAGGGACGGCCGCCGGCAGCATGGCGCCGGCCGCCCGCGAAACGGTGCATGGTTCGCCGGACTCGGCAGCGGCGGGCAGTGGCACCGGCGACGTGCGCATCCGCACCACGGCGCCCTCGTGGATCGGCGTTGTCGACGGGCAGGGTCAGACGCTGCTGCACCGCACGGTGCAGCCGGGCGAATCGGTCGACCTCAGCGGCACGACGCCGCTGAAGATCCGCGTGGGCAACGTCGCCGCGACGCAGCTGAGTTTTCGCGGGCAGCCGGTGGACCTGAACCCATCGGCCAAGGGCAATATCGCCCGGCTGGAGCTGCAGTGACCCCCTCGTCGCGCATCGCACCGATCGCGGGTGTGTCGGCACCGCACCAGGACCAGGCCATCGCCTGCGCTGCACCGGCTGCGCGACGCAGCCGGCAGGCCATCGTGCGTTGGGGTCAACGTGTCGTGACCATCGGCGGCGACGCGCCCGTGCGCGTGCAGTCGATGACCAACACCGACACCACCGACGTCATCGAGACCGCCATCCAGTGCAAGGAACTGGCCCGGGCGGGCTCCGAGCTGGTGCGCATCACCGTCAACACGCCCGAGGCCGCGGCCGCGGTGCCGCACATCCGCGACCAGCTCGATCGCATGGGTGTGGACGTGCCGCTGATCGGGGACTTCCATTACAACGGTCACCGGCTGCTCACCGAGTACCCGGCGATGGCGCAGGCGCTTTCCAAGTACCGCATCAACCCGGGCAACGTCGGCAAGGGCGACAAGAAGGACCGCCAGTTCGCGATGATGGTCGAGGCCGCGATCCGCCACGACAAGTGCGTACGCATCGGCGTCAACTGGGGCAGCCTGGACCAGGAGTTGCTGGCGTCGATGATGGACGACAACGCCAGACGCGCCAGCCCGTGGGACGCCAAGCAGGTCATGTACCAGGCGCTGGTGCAATCGGCCCTGCAGTCGGCTGGGTATGCGCGCGAGCTCGGGATGAACCCGGGCCAGATCGTCATCAGCTGCAAGGTCAGCGGAGTGCAGGACCTGATCAGCGTCTACCGCGCCCTGGCGCAGCGCTGCGACTATCCGCTGCACCTGGGCCTGACCGAAGCCGGCATGGGCATCAAGGGCACGGTGGCCTCGGCCGCGGCGCTGTCGGTGCTGTTGCAGGAGGGCATCGGCGACACGATCCGCGTCAGCCTCACGCCCCAGCCCGGCGAGGCGCGCACGCAGGAGGTGGTGGTCGCGCTCGAGGTCCTGCAGGCGCTGGGCCTGCGCACGTTCAACCCCAGCGTCACCGCCTGCCCGGGGTGCGGCCGCACCACCAGCACCACCTTCCAGGAACTGGCCAAGCAGATCGACGATTTCCTGCGGGCGCAGATGCCGGTATGGAAGAACCGCTATCCGGGCGTCGAGAACCTCAAGGTGGCCGTGATGGGCTGCATCGTCAACGGGCCGGGCGAGAGCAAGCATGCCGACATCGGCATCAGCCTGCCCGGCACGGGCGAAGCTCCGGCGGCGCCGGTGTTCATCGATGGCGAGAAGGCCATGACGCTGCGCGGCGAGGGTATCGCCGCCGAGTTCCACAAGATCGTCGAGGACTACATCGAGCGGCGCTTCGGCAGCCCGCGCTGAGCGCGGCCGCGAAGACGGCCCGCGGCCGCTCCGTGCCGCTCGGCGGGCCCCGGACGTTGGCACGGACGACCCATGACCGAAGGCAACAAGAACCGCCCCGAACTCGCTGCGCTGCGCGCGGTGAAGGGCATGAACGACATCCTGCCGCCGCATTCCGCGCAGTGGGACTGGCTCGAGGACACCGTGCGCAGCCTCATGCGGCGCTACGGCTACCACGGCATCCGCACCCCCATCGTCGAGCCGACGGCACTGTTCGTGCGCGGGCTCGGCGAGGTGACCGACATTGTCGAGAAGGAGATGTACTCCTTTACCGACAGCATGAACGGCGACGCGCTGACGCTGCGCCCCGAGAACACCGCCGGGGTGGTGCGCGCGCTGACCGAGCATTCGCTGCTGCACGACGGCGGCAAGCGGCTGTACTACATCGGCGCGATGTTTCGCCACGAACGGCCGCAGAAGGGGCGCTATCGCCAGTTCCATCAGGTCGGCGCCGAGGCGCTGGGCTTTGCCGGGCCCGACGTGGATGCCGAACTGATCCTGCTGGCGCGCGCGCTGTGGCGCGAACTCGGGCTGGTCGAGGGGCGCGACATCCGGCTCGAGCTGAACAGCCTGGGGCAGGCCGACGAACGTCGCGCGCACCGCGCCGCCTTGATCGCGCACCTCGAGCAGCATGCGCAGGCGCTCGACGACGACGCGCGTCGGCGGCTGCACAGCAACCCGCTGCGCATCCTGGACAGCAAGAACCCGGCGATGCAGCCGGTCATCGACTCGGCGCCGCGGCTGATGGACTATCTGGGGGCGGCGTCGCTGGCGCATTTCGACGCGGTGCGTGCGGTGCTCGATGCGGCGGGGCTGCCCTACCGCATCAACCCGCGGCTGGTGCGCGGCATGGACTACTACAACCTGACCGTGTTCGAGTGGGTCACCGACCGCCTGGGCGCGCAGGGTACGGTGTGCGGTGGCGGACGCTACGACGGTCTGATCGAGCAACTGGGCGGCAAGCCCGCGCCGGCCGTCGGCTGGGGGCTGGGCATGGAGCGGCTGCTGCTGCTGCTCGCCGAGGTGGGGGTGGCGCCGCAGCCCGCCGCACCCGTGGCCTACGCCATCGTGCCGCATGCCGGGTCGCTGGCGATGGCGCTGGCGGCCATCGAGACCCTGCGTGCCGCCGGCGTGTCGGTGCTGATGAATGCCGGTTTCTCCAGCATGAAGGCGCAGTTCAAGCGGGCCGATGCCAGCGGTGCGCGCTGGGCGCTGGTCTTCGGTGACGAGGAGGTGGCGCGCGGCGAGGTGGCGGTGAAGGCGCTGCGCGACGCCGCGCGGCCGCAGGTCGGCCGCCCCATCGGGCGCGCCGGCGAGTGGGCCGCCGAACTGCTCCAGCCATAATCTCACGCTTTGCCGCAGTTGCCCGCCCGCGCGCGCCAGGTGCCGCCGGGGATGACCAGGAGTTCAAGCATGCTTGCCCCGAAGAACGCTCGCTTGCAGCGCGCGCCACGCGCGACGGCGCGCGCGGAGGTGTGAGATGGCCGGTCCGCTCGACCTCGAGGAACAGGAGCAGCTCGCTGCGCTCAAGTCGTTCTGGAACCAGTACGGCAACCTGATCACCTGGGTGCTCATCCTGGCGCTGGGTGCGTACGCGGCGTGGAACGGCTGGAACTGGTGGCAGCGCGAGCAGGCCGCCAAGGCTGCAGCGATGTTCGACGAGCTCGACCGCGCCGCGCAGGCCGGTGAGATCGACAAGGCCGCGCGCGCCTTCGCCGACCTGAAGGAGCGCTATCCCCGCACGGCTTACGCCCAGCAGGCCGGCCTGCTGGCCGCCAAGGTGCAGGCCGAGAAGGGACAGGCCGACGACGCGCGCGCCTCGCTGGCCTGGGTGGCCGACAACGCCGTCGAGGACGAGTACCGCAGCGTGGCGCGCCTGCGCCTGGCCGCGCTGCAACTCGAGGCGCGCCGGTTCGACGACGCTTTGAAGACGCTCGACGCCGCGACCGCGCCCGCGTTCGCTGCGCTGGTCGCTGACCGCCGCGGCGACGTGCTGCTGGCCATGGGACGCAAGGACGAGGCGCGCGCCGCCTACGAAAAGGCGTGGGCGGGCCTGCCGGCGACGGTCGACTACCGGCGACTGGTCGAGGCCAAGCTGACCGCGCTCGCAGCACCGCCGGCGAGCGCTCAAGGCGTCGCCCCGGCGGCCTCGGCAGCCGCAGGCGCGAAGTGATGATTGCGCGTCGCCGCACCCTGCTCGGTGGCCTGCTCGCGCTGATGGCCGGTTGCGCCAGCGACAAACCCAAGCCCGCGGCACTCGAAGCCGTACAGCCGCGCATCGCCGGGCGGCAAGTCTGGAGCGCGCGCGGCGGTCCCATCGATTTCCCGCTGACGGTGGCCGCTGCGGATGGAGGCTTCGTCGTCGGTTCGAGTGACGGCTTGGTGCGTGCGCTCGATGCCGCCGACGGGCGCGAACGCTGGCGCGGCGACGTCCAGGGCCGCATCGCGGCCGGTGTGGGCAGCGACGGGCGCTTTGCCGCGGTGGTCACGCGCGACAACGAGCTGGTCGTGCTCGAGCGCGGCGAGGTGCGCTGGCGGCAGCGGCTTTCGTCGCGGGTGACGACGGCGCCGCTGGTGGCCGGCGAGCGCGTGTTCGTGCTCGGTGTGGACCGTGCGGTGCAGGCCTACGACGCGCTGGACGGCCGCTGGCTGTGGGTGTACCGGCGCAGCACCGAGCCGCTGACGCTGCTGCAGCGGGGCGTGCTGGCGCCGTTCAAGGACACCCTGCTGGTCGGCCAGGGGCCGCGGCTGGCCGGACTCGACCCCGTGCGCGGAACGCTGCGCTGGGAGGTGCCGGTGGCCACGCCGCGCGGCACCAACGAGGTCGAGCGCCTGGCCGACCTGGTGGCCCCGCTGGTGCGATCGGGCGACCGCGTCTGTGCGCGGGCGTTCCAGGTGGCGGTGGGTTGCGTCGATGCCGAACGCGGCACGTTGCTGTGGACCCGCAACGCGGCGGGCACCGAAGGCATCGGCGGCGACGCCGAGACACTGGTGGGGGCCGATGCCAGCAGCCGACTGAGCGCCTGGAAGGGCGCCAGCGGCGAGTTGGTGTGGTCGCATGACCGTCTGCTGCATCGCGGGCTGACCACCCCGGTGGTGGCCGGGCCGGTGGCGGTGGTGGGCGACGTCGAAGGGCTGGTGCATTTCCTGTCGCTCGCCGACGGCAGCACGCTGCTGCGCCTGCCCACCGACGGTTCGCCGGTGGTGGCGCCACCGGCGCTCGTCGGCACGACGCTGCTGGTGGTCACGCGCGCCGGCGGCCTGTTCGCGCTGCGCCCGCAGTAGAGCCGCGAGTACGCCCATGAAGCCGGTCATTGCGCTGGTCGGCCGCCCCAACGTGGGCAAATCGACACTGTTCAACCGCCTGACGAAGAGCCGCGACGCGATCGTGGCCGACTACGCGGGACTGACCCGTGACCGGCACTACGGCGACGCTCACCTGGGCGGGCGCGGGTTCATCGTCATCGATACCGGCGGCTTCGAGCCGGACGCGGGCGCCGGCATTTTTCTCGAGATGGCCAAGCAGACGCGCCAGGCGGTGGCCGAGGCCGACGCCGTGATCTTCGTCGTCGATGTGCGCGCCGGGCTGAGCGGGCAGGATCACGACATCGCGCGCTTCCTGCGCCACAGCGGCAAGCCGGTCGTGCTGGCCGCCAACAAGGCCGAGGGCATGTCGCACGGCGTCCAGGTGGCCGAGTTCCACGAACTGGGCCTGGGCGACCCCCTGCCGATCTCGTCGGCCCACGGCCAGGGCGTGCGCAGCCTGGTCGACGCTGCGATGGATGCCGCGGGGGTGGGCGAGGGCGACGACGAAACCGGCGAGGCCGGCGGTGCCGACGAGGCGCGCGCACCCGTGCGACTGGCCGTGGCCGGTCGGCCCAACGTCGGCAAGAGCACCCTCATCAACGCCTGGCTCGGCGAGGAGAGGTTGGTGGTGTTCGACCTCGCCGGCACCACGCGCGACGCCATCCACGTGCCCTTCGAGCGCGGCGGGCGGCGCTACGAACTGATCGACACGGCAGGGCTGCGGCGCAAGGGCCGCGTGTTCGAGGCGATCGAGAAATTCTCGGTCGTCAAGACGCTGCAGGCCATCGCCGACGCGAATGTCGTCGTGCTGCTGCTCGATGCCACGCAGGGCGTGGCCGACCAGGAGGCCCACATTGCCGGCTACGTGCTCGAAGCCGGCCGATCGGTGGTCATCGCGGTCAACAAATGGGACGCGGTCGATGCCTATCAGCGGGAGATGGTCGAGCGCTCGATCGAGCAGCGTCTTGCATTCCTGCGCTTCGCCCCCATCGTCAAGATCTCGGCGAAGAAGCGCCAGGGCTTGGGAGCGTTGTGGAAAGCGATCGACGAGGCTTGGGACGGCGCGACGCGAAAGCTGCCCACGCCGGTACTGACCCGATTGGTGATCGACGCCGTGGCGCATCAGCCGCCCCGACGCGCCGGCACGGTGCGCCCGAAACTGCGCTACGCGCACCAGGGTGGACAGAATCCGCCGGTGGTCGTGGTGCACGGCAACGCGCTGGAACACGTGACCGACGCCTACAAGCGCTACCTGGAGGGTCGAATCCGGGCCCATTTCGGCCTGGTTGGCACGCCGTTGCGCATCGAAATGCGCTCGTCGCGGAACCCATTCCGGGAAAAGGATTCCTAAGGTCTGTGGGGCGACGAGCCGCACCCGCACCGCGGCGCTGTGTTAACGTGATCCCTTCTGACTTTCCAACACGGAGAATATCGTGAGCAACAAAGGGCAACTTCTACAAGACCCGTTCCTGAACCTGCTTCGCAAGGAGCACGTGCCGGTGTCCATCTATCTGGTCAACGGCATCAAGCTGCAAGGCCACATCGAGTCGTTCGATCAGTACGTGGTGCTGCTTCGTAATACCGTCACCCAGATGGTCTACAAGCACGCCATCTCCACGGTGGTGCCGGGCCGCGCGGTGAACTTCCACGCCGGTGAGACCGGCGAAGCGTCCTGAGCAGCCAGCGCTTGTCCCGCGAGACGGCCCCCAGGTCTCCCGCCAACGGCGACACGCCGGGTGCGGCCACACGGGCCGTGCTCGTCGGGGTCGACGTGCATGGTGCCGAGGGCCACTTCGAGGAGTCGCTCGACGAATTGGCCCTGCTCGCCAGCAGCGCAGGCGACGAGCCGGTGGCCCGTGTCGTGGCCCGCCGCAAGGCACCCGACGCGGCCTTGTTCGTCGGCGCAGGCAAGGCCGACGAGATCAAGGCCCTGGTCGACCGGCACGGGGCGCGGGGCGTCATCTTCGACCAGGCCTTGTCGCCGGTGCAGCAGCGCAACCTCGAGCGCGTGCTCGGGGTTCCGGTGGCCGACCGCACGGCGCTGATCCTCGACATCTTCGCCGACCGCGCCCGCAGCCACGAGGGCAAGTTGCAGGTGGAGCTGGCGCGGCTGCAGTACCTGTCGACGCGGCTGGTGCGGCGCTGGAACCACCTCGAACGGCAGCAGGGCGGCATCGGCACGCGCGGCGGCCCGGGCGAGACCCAGATCGAGCTGGACCGCCGCATGATCGGCGAGCGGATCAAGTCCGTGAAGGCGCGCCTGGAGAAGGTCAAGCGCCAGCACCAGACCCAGCGCCGTGCTCGTGAGCGCAGCGGCACGTGGCGCATTTCCCTGGTGGGCTACACCAACGCCGGCAAGTCCACGCTGTTCAGTGCGCTGACCAAGGCCCGCACCTACGCCGCCGACCAGCTGTTCGCCACGCTGGACACGACCACGCGCGCGCTGTGGCTGCCGCACGCCGGTTGCAATGCGGCGCTGTCGGACACCGTCGGATTCATCCGCGACCTGCCGCACAAGCTCGTGGAGGCCTTCCAGGCCACGCTGTACGAGGCGGCGCACGCCGACCTGCTGCTGCACGTGGTCGACGCGGCCAGCCCGTCGGCCGCCGAGCAGATGGCCGAGGTCGACCGCGTGCTGGCCGAGATCGACGCGGCCAGCGTGCCGCAGGTGCTCGTCTTCAACAAGCTCGACCGGCTCGAGCCGACGCTGCGTCCTCGCGCGGCGACGGACTGGGTCGAGCGCGACGGCGGGCGCCGCGTGCGCCGGGTCTTCGTCAGCGCCGCCAGCGGCGAAGGTCTGGACGCGCTGCGCGCCTGCATCGCGCAGGCGCTCGGCGCCGCGGCCGGGCCCGCTGCGATCAACCCTGAGGCCATGCACGATGTCGCACCCCCGGCGGGGGAGGCATGGCCGGCCCAAGCTAACATGACCACAGCGACCGCCGGCCCCCGGTGGCTCGACACGGGAACCTGACCCTCACCATGATGAACGCTTCCGACCCGCGGCGTGGGGCCGCGTCTTCGCTGTCCGATGTGCTGCGGGCGCTGTCTGCGCTGGTCGTTGCGGCACTGGGTCGCCTGACGGGACGTCGGCACTCCGTCGTGCTCAGCAACGGCAACCGCAACGACGGCCCGCCCGATCTGGACGAACTCTGGCGTGATTTCAACCGTCGACTGTCGGGCTTGTTCGGTGGCCGTCCGCGCGGACCACGTCCGGTCGACGGCGGTGGATCATCGGGCGGACAGCCGCCGGACATGAAGAGCGCGGGCATCGGCGCCGGCCTGATCGCCGGCGTCGTCGCGCTGGTGTGGCTGGGCAGTGGCTTCTTCATCGTGCAGGAAGGTCACCAGGCCGTGGTGACCCAGTTCGGTCGTTTCAGCCACACCGTGGATGCCGGCTTCCAATACCGCTGGCCGTATCCGTTCCAGGCCCACGAGACCGTCGCCGTGACCCAGTTGCGTTCGGTCGAGGTCGGCCGCAGCACGGTGACCCAGGCCACCGGGCTGCGCGATTCGTCCATGCTGACCGAGGACGAGAACATCGTCGACATCCGCTTCACGGTGCAGTACCGACTGAAGAACGCCCGCGAGTACCTGTTCGAGAACCGCAACCCCGACGAAGCGGTGGTGCAGGCCGCGGAAACCGCCGTGCGCGAGATCGTCGGGCGCAGCACGGTCGACTCGGTGCTGTACGAGCAGCGCGACGCCATCGCGGCCGATCTGGTCAAGTCGATCCAGTCGCAGCTCGACCGCCTGAACGCCGGCATCATCGTGGGCAACGTCAACGTGCAGAACGTGCAGGTGCCCGATCAGGTGCAGGCCGCGTTCAACGATGCGGTCAAGGCCGGCGCCGACCGCGACCGCCTGAAGAACGAAGGCGAGGCCTACGCCAGCGATGTGATTCCGCGGGCCCAGGGTACGGCGGCGCGCCTGCGCGAGGAGGCCGACGGCTACCGGGCTCGCGTCGTGGCGACCGCCGAGGGCGACTCGCAGCGTTTCGCCCAGGTGCTCACCGAATACCAGAAGGCGCCTGCGGTGACGCGCGAGCGCATGTACATCGACGCGATGGCACAGGTGTACGGCAACGTCAGCAAGGTGATGGTCGAGTCGCGCGGCGGCTCGAACCTGCTGTACCTGCCGCTCGACAAGCTGATGCAGCAGGCCGGCGCGCCGGAGGCCGCTGCGGCGGCCGCTGCACCGCCGCGTAGCGAGCCGACGCCGCCCGCGGCGCCGACCGACGCACGCTCGCGCGACGGCCAGCGCACGCGCGAGCGCGAAGTGCGCTGAGGCGGGAGAACGAACCATGAACCGCATCGCACTCACCGTGTCGGGCCTGCTGCTGGCGCTGATGGCCCTGTCGTCGACCTTGTTCATCGTCGACCAGCGCCAGGTCGGCGTCGTCTTCGCGCTGGGCGAGATCAAGGAAGTCATCAACGAGCCCGGCCTGAAGTGGAAGCTGCCGCCGCCGTTCCAGAACGTGGTCTTCCTCGACAAGCGCATCCAGACCCTCGACAGCCCGGAAACACGGCCGATCTTCACGGCCGAGAAGAAGAGCCTGGTCATCGACTGGCTGGTGAAATGGCGCATCAGCGAGCCGCGCCAGTTCATCCGCAACAACGGCGTGGACTTTCGCAACCTCGACAACCGCCTGGCGCCGGTGGTGCAGGCCGCATTCAACGAGGTCGTCACGCGCCGCACCGTGCGCGGCGTGCTGGC